>Ga0256831_1001406_pt1 | contig 12683 bp, 9 predicted proteins | sample 132544metaG_FD_189087 | JGI IMG/M metagenome (GOLD analysis project Ga0256831, IMG submission 189087) | Hydrothermal vent microbial communities from Lau Basin, Pacific Ocean - 132-544 | ecosystem: Environmental > Aquatic > Marine > Hydrothermal vents | place: Pacific Ocean: Lau Basin | collected... | reverse complement strand
GTATTTGAGAAAAAGTGGGGAAATATACTTTAAATTAGCCCCTATACTCTACGAGAACTTCAGCGAAATTAATGTTACCTTGATTGTTAGCGGAGGTGATCGGAAGATAGTCAGAAACGTAACCTTTGCTGTTCCTCAAGGGAAAAGGGTGTTTAAGGTCATACCCGGCTCCCTCAGCATAGAGTTTCTGAGAGTTTACGATAACGATGAAAATCCATACACGAATCCACAGGGCTTGATAAACTCTACAAGAATAGACAATCTCTCAGGCTTCTTCGCCGATATAGCTTTAAGAGTTACCAAGAATGGAAAACCAGTAGCTAATGCAGAAGTGACACTTTTCTTAGATAATGGAATAGATACCTGGAACTTCACGGGAAAGACAGATGTCTACGGGATAGTTCACTTTCTAATTACAGATGTTTCAGGGACTTACAAATACTGGGCAGAAGCTATGAACGGGAAGGTTAAGACTGAAATTAGAGAATTCACAGTGGCAGATGTTCCTCAGCTTGTTGTTCTTAGAGACATTAAGTGGCAGAAAATCTACATTGATGATTATCCAATTTCTGACGACAGCACTACATTAAAACCCATGAGAGACCTAAAGTTAACTTTTAATACCTCCGCCAATGGCGAGCCTGTTCTCTTCTTGAGAGAGAAGCTTCTTGGTTCAGTTATATGGGTAAGTGGAAAGAAGAACGGAAGCACTATAGAGTTCTACCCACCACCTTTGTATCCTGGAATTTATGAGGTCTCCGCAATAGTGCTTAATGGCAATGTGGTGCATGCTTCAGAGCAAAGAACTTTTATTATAGTCGACTCCAGAGCATTAAATTCAAACTTATCAGCTCTTATGCCCGTGAATTTAAATGATGAGCTTGGCACTCTAAGCTACCTGCCAATAGATCTTAACTTTAACACAGACGGAAATAAGATCGTTTACCCAGTTTATATGCTTGATATCAACCAAACCCACTGGAAGATGGGGTTAATGGTTTACTCACCAAAGGATATTCAAGATTTGATGTGGGTCAACAGCTCAGCCGGAAACATTTCCCATCCCGTTTCGATAAGGAAAAACTACACCCTCATTGAAATTTCAGTTCCAAAGGGGAACTTTACCATAGGCTTTGAGGATTTCGCCAAGTTGAATATCAAGAGTATTGGTAAGAAAGCTTTGGACATCGTGAACACTCCAGAATTCTACTTCGTCGCAACTCAGGGCAATTTCAAGCATGTGAAGTTTGCAAACGCCTTCTACGCAGCTGAAAGTGGTTACTCCGCCTATAAGGCTTGGAAGAAAGGAGATCATGGGGGAATAGCTGTAAACGGTTTCAGTTCACTCTCCTATGGCATAAACTTTGTGCCCAACCTTGGAGCGGCTACACCTCTAATATCGGGTCAGTTGGCAGCTGGAAGCATCGTTCTTGACTGCGGTTTGAAGGTTACAGGATGGTACAGCAGCCAGCTGAGTGAAGCCGTAGCCTTTGCCGAAAACCCATTTGGCTACGACTCTGTGGGCATAGCTTTAACCGGGTGCATAAACCATCCGAGAGGTCAAGGTTACTTCTCACTCCCCTATTATCCGCCGACCTCTCTCTCTGGAAAGGCTAAAGCCAAGATCAAGTATATTTACGAAGGTGTAAGGAAACCGCACTACTCTAACGTGCTTCTCAATGGACATGAGATAGAGAGACACAAGCGCGAGACCCCAGATGGAAGCTACTACACGTCTTTTGACACTTCATACCTCAATTTTGGAAGCAAGCCGGGGTCATCAGCCATAAACGATATTGCATACCAGACTTTCAGGATAAATCCGGGAATTCTCGTAATGCTTGCAGAAATTCAGATTCTTATAGAGAAGTACCCAGATTCAGAGGAGTTTGTGATAGCGGAGAACTATAGTGAAGCTTTGAATGCGGTTTCTCAGCGTTCAAAAATTGAATATGTGGATTTTGACATCAAAGAGGACGACCTCATACTTCCTTCAAATGCCACAGCTGGAAAGCCATTAATGATCGGTGTAAAAGTTAACAACGGTGGCTTGAGAATTTCAGGATTTGCAAGGGTTGTTTTTGAGATAAATGGTTCTGTGATAGGAGAAGGTTACACAGGCTTAATCCCTCCTTTTGAAAACAGCACAGCTTGGGCTGTTTGGGTTCCTGAAAAGCCCGGAAGGTATTTGCTTGAAGTGACAGTTAATCCTGATAAATCCATTCATGAAGTCTCGTATTCTAACAACGAAGTTGCTACATATGTAGATGTGCTCAGCGAAAATATCAGACCTGTGGCTAACTTCACAATTCACCCCTCCAAACCAATCGTCGGAGAAGAGGTTACATTCAACGCATCTTCAAGTTACGATCCCGATGGGGTCATAGTGAGTTACGCATGGGACTTCGGTGATGGTAATACGACTGTGACGTCTGCCCCAGTAGTCAAGCATGTGTATGCATCTCCAAGGACTTACACGGTATCTCTAACCGTTACAGACAATTTGTCAGCTTCATCGACAGTCTCCAAAACGTTGGATGTGCTCCAGAAAGGAGACTTCAACGACAACGGTAGGATCGACATAGGAGATGTGGTTTACGTGGCTCACATGGTTTTAAGGAAGATTCCAGAGGATACGAAAGCTGACTTTAACAATAACGGGAAAGTGGATATAGGTGATTTAGCTAAAATAGCCTATTACTTCCTCGGAAAAATCAACGAGCTTTGACTAAAGAATTTAGATAACATGAAAGTTTAATTTTTCAAATTAAATATTTTTATAATAATCTCAAAAGCGCTACTCCGTTGAAAGAAGGTCTAATCATGGTGGTTGACCGTTTTCGTTAATACATCTCCATTGACAAGGCAAGATTTATTAACATAGTTCTGAACCACATAGAGATGGCATCGTCAATGTACGCTTACATAAGGGAGATGTGGAAGAGACCTTGGGAGGGCATAGTGGGGCAGTTGATGTGGGAGAGACTACAAAGATGGAGGAGAGAACCGGCTGTCGTAAGAATAGAGAGACCTACGAGGTTGGATAGGGCAAGAGCTCTGGGTTACAAGGCCAAACAGGGGGTTATAGTCGTAAGGGTTAGAGTTAGGAGGGGTGGAAGGAGAGCTTCAAGACCGAACAAGGGGAGAAAGGTTGGCAACTTGATGGTAAACAGGAAAACACCCAAGAAAAATCTGCAGTGGATAGCTGAGGAGAGAGCAAACAGGAAGTATCCTAACTGCGAAGTCCTAAATTCATACTGGGTCGGAGAAGACGGTAGATACAAGTGGTTTGAGGTAATTCTGATAGATAGAAGCCATCCTGCGATCTTGAGCGATCCGCAGTTGAGTCAGATTGCCAAACAGAGGGGAAGGGTTTTCAGAGGACTAACTTCAGCTGGTAGAAGGGCGAGAGGTTTGAGAAGGAAGGGGAAGGGTGCGGAAAAGATCAGACCCTCTTTGAGGGCAAACTTTAGAAAGAAGAAGGATTGAACTCCTTTTCTTTTGTTTTGCGTAGCTTTTAAAACTCAAAGGGGACTTCTGATTTCATGGACTTGGAGAGTAGGCTTAAGCTGATCAAAAGAAACGCCGTAGAGATAGTAACCGAAAAAGAGTTGATCGAACTTTTACAAACAAAGGACAAACCAAGGGCTTACGTCGGTTACGAGCCGAGCGGGGAGATTCACTTGGGACACATGATGACAGTCCAAAAACTCATAGATTTGCAAACTGCAGGATTTGAGGTTATTGTTCTTTTGGCGGATGTTCACGCTTATTTGAACGAGAAGGGCGACTTCGATGAGATTAGAGAGATTGCGGATTACAACAGGAGAGCTTTCGTAGCCTTGGGTTTGGATGAGAGCAAGGCCAAGTTCGTTTTGGGGAGCGAATATCAACTCGAAAAGGATTACGTTTTGGACGTTTTGAGAATGGCGAGGATAACCACCGTAAACAGGGCAAGGAGGAGTATGGACGAAGTTAGCAGGAGGAAGGAAGACCCCATGGTCTCTCAGATGATCTATCCCTTGATGCAGGCTCTGGACATAGCCCATCTGGGTGTCGATTTAGCCGTAGGAGGGACAGATCAGAGGAAGATACACATGCTTGCAAGGGAAAACCTTCCAAAGCTTGGTTACAAAGCTCCAATATGCTTACACACACCCATTCTCTTGGGTTTGGATGGGGAAAAGATGAGTTCCTCAAAGGGTAACTACATATCGGTTAGGGATTCGGAAAAGGATGTTGAGAAGAAGATTTTGAAGGCCTACTGCCCAGCGAGAGAGGTCGAAAACAATCCTATAATACAGATTGCACTCTATCACATATTTCCAAGGTTTAACGAGCTTAAAGTTGAGAGGGAGGAGAGGTTTGGAGGTGATGTGGTTTACAAAACACCAGAAGAACTAATTTCAGACTTTAAATCTGGTAAACTTCATCCTTTGGACTTAAAGAGGGCTGTGGCAAGGTATTTAAACAGTATTTTAAAAGATGTTAGGGTTCGAATTGGTTCTCAAAAATCCATACTGTAACATAAAGATATCTTTATAAACTATTTTAGGTTAACCCTATTGTGGTTGATGTAGTGTTGTCGGTAGCGTTCGGTTACGAGGGAAATGAAGTCATACGGAAGTTGTTGGAGGATTTTAGGGACATGATAAACTTTTGTATTGAGAAGGCACTTGAAAGTAACGTAACATCCTACGCTAAGCTAAGGAAGTTAGTTTATGGAGAATGGAAAGAGAGATGGGATTACTCTACACATTTCTGTCATTCAGCTTGTAGGATTGCGTCATCTATGCTTAAATCTTGGAGGAGGAAGGTTGGGAAAGGAGAAGCAAAAAAGCCACCTAAAGCAAGGAAATTGTTTATTAGGTTTGATCCTCAATTAGTGAAGTTTGAAGGGGATAGGCTGAGAATCTCAATTAGACCGAGACGATTCGTTTACGTTCAGCTTAAATACGGGGAATATCAGCGAAAGTTCATCGAAGAGTGGAGAAAGGGTAAACTTAAGGTCGGAGAAATTACAATGAACGGTGAGAAGGTTATAGTTCCATTCAGAAAGGAGGTCGATTTGACAAATCCAAAGGATTGGATCGCTATCGACATAAACGAGTCGAATATTACTGGAGTCAGTTCGAAAGGCGAATTTTTTCAATTAGACACATCTGAAGTTAAAAGAATTCACGATGCATACTTTGAAAAGAGAAGAAAAGTTCAAAGGAAAGTGAAGGGAAGAAAAACCCGTAAAAAGTTGTTAGCTAAGTATGGTAGTAGAGAGACGAATAAAGTTAGAAATGAACTCCATAAGATTGCAAATATTATCGTAGAAAAAGCTAAGCAAAGCAATTGTGGAATAATCCTTGAAGATTTGAAAAACATAAGAAAGCACATTAACTACGGAAGAAAAATGAATAGAAGACTGCATTCGTGGAACTTTAGACAATTACAGTCATATATCGAGTATAAGGCCAAGCTTAACGGTATTCCCGTAGTTTACGTTAATCCAAAAGGATCGAGTTCACACTGCCCGATATGTGGGGAAAAGTTAGCCCCGAATGGGCAGTGGAGTGAAAAACTCTGTAGAAAATGTGAAATTATTTGGAATAGGGATGTTGTCGCATGCTTAAACCTACTCAAGATGTGGGGAGTCCCGTTCCCCCCGAAAGCCCCCGAATCAGAATGTGGGGGAAGATTTCCCGTAACGGAATGTTTATATCCCGTTACGGGAAATCAAAACGGTAAAACTCGAAAGGGGGTGATAGTCTGGAGGAGGAGGTAGTAAGGGTAAGGTTGCCAGATAGGGATAAGGGGGAAATGTTTGGGATAGTCGTTGCCATGCTTGGTGGAGGACATGTGAAGGTTAAGTGCGAAGACGGAAAGGAGAGGTTGGGTAGGATACCCGGTAAGCTCAGAAAGAGGATATGGATTAGAGAAGGTGATGTCGTAATAGTTGTTCCTTGGCAGTTTCAGGATGAGAAGTGCGACATAATTTGGAGATACACGAATCCTCAGGTCGAATGGTTGGAGAGAAAGGGTTACCTGACGTTCTAAGCGTAAACGTAAACGGAGATTTGGACGATGAGAGTTTGATAAGGAGGGCTGAAAAGTGCGAAGTCGTTTGGGTAGGTTACAATCCAAACTTCAAAGACCCTTTTAGCGTTGCGGATTTGATTGCAGATCACGTCCGCTTTTTGGGTTTTGGAGTTGTTCCAGTTGATTACGACTGTTTCAGAATTTTGGAAAATTTTAAGGATGTTGTAAGAAGGCATAGAGATACCGTTTTCGCTTTGGGAATAGGTGCTGGAAGTTTGAGAGGTAATGAGGGATTGAGGAGGGTAACAGATTGCCTAAAATTCTTGAGGAATCGTATTGATCTTTTGTTCTGCGGATGCTCCGGCCCTTTGATTACAAAGATGGCATCCAAGATAGCTGATGGTATTCTGTTCAATTACGCACACCCAGACCATCTGAGATGGATCTTGCAGTTCGTTGAAAGGAACGTTATCAAAGTTGCCTACGCACCGTCTCTGATACTTCCGAGCGATTTCGAGAGGGATTTGCTCTTGGCGTGTGCGATCGTGGCTTGCAGTAGTAAATCCTTTGCAAAAGCCTTCGGATACGATAAAATTTGTGAAGAACTCTCAAAGATAAATTTCGTTGAAGCTATAAGGGATTACAAGAGGTTTGGAGTCATACCGAGGGCCGTTGAAAAGTATAGGGACGTTTTAATTGAGAAATTCTCTATTTCAGGTAAATTCGACGAGTTTGTTGAAAGGTTGAGAGAAATCTTGAAGATTTGCGATCACGTGGTTTTGGGTGATCCGTTTTTTAGGGATTTAAAGCAGATAGAGATGCTAAAATCTCTCGAGATTTGATCTCGGATGTTTAAGCAGTATTCTGAATTCGGTTCTATCGGCCAACGCGTTCATCAGGGCAATCATAATTGCTCTCATCTCTCTCTTCTTTATCTCCGAATACCTGTGTGCGTGGATTAGTGGGAAGGGGTATCCGTTCACCTCCAGACCGACGACCTTGGGCAAAACCCTCTCAACCTCAACGTTCGATTCAAGCAGATACACGTTTCCGTAATCCCTAAACCTTACGTAGCAAGGATGAACCTTCAATTTAATCAGGTTCTTCAATTCGAGAATCTTTGCAAGCTCCCTGACCCATCCCTCCCTTTTAACGTCGTAGGAGAACTTGAAGTATCCCGATTTCTCAAAGCCGAAGCGTTCGTTCACCAAGTAATCCACGACGGCCTGATCTGTTATTCTGTAATCGTTCTCCCTAAGAAGTCTGCTTTCGTAAACGTTCTTCGCTATCGAAACGACCACCTTTTCGAGCAGTCTGTCGTAGGCGTGGAGATATTCAACAAATTCTAAAGCTATTCTCCTGTCTTCCCTCTCCCTACTCAAAAGGGTCTTCCTCTGAGTTAGTCCGCTTTTCATGTCCTCCTTTATACCCTCCAACCAATCGTCGAGATCGTTCTTAAAGTCTTGCATAATCCTTACGGTTTTCTCGTCGCTCAAGTCTATCTCCTCCCTCCACAGCTCCGTTAACTTAGGTTTCTCTATGAGAAAGAGAAGGTTGCTCAAAGAGCCGTCCAAAAGGGGTAATCCGTTGGAGAATACGCCTATTCTCGCTTCGTTCGTTTGCATGTGCAGTTCGACCCTCTTTTCGACGTGCTTAAAAGGCTCTATCACGGATATGTCGTGCAACTCCAAAATTTTATCTCCAACTCCAACGCTCGAAACAGCGTAAACTATTGCACCGCATCTCTTCTCCATACTCCTACTCCCATCTATGCCGTAAACTCTGCAGTCCTCTGGATTTGGTAACTCATTCCAGTTAAAGGAAACTTCAACATCCTCTATAGCCCTTCTAACGTTTTCGAGTATGTTTTCAAGCCTCTTAGGAAACTCCCGAAATAGAGAATCGCTCAGCCTTCTCATCGACGACCACCTTAGAAACGTTTCCGTGCATATCGACTCTGATCACCCTGTCGGCAACATCCTTAAGCTCCTCGTCGTGCGTTACAACTATGACCTGCGGAATCCTCTTCAGGTATCTGTTCATTATCTCAACGAGCTTTCTCCTTCTCTCTTCGTCCAGAAAAGGTGTCGGCTCGTCCAAGATCAGAATGGGTATCTCCCCCTGAACCATGAACATCGAAAGTGCCAACCTGAACGACAAACCCAAAGCTATCATCTCCCCACCGCTCAAGAAGTTCAAGTCCTTCTCGACACCCTGATAAACGACCTTAACGTTTACCCTTTCCCTTCTCCCCTCCTCCCTCTTCAAAACTATCCCGGAATACTTCCCCTCCGTCATCTCCTCAAATATTTCGCTTGCAATCTTTTCAACCTCCTTGAAGGCGTATTCTGTAAGAGAGACCTTGTATCTTCTTATCTTCTCCCTGAACTCCGTCAACTTCGGTATAACTTCTTTCTTCAACTTTTCCAACCTCCTGCACTTCTCTTTGAACTTCTCAAACCTAACCTCCAAATCGGAAACGCTCGACTCCAAGGTTTTCACGATCTCCTCCAACCTAACGACGCTCTCCTTTAAAGCTGAATATTCGCTAAGCTTTTTCGTGTATCTCTCGTAGATACCTCTGTAAGCGTCTTCGTCGTATTCGATTTCTTCGATCTCTCTGACTAGATCCCTTAGAGTGTTTTCAAGCTTCGAGAGTTTTGAAGTGCAATCCTCAATCTCACCTTCGAGAACTCTCAAATCTTTCTCTTTTCTTTCCAAATCGTTTTTGACGTTTAAAAGCGCTTTGTATTCGTGGTAATACCTTTCGAGGGACTTTAAACGTTCGTCGTCAACTTTAACGAGCCTTTCCATTTCGGACTTTACCTCTTCAATTTCCCCCTCTATTCGATTCAACAAATCTTCAAGCTTGTTCCTCTCGGCCACGTCTCTCTCCAAAACGGAAATCTGACCACGAATTTTTGATATATCCTCCTTAAGCTTGTTGAACTCGTTCCAAGCATCTTCAACCTCTTTAAATCCTTCCAACTCTTTTCTCAATTCTTCCAACTCTTTGCACTTCTCCAACTCCCTCAGTATCTCGCTTTCCCTTTGAATCATCCCCTCCATCTTGACCCTTTCGGCCTCGTAAGCCTTGATTTTAGAGTTGATATCTTCGAGAACTCCTTTCAACTCTTCAACCCTTCTGGAATAACCCCTTATCAGATTCTCCCTGTCCTCCTCGCTAAGTGGTCTTCTGCACGTGGGGCAAACACCTCTAACCGATCTGAGGGAAGATATGGACTCCTTAAGGTTTTCAATCTCATTCTCCACCTTAGCTCTGCTCTGTATCAGTTCCCTCAGATTCCTGTCTATCTCCTCAAGAACGGATTTAGCCTTTCTTAACTCTTCGTAATCCCTTTTAACCTCCTCAATCGGTCTGCATACCTTTTCAAGCTCTTTTAGTCTTTCAAGCTTTGCCTTGAGTTCGTTGCGCTTCGAAGCCAAAACCTCAAGCTCTTCTATTCTCTCCTCCATTTTAAACGCGAGATCCCTCAACTTTCGGAGTTGATCTACCTTCCGCTCCACCTCTTCAAGTCTCTTCAAAACGTCTTCCCTCTTTGATTTCAGGCTTACAAGCTTTTCCCTTAACTCTCTTTCCTTCTTAACCGTTCTATCGTATTCCTCCCTCAAAGCCAAGTATTCTCTCGCCTTCTCCTCCACCTCCTCGAACCTCTCCAACTTTCCCTTAAGCTCTTCAACCTCCCTTTTAACTCTCTCCCTCTGATCCCTTAGGGCACTCAGCCTCTCCTCCAACCTTCCAATCTCTCTCTCGACATTCTCCTTTCTCTCCTTCAAACTGTTGAACCTCTCCCTAAGCTCATCCAACTTTGCCTTTTCACCCTCAATTTCCCTTAGCTCTTTCTCTACTTCCTTCAATCTCTTTAAATTCTCTTCAAGTTCCCTCCTCTTCAAGTCGAGCTCCCTCTTGGCACTTTCAAGCTTACCTTCAACTTCCCTTTCCGCCTCGACATCCCTCTCAATCCTATCTACCTCCCTCTCGAAGTTCCTTATCAGCTTACCCAGATTATCCCAAGCCCTCTCAAAGTCCTCTATTTGGGTTACCCTCTTGATTATCTTCTCCCTCCTCTCGTCATCTCTAACGATGTCCTCTATCTCCCCCTGTCTGACGTAAACAGCGTTCAACCAAACTTGAGATGGAGCGACGTTTATTTCCACCCACTTCCTAACGCTTTCGTCCCCCTCTATCAACCTGTCGTATCTCATATAAGTTCCGCCGTCGCTCGTCCTGACGATCTCACCCTCCCTCCCCTTGAATACGAACTTCAACTTAATCTCGTATCTGTTTGCGGAATCCCTTATCAGTTCCTCCTTTCTAACACCCAGCGGTCTCACACCGTAAAGGGCAACGGTTATCGCATCTAAAATGGACGTCTTTCCCGCACCGTTCCTACCTATTATGAGGTTTATACCCCTGTCGAAATCCACCTTCGATCTCTTGTGAGACCTGAAGTTTTCTATCTCTACGCACCTTATGAACATAAGTCATCCCCCCAAGAAGTCTAAGAGGGTTCTTTTACCTTTGGGTTTAGTGGGTTTTTCCTCAACTTTGACTTCTTCGGATTTACCCCCCTCAAACTCGGTTAAAGTTTTGAACTCTCCTATCCCAAACTCCCTCTCGACGTAACCAACGACGACATCCATCAGGCTTTCGAAATCGCTCCTCTTCAAATACTCCAAGAGGCCGAGTTCGAATTCGTCGAAAACCTCGTTTAACTTTTTGATTTCGATCTTCCTCTCCCTTTGAACCTTCTCGAAGCTTATCCTCAAGCTCTTAACTCTCCTCTCAACTATGGACCTCAAATCCTCTATGTTCACATTCTCTCCGAAAACTTTCAAAACGAGTATCGATTCTGGACTCAGGAGGTCTTGTATCTCTCTAACCTTTTCTACCGCTTCCCTCTGATCCTTGGCGAAGACGTTTGCCAATACGAGCTCCCTACTCTCCACTTCAACGAACCTCGGCTTGAAACCGTTAACGACGAAAAATCCCTTCCTGCAACCCTCGAAGACCTTCAAGCTCTCGAAGTATTCTATCCTCTTGGAATACTCCCTCGCATCGTATCTCTCGGGACAACCTGGATAGACGAACCAGGAATCCCCTATCTTCTTCGATATCGGTATGTGTATGTGCCCTAAAGCGTAGTATCTTGCCTTGGGCAAGTCAGCTACGGTTACGTAGTCGTCTTTTACTTCGAAATCGACAACCTCCTTAACCGACAGATGCAGGGCCAACACGTCGCAGTCCGGTAGATACCTGTCCTCCATGAGAAGCCTGAAGTGATGGGAAGACCTGTGGGTATCTCCGAATATCTTCAATCCGTCGAAATCAGCGTAAACCAAGTTGAGCTCCCCTAAGGGTTTGGACTTTAAGAACTCGTTTTTCCGAAACCTCCTTCTCAAACCGAGCTTGAACAAAAGCCCCAACGATTCGAGCAGGTCGTATATCGATAGATCCTTTATAGTTTTGTCGTGATTTCCCTCCACTGCAAAGACGGGGACGTTTTCCCTCTTCAGAATCGTTAAGATGTCTATGGCCTGCTTTATCGTTTTTGGGTTTGGATTGCTTTTGTGGAAGACGTCACCGCACATGAGAACGAAATCCACGTTTTCTTTGACTGCCGTCTCCACCGCACTCCTGAAAGACCTCGCGAAGTCCTCCGCTCTAAAAGGTTGGTGATACTGCTCGTATCCCAGATGCGCATCCGCCATGTGTGCGAATTTCACGATGGAAGTCGTTTGATTTGTATAAACGTTTTGCGAGCAAAGTATATATAGGTTTATAAAGCAGTCTAAAAAATGATGAAGAGGGATTTTAAAATTAAAATTGAAAACGTCGTAGCTTCGACGCAGATAGGGGAGAACATAGATTTGAACAAGATAGCAAGGGAGATACCCGATGCTGATTACAAGCCAAAACAGTTTCCCGGATTGGTTTTGAGGACAAAAGAACCTAAAGCTGCAGCTTTGATATTCAGAAGCGGTAAGGTGGTTTGCACTGGCTCTAAGAGCGTTGAAGATGCGAGAAGGGCGGTAAAGCAGATCGTAAAGATTGTGGGGAGCTTGGGGATTCCGGTCATAGATGAACCCGAGGTTAGAGTTCAGAACATCGTAGCCTCAGCTGATCTGGGAACCGATCTGAATTTGAATGCCATAGCGATAGGATTGGGTTTGGAAAACGTCGAATACGAGCCCGAACAGTTTCCCGGTCTGGTTTACAGGCTCAGGGACCCAAGGGTTGTCGTTTTGATATTCGGCTCTGGAAAGATGGTGGTCACGGGCGGTAAAACACCGGACGATGCGAGGAGGGCTGTCGAAAAAATTGCGGAGGAACTTGAGAGCTTAGGATTGCTATGATCTGGAGTTACAGGGCGGTAAACAACAGAATGGCGAGAAGAAAGTGGACGGCTTTAAGTTTTACACTCATACTTCTCGGTTTAATTTACACCGCTTACAGGGTTTACTCCACTTCGAAGCTGTTCTCGTCACTTGCGATTTTCACCCTATTCGCAACGATGGTCTTTCTCTACACGATAATAACGCTCGGAAAGGTCAGATACTACTTTATAGAGGGGAACACGGTATTTTACAAGCCTTTCAAAACGGACCTCGAAGACGTTGAAGGATACGAG
>Ga0256831_1001405_pt1 | contig 12697 bp, 10 predicted proteins | sample 132544metaG_FD_189087 | JGI IMG/M metagenome (GOLD analysis project Ga0256831, IMG submission 189087) | Hydrothermal vent microbial communities from Lau Basin, Pacific Ocean - 132-544 | ecosystem: Environmental > Aquatic > Marine > Hydrothermal vents | place: Pacific Ocean: Lau Basin | collected... | reverse complement strand
ATCTACCTGTGAGGCAAGCTTGGTAACGTGCCCCGGCTTGATCAGTTTGGGTGCATAGATGATCAGCGGTATCTTGTAACGCCATACCGGCAGTGCTGTCTTTCCGGCACTGCCGCCGTTATGGTCAGCGACAATGACGAAAATGGTATTGTCAAACCAGGGTTTCTTTTGTGCCTCTTCAAGAAATTTGTGGATGGCATAATCTGTATACTTCACACCGCCGCGGCGTCCGGTATGCGAAGGAATATCGATCTTGCCGTCAGGATAGGTATAGGGGCGGTGGTTGGAGGTGGTCATGACAAAACTGAAAAAGGGTTTGCCTTTGGCATAGGAGCTGTCCGCCTCTTTGGCAACCTTGTTCAGCAGGTCTTCGTCACACACACCCCAGACATTGGAGAAGGTTACCTCATCATCGGCAAAATCGAACCGGTCAACCACTTTGAAACCGTTATGCGAGAAAAAGTAGTTCATATTGTCGAAGTAACCGTGTCCTGCATAGATGAACTTGTTCTCATACCCCAGCTTGCCGAAAACCACGCCTGCAGAGTCCAGCCCCTGGCAGTCAGGACGCTTGACAATGCTGCGTCCGGGAGTTGGCGGCAAAGAGAGCGTCACTGCCTCCATTCCCCGCACTGTCCGGGTACCGGTAGCATAAAGGTTGGTAAAGAAAAGTGACTTTTTCGTCAGTGCATCCAGGTGCGGTGTCAGTCCACGTTTGTCCCCGAATGCCCCCAGATATTCCGCACTGAGACTTTCTACCATGATCAAAATGATATTGTGCTTCTGCGGTGTACCGTTATAATGTACCTCCCGTGCGATATCATGAAGGTTGTTTGAAACAAAGGTTGTATTGTCACGTTTTAGCAGTGTATGCAACCGTTTAAACACAGCATTTTCATCGAGTGTTTTGTAAAACTCCTCATAATCAAGCTCATTGTGCCGGAATGCGCTAAAAAGTGAATAGAGTCCGTTTTTGGCCAGTTCCTGATCAAATTTGTTGGGAATGCGTTCAGCCAGTGTCTGCTTGTCAAGCATCACAAAAAAGAGCAGCGGCAGCGCAAGGTAGATGCTGCCTATCTTCAAGCGCTGCCAGAACGGCATGTCACAGGAAAATGCCTCTTTATGCAAACGGCTCTTTTTATGGTTGATATAAAAGATCATCCCGGTAATCAGCAGGATGATCACCAGCAGCAGCGGGATTGGATAGGATTCGAGGATATTGTGGATCACTTCATGGGTATAGACAAGATAGTCCACAGCAATAAAGTTGAAACGTTTTCCAAACTCTTCCCAGAAAAAGTATTCACTGAAGCCGTTGAAAACCACTGAATAGATTACTGCAAAATAGACCAGCAACGCAATGATCTTGTGCAATTTCGAGTTAAATATCTTCCTCGGCACCACAATCAGGTAGATCACAAAGGGGATCAGATAGTACGACACCGCCACAAAATCGTAAAACATGCCTGTCGCAAACACTTTGAGCATCTCTACGGGTGATGTATCCGCCAGATTGAATGTCAGTGCAAGCAGCACCGTACGGGTCACAAAACTGACCAGCAGAAAAATAATAATGAAATTTGCTGCAAATTTAAATCGTCCTCGGTTCACGGCACGCCTTTTTCTTTCCATTTTTCGTATCATACCACGTACCGGTGCAATTATTCCTGTCAAACACAAAGCAAATATACATTATCTATGTTAAGATTTAAAATAAATTATCCACTTGACGGGGCAGAGGCATGATTGGTATACGCACCCTATTTCATTTTCCTGTAGACGATCCCAAAGCGGTATTGCTCTACCGGTTCCATATTGTTACCATTTTTGTCAACTTGATCGCCATTGCCATAGATACTTATCAACATCATCATACAAATGCACTGACTGAACTCATCACCCTGCTGATGCTTGCTGCAAGTGCCTGGTGGCTGCGGCGCGCAAACAACATCCGTCTCTCGGCATACACGTTTATTCTGATCATTACATCGGCACTCATTGCCCTCATCTATGTCAACCATTTTGCAACCATGTCTGTCGTATTCATTCTGCTGCTTCCGCTGGCTACCCTTATTTTTCTCAGTCTGAAAGAATCCCTTTTTCTCACATTTCTGCTCTTTGCCGCCATCGCTGCGCTGCTCTACAATGAACATTTGACCAATCCCCAAAATCCGTTTGCCCACAATATGCAGGCACTTTTCAACCTTGCCTATGCTGCTTTGATCATTTATGTTTTCGGGTTGCTCTATCATATTATGATCCTCCAGACATTCCGTGAACTCGATGCCTCAAACCGGCAAAAGGCACTGCTGCTCAAAGAGGTTCATCACCGCGTCAAGAACAATCTCAATATGATCGCTTCCATTGTCGGTCTGCACAGCAATACACTCCGGGGCAAAGAGCAGGAGGAGATGATCAAAACCCAAAACCGCATCGAATCGATTGCACTGGTACATGAAATGCTCTATCAGCATGACAATTTTGCACAAATCGATTTTGAACGGTATATGCAGAGGCTCTCTGCCCTTCTGCTGCATATGTATGCTTCAGACAAAGCAATCGACATACACATCAAAACCGATGTCAAATACCTGCCGCTTGAAACCATGGTACAGCTCGGTATCATGGCAAATGAGTTCATTACCAACAGTATAAAGTACGCATTCCCGGAAAACCGGGGAACGATCTTGATGGAACTGGCACAGACCGATACAACATACCGCTTTGTGTACTCCGATAACGGTATCGGACACGATGCACCGCAAACGCTGCTTTCCCATAAGTCTTTGGGTATCAAACTGATCACCCTGACAGCAAAACAGCTTAAAGGCAATGTCACCATATCCAGTCCGGAAGGATTGAAATTTGAAGTCGAGTTTAAAAAATGAAGATTGTAATTGTAGAAGATGATTTTATTGCAGCAGAATTTCTCAAAGAGATTCTTGAAGAAGACGGTCACGAAGTCATGGATATTGTCGATACAGGCAAGGAGGCCATCCATAGCTGCATTCAAAAAAAACCCGATGCCATTTTTATGGATGTGATGCTTGCAGACAACATCAGCGGTGCCGATGCCGCATTGGCCATCAGCCGCAAGGTACCCCAAAGCAAGATCATATTTTTAACCGCCTATATAGACGAAGAGATCATTGACTATGCCGCAGAAGCGAAAGCAGCCGGTTATCTGACAAAACCCTACAACAAAATGCAGATACTTGCGACACTGAAACTGGTAACTCAAAACGAGAGAGAAGAAACATCTGCCCCGGCTGTGCAAAAACCGGACCGGATCAACCTTGTCAACGGCTATGTCTACCTGACAGAACAGAACCGTTTACTTAAAAACGGCAAAGAGGTTGAACTCGGTCCGACTGCCCTAAAGCTCATAGAGCTTTTGTGTTCACAACCGGGCATCAGTGTTTCAAACGCGCAAATTGCCATGCATGTATGGGGTAAAGAGGTCAACGACAAAACACTCCGCTCCCTGATGTTCCGCATCCGTACCGCAACCGATAACGACCTGATCAAAAATGTCAGCGGTACGGGTTATCTGATTCAGACTGCGCCATGAGCACATTTATCATTACCTGTCTAATCCAGCAAATACATGATGACCGGTGTAAGATTTTGGCTCTTCCTTGGTAGTGTAATGAAGTATGCTGATCCCTCACCATCATTATTCCGGGGAGCTCCAACCAATGCCGTATGACCATCAAGAAAAACGGATCTTCCATATCGATCATACATCTCTGCATCCGAAGCAGTCAGTTTTTTCTGCTGATTCCAGGTTGATCCCGAACGTATGAAAATATAGACAGAACCGCTATTGCTGCCATTGTCATCATCATAAGGCACACCGATCAATGCCATACTGCTATCAAGAGAAACGGCATATCCAAAATGATCACCATTCTCCGTATCGATACCGATCAATTTCGCCTGTTGACTCCATTGTCCGTTCGAACGCGTGAAAATGTAGGCTGAACCACCATTATTGCCATTTTCCTGAGGGGCACCGATGAGTGACGTATTGCCATCAAGAGAAACAGAAGCCCCAAACACATCATAGGCTTCCTCATCCGGTGAGGTTAGTTTTGCTTCTTCACTCCATTGCCCATTAGAACGTGTAAAAACATAAGCTGAACCGCTATGGTGTTTGTCATCAACATTATCATGTGCAGCACCGATGAGTGACGTATTGCCATCAAGAGAAACAGCATATCCAAACTGTTTATAGGTAGACATATCAGAAGCTATCAGCTTTTGTTGTTCTTCCCATGTTTCTCCAGATTCAATAAACACATATGCTGAACCGCTTTGGTCATCATCGTAGGGAGCCCCGATCAGTGATGTATTGCCATCAAGAGAGACACTGGAACCGAAGCGGTCTCCCGCAGCTGCATCCCAGGCAACCAACTTTGCTTTCTGGCTCCACCCCTCATCTGAACGTGTAAAAATATAAACTGCACCACAATCATTGATACCATTTTCATCATCCAATGGTGCACCTACGAGCGTTATGTTCCCCTCCACAGATACGGCATAACCAAAACTGTCACCCGCGGTCGTATCCGAACCTCTCAGTTTTGCCTCCTGACTCCACACGCCCGAAGAGCGGGTAAAGATATATGCCGCACCACTGTCTGCACCATTCTCATCGTTCCATGGACTTCCGATCAGAGCCGTATCACCATCAAGTGCAACAGCCCATCCAAACCAATCATCTTCTATTGCATCCGATGCCACCACTTCCTGCTCACTTACAAAAACAGGATCTACACGTACCGGCCACTGCGCCTCGGCAGTTTCTACGATGATATGCAGCCTGTTTCCCTGTAATGCTAGGTGTGCCGGAAGACTCCGCCCTTTTGCATCGAAGGCTTTAAGCCCTTTATAGTCGAAAACTTTTTTGTGCATACCGTCATAAAAGGCTACTGTTGTGTCACTTTTCTGTTTAGCCTGTAGTTTCCCGTCTATCTTCAAAGCGATCACAACCGGCTTTGCAGGATGGTAATTTTCAGGTTTTTGCAGTGTGAACCCCTGTTCGAGTCCCTTTTTAGGATCGTTAATATACCATGCACTCAAACGTGCATATTGGAATATGACCTTGTTGCCTTCACTTTTGGAAACAGATATACTCACAGGTTTCAAGTGCTTTTCTTCTCCATAGGCGACCAGTCCCATTGTCATATCCCCAGCTTTGGTTCGTAAGACAATTCCTTTGGCACCAAAGTGCACACCATAACGCATTTTGAGGTTATACGCTTTGTAGGTATATCCTGATTTTGAGGAGTTTTTGACCGGCTCAACCTGATGGCGTGTTTCACTAAATGCCTGCCACAGACCTTTTGGTACCGGCTTCTTCTCCAAAGTGGACGCCGGTATTGCCCCTGTCAACACACCTGTAGCTATTACCAATCCCGTTATTGTTTGTTTCCATGCTTTCATGCTTTACTCCCTTTTCATCTACTTACCAAAATCAGCTATACAATCAATTGAGCAGATACATCAGCAAAGCGGGGTTGGCAGTTGTCGGTTCCGGCAATACTTTAACCCTGATGGTTTGGTAATCTTCATCCATACACATACTGGCATCACACGCATACACTTGCACACGATAGACCCCGTCACCGTTGAGGTCGTTAGGATGATTGCCGTCTGGGGCTGTTTTAAAACTGAGCACGCCGTTATTATCAATTGTAAATTTATCGCCGTCAGCGACCGGTTTAATTTCAAAAATATTGTCATCCGGATCCGGATACGTGGTGACAACAGTCATAACAGCAGCAGTACCGCTTTCAACCGTAACGGCATCGTTCGATTTGATATGGAAATGATTACACTGCACTCCTCCGTCCGTAAAAGTCCAGCTATGTCCATCAGTAAGCAGTTCTTTGCCATCTTCCCCTTCGCAATATTCAGCTGTATCTACATCAAAGTCGACATTATCCACCAACACATCGATTTCACTCCATCTTTGTAACAGGCTGTCATAATTGCTGATGAAAAGCGGGGTACCTTTCAATACCCTATTGAGTCCATTTGCCGAAGTGATACCACTGACATCCCAATCGCCGATATCCTGTTTGAAGTTCGTTGCATTAAGAAACATCCTCCACATACTTTTAACATGAGAAATATCCCAGTCGCCGATATCCTGATTGAATGCCGTCGCGCCTTCAAACATAGACCACATCTGCTCCCCTCTGGAAGTATCCCATCGTCCAATATTCTGATTAAACGCGGTGGCACCGTTAAAAAGGTTGTCAAAATAGATGACATTCGATACATCCCAGTCTCCGATAGGCTGGTTGAAACTTTTGGCATTTTTAAACATGTTTTGCATGCTTGTAACATTGGAAAGGTTCCAATTCCCTATGGATTGGTTAAACTTTTCTGCACCATCAAACATGCCTTGCATATTTACTACACTCGAAGTATTCCAATCATCAATGGAGTTTACAAAAGTGAGATTGGTATCACCCGCAAACATATAGTTCATATAATAAACGTTAGACAGATCCGGATTGTCTGCAGCGGTTACGGTCAAATTCACTGCTCCCTTGAAAGCACGTCCCATAGACCTCCACTGAATGTTCCCCCAATTGACAACCTCAAGCAGTTTCTCTCTGTCACCAGTGTTATTAAAATAGATAGCCGGAAAAGTGCCTTTAATGGCAATGTTCTGAGCATCTCTCCGTGAAGGGTATTGACAGGTAAAGCTCTCATTAATATCGGTATGTTCGAATGTTCCGTCATAGTCACAGTCGACACTGTAATTATAATCATAAGACGGATTTACGGGAATGCTAAATGCATTGTCGGCAGAAGTGCCGGGATTGTCCGTTTTGACTTTGATGATGAAGTACGGATTGTGTTGCGCATTGGCGGCAACTGCTGTAAAAGATAGTATCAGAAGCGACAGTTTCAGGGTTTGGATGCAGCGAATCATTGTATACTCCTCCTGTGAGACAACTTTACTCTAATTGCACCACATTTACTGGAAAGATGATGCTATAAAGTTTGTTTTCATATTTTTGCATTTGTTGAATATTGTAGAACCGCACTCTGCTGACTCACAATATACACTTTAAATTATTGGTATTATTTATTTCAAAATATTACCTTAGAGAAAAGTATAACCAAAAGATGTGCCAAAGATGTGCCAAAATATGTTCCTTGGGATAAGTAAAACTTACAATACCGCAACGGAGACAGGCTATAGGGACAAAAACACGGCATACTCTTTTCTGCTTCCTGTTCTGACACGACATATAAAGTAAAAAAATATATAATATTCTAAAAATTACGGACGTTACTGATGTTAGATAAAAAACAGATGACCCACCTCAAACAACTTGAAGCTGAGTCCATCCACATCCTTCGTGAAGTTGCCGCTGAATTCAGCAACCCTGTCATGATGTACTCTGTCGGCAAAGACTCTTCGGTCATGCTTCACCTTGCCATGAAAGCTTTTGCTCCCGGAAAACCGCCTTTTCCCATGCTGCACGTAGATACCCTCTGGAAATTCCGTGAAATGATAGAGTTCCGCGACCAGCGTGCGAAAGAGCTTGGGTTTGATCTTGTAGTGCATTCCAACCCCAAAGGGGTCGAGATGAACATCTCCCCCTTTGAACACGGCTCCAAAGTGCATACCGATGTGATGAAAACAGAAGCACTCAAACAGGCACTCAATGCCGGAGGCTACGATGCCGTCATCGGCGGTGCCAGACGTGACGAAGAGAAATCACGTGCCAAAGAGCGTATCTTCTCATTCCGGGACAGACACCACCGCTGGGATCCGAAAAACCAGAGACCGGAGCTTTGGAACATCTACAACACCCGTATCAACAAAGGCGAAAGCGTCCGTGTCTTTCCCATCAGCAACTGGACAGAGCTGGATGTATGGCAGTATATCTATCTTGAGGGCATCCCCATTCCTTCACTCTACTTCGCCAAAGAACGCGAGGTTGTCGAATACGAGGGTACCAAAATCATGGTTGATGATGAACGTATGCCCGAAGCACTCAGAAAAACAGCAAAAAAAGAGATGGTACGCTTTCGGACATTGGGGTGTTACCCGCTTACCGGCGCCATCAACTCCACCGCTTCCACCCTTCCGGAGATCATCAAAGAGATGCTGCTCTCTACCAGCAGTGAACGCGAAGGCCGCCTGATCGACAAGGATCAGGAGGGTGCAATGGAAATGAAAAAAATAGAGGGGTACTTTTAGAATTCAGAGTTTGGGATTCGGAGTTCCGGACACCAAGGCTGGCCAAAAAAAGAAGGACTGATAAAAGAGGAGACGAACAGAAAAATGAATGAACATCGCACTAAAAAACCGGAATCCCGAATCCCGAATCCCGAATCCAAAATAGCCACCGATATTGAGTCGTATCTCAAAGAGCATGAGAACAAAGATATGCTCCGCTTTTTGACCTGCGGGAGTGTTGATGACGGCAAGAGTACCCTCATCGGGCGTTTGCTTTACGACAGCAAAATGATCTTTGAAGACCAGCTGGCTGCCGCAGAGAGTGAAAGCAAAAAGTACGGTACCACAGGGGAAAAGATCGATATGGCTCTGCTCGTCGACGGCTTACAAAGTGAACGAGAACAGGGTATTACCATCGATGTTGCCTACCGTTTCTTTGCAACCGACAGGCGCAAGTACATCATTGCCGACACTCCGGGGCATGAGCAGTACACCCGCAACATGGTCACCGGTGCTTCCACTGCGGATGTCGCTATCATTCTTATCGATGCGAGAAAAGGCATTTTAACCCAGACACGAAGACACAGCTTCATTGTCAACCTGCTTGGCATTGAGCATGTCATTGTCGCCATCAACAAAATGGATCTTGTCAACTTCAGCGAAGATACTTTCAATGAAATCAAATCAGCCTACACGGCATTGGCGGATGAACTTGGTATCAAACATACCTATTACATTCCGCTCAGCGCGCTGGATGGTGACAATGTTGTCGATAAAAGTGAAAAAACACCATGGTATGATGGAAAACCCCTGTTGGAACTTCTCGACACAATAGACATTCAACATTCAACATTCAATATCCAACATTCATTGCGCTTCCCGGTTCAGTACGTCAACCGCCCCAACCTCGACTTCAGAGGGTTCTGCGGTACCATTGCAGCAGGCTCTGTCAAAGTCGGTGATGAGATCACTGTACTTCCTTCCGGGAAAACGACCAGAGTAAAAAGCATCATCAACGCCGGCGACATCACAGAAAAGAACAGAAAAAGTACCACAGAGGAAGCCTGTGCCCCTATGGCAGTTACCCTCACAACAGAAGATGAAGTCGATATCTCCAGAGGCGATATGATCGTCCATACCAAAGCCCTTCCCCGTGTTTCCAACTCGCTTAAAGTCATGCTTGTCTGGATGGATGAAACACCCATGGAGCCAGGAACTGTCTATGACATCAAGCGCGCCACCACTGTTGTCAACGGACAGTTTGAACGTATCAACTATAAAGTCGATGTCAATACCTATGAACGGCAAACGGTCTACAAACTGGGGCTCAACGACATTGCTTCGTGCAAAATGGTGCTTACCCAGCCCATCGCGGCAGATGCCTACAAAGAAAACCGACTGACAGGCTCTTTCATTGTTATAGACCGTATCACCAATAACACTGTAGGTGCAGGCATGATCGTGGGGGTCAGCCGGCGTGAAGAAGACGTTCAAAAACGAACCACCCGTGAGTACACCGATGCCGAACGCGCACTCAACCAGTACATTCGGGACAACTTCCCGGAATGGGAGTGCAAAAAATGTTGAGTTCAGGGTTCAGGATTCAGAGTTACGAAGTTAGGAAAATGGGTGATATTGTTTTCCCGAACCCCGAACCCCGAACTCCGATCCCTCATTCAAAGGTACTTTGAATGTACAAAGAAACCAACACCCGCTCCATTGCCAAAGGTATCAGCTGGAGGGTGATCGCTACCACAACTACCATCATCATTGTCTATGTCTTCTTTGGCAGGCTTGACCTTGCCATAGCCGCAGGGCTCATCGAGACGGTACTGAAAATAGCCCTCTACTGGGGTCATGAAAAAATATGGCAGAAGATCCACTGGGGCAAGAAGAGGATCGAGCCGTTCAACCTTTGGTTTACAGGTCTGCCGCTTTCAGGCAAAACAACCATTGCAGACAAAGTTTATGAGGACTTGGAAAAACTTCACATCCCCATCGAACGGATAGACTCAAAAGATATCAGAGAACTTGTTCCCAATATCGGTTACAGCCGAGAAGACCGCAACCGCCATATGATCCGTATCGCTCACCTGATCAAAACCCTGCAGAAAAACTCCATTTCCACAGTAGCCTCGTTTGTCTCTCCCTACCGGGAATCACGCAAAGCCATCCGGCAAATGGTCACCAACAATATTGTCGTCTATGTCAAAGCAGACATCGAAACCTGCAAGCAGCGCGACTATAAAGGTGTCTATGAGAAAGCGCTCAAAGGAGAACTGCAAAATTTTTCGGGCATCAACGATATCTATGAAGAACCCCAACATGCCGAGATCGTCATTGACACAGACACGATGAGTGCGGATGAAGCGGCAGCATACATTGTTAGATATGTGAAGAAACATTATGTGAAATAGGATTCCGGTTTCGGGATTCGGGATTCCGTGAAAAAGGAGAGTAGATGAAGTGTGAAAAATTGGATGTTTGGAAAATAAGTGCGCGTTTGTCGGCAAATGTTTACAAGATGTTTGCAGCATGCAAAGATTATGGTTTTAAAGACCAAATTACTCGTTCAAGCCTGTCAATTCCCAGTAATATTGCAGAGGGGCTCGAAAAAATCTCGCTTAAAGATCAAGTCAGATTTCTGGACATTGCTAAAGGGTCAGTTGCCGAATTTGCAACACAAACCTATATTGCCATGGATATCGGTTATCTTGAGAAAAAAACAGGAAAAGATTGGATTGAAACAGCTGACAGGCTATTAGCTATGCTGACAAAATTGCAGCAGGTAAAGCAGGAGAAGATGAAGTGAAGTCCCCGAACCCCGAATCCCGAATCCCGAATCCCGTTACCTCCGGCAACATTGTCTGGCACGACCACCATGTTTCCAAAGCGGAACGCGCACAGATCAAACAGCAAAAACCCTGCATTCTCTGGTTCACCGGGCTCAGCGGTTCAGGCAAGTCTACCATCGCCAATGCCGTGGAAGCAGCACTGTTTGAACAGAAAAAGCACACCTACCTGCTTGACGGTGACAACATCCGTATGGGGCTCAGCAAAGGTTTGACATTTTCCGATGAAGACCGCATTGAAAATATACGGCGGATCGGAGAAGTGTCCAAACTCTTTGTCGATGCAGGGCTCATTGTCCTTACCGCTTTCATCTCACCGTTCCGGCAAGACCGGGAGATGGTGCGCCAACTGGTTGACAAAGGCGCCTTCATTGAAGTTTTTGTGGATACCCCGCTTGAGGTATGTGAACAGCGCGACCCCAAAGGCCTTTACCAAAAAGCCCGAAAAGGGGAGATACCCAACTTTACCGGCATCGACTCTCCCTATGAAGTCCCCGAGTTTCCCGAAATCCACATCCGTAACGACCGACTTCCCATCGAAGAGGCCGCCGCCCAGGTGCTCAACTATTTAGAAAAAAAAGGATACCTCAATGCTTGAAACCATCGATATGAACCAGGTGATTGCCATTGCTCTCGATGCCGGCAAAGCCGTCATGGAGATTTACGAAAAGGATTTCGATGTGGAGTACAAAGAGGACAAATCCCCTCTCACCGAAGCTGACAAGAAAGCTCATGAAATCATCACCGAAGGGCTCAAAAAGATCAGTCCGCTTCCCATCCTCTCCGAAGAGGGTAAAAATATCCCCTACGAAGAGCGCAAAAACTGGGAGCGCTATTGGTGTGTTGATCCTATCGACGGTACCAAGGAGTTTATCAAGAAAAATGGCGAATTTACCGTTAATGTCGCCTTGATTGAAAACGGTGAACCGGTCGCGGGCGTCGTCTTTGCTCCGGCACTCGGAGAGCTCTACTGGGCTCAGAGAGGGGAAGGCGCATTTAAGGCTTGTGTTCGGGGTTCGGGGTTCGGGGTTCCGAAAGAGGAAGATATTCAGGCTTTACCTATGAAAGAGAACCGAAAGGGTGCAAAGGGTTTGAGGATCGTCGCCTCCAAATCCCATTTGAACGATGAAACAAAAAAATTCATCGAATCACTGCAAAATACGGAACCCGGAACCCGGAACCCGGAACTCCTCTCCCGCGGTTCCTCCCTCAAGCTGGTCATGGTGGCAGAAGGCAGTGCCGACATCTATCCCCGCCTTGCACCTACCATGGAGTGGGATACGGCAGCCGCAGATGCGATCGTCAGAGAGAGTGGCAAGATGGTTTACCAATACCATACAGCATCCAGCATGCAGCATCCGACATCTTTCATGCCGGTTGTTTACAATAAGGAAGACCTGCTAAACCCCTGGTTTATCGTACAGGAACGAAAGGAACAAAGGTGAACCGATATTTGGAGAAGTATGTCAACATATGAAAAGGTTGCAGCGGTTGTCACACTTTACAACCCGGACAGCAGTGTCGTTGAACATGTTTCAAGCTATGCGCCCTATGTAGACAGGCTCTATATTGTCGACAACTCAGAGAATACACATGATGTACTCTCGCAGCTGACACAGCAACTGCCCCACAC
>Ga0256831_1001404_pt1 | contig 12699 bp, 25 predicted proteins | sample 132544metaG_FD_189087 | JGI IMG/M metagenome (GOLD analysis project Ga0256831, IMG submission 189087) | Hydrothermal vent microbial communities from Lau Basin, Pacific Ocean - 132-544 | ecosystem: Environmental > Aquatic > Marine > Hydrothermal vents | place: Pacific Ocean: Lau Basin | collected... | reverse complement strand
TAGTTACCTATATGGCAGCTGGTCGCGCAGGTACTAAGGCTCAAAAGTCACGCTCGGATGTGAGTGGTGGTGGTGCTAAGCCGTGGAGACAAAAGGGTACAGGACGTGCTCGTGCAGGTACTTCACGTGGTCCGATTTGGCGCAAGGGTGGAGTGACTTTTGCTGCTCGTCCTCGTGACTACTCAAAGAAACTTAATAAGAAAATGTATCGTGCTGCAATGCGCTCTATGTTTTCAGAATTAGTTAGGTCAGAGTCTCTTATTGTTGTTGAAGCTTTTGATGTTAAAGAGCCAAAGACAAAGCTTATGCTGGCTGAGTTGGATAAGCTGGGTACAAGAGATGCTTTGTTGGTTGATAATGAAAGCGATAAGAATATTGAGTTGTCAATTCGTAATATCCCACACTGTGATGTTATCGATGTTTCTGCATTGAATCCTGTTAGCTTAGTTGGTCATGATAAAGTGGTGATGACTTCTGCGGCAGTTGAGAAAGTTCAGGAGTGGTTGTCATGAGTACTGCGTTAAACAAAGAAAGAATGTATCACATTGTTTATGGTCCGCATGTTACAGAAAAAGCTGTATCAGGTTCGGATGCAAATATTCATACCTTTAAAGTTGCAACAGATGCGTCAAAGCGTGAGATAAAGCAAGCTGTACGGTTTTTGTTTGAAGTTGAAGTTGCTAATGTTCGTACGGTCAACGTAAAAGGCAAGCAAAAAAACTTCGGTAAAAGAGCTGGTAAGCGTAAAGATTGGAAAAAAGCTTATGTAAGATTGGCTGAAGGTCATTCAATAGATGCAGCGGTTGAGGGTTAAGAGATGGCTATTGTAAAAATGAAACCGACATCGCCTGGTCGTAGACATCAGGTTCGTGTCGTAAATAAAGATTTACATAAAGGAAAGCCACATAAGGCTTTACTTGAAAAGAAAAGCAAGTCAGGTGGTCGTAATAATAACGGTAGAATTACTACGCGTCATATTGGTGGTGGTCACAAACAGCATTATCGTGTTATTGACTTTAAGCGTCTTAAAGATGGTGTTTCTGCTGAAGTTGAAACAGTTGAATATGATCCAAATCGTACTGCAAATATAGCATTGCTTAAGTATGCAGATGGTGAAAGAAGATATATTATTGCACCCAAAGGTTTGCGTGCTGGTGATAAGTTGATATCTGGTTCTGACTCTCCAATCGCTGCCGGGAACGCTATGTCTTTACGTGATATGCCTGTCGGAACAGTAATTCATTGTATTGAAATGAAGCCTGGAAAAGGTGCGCAGATTGCGCGAAGTGCAGGAACTTCTGCGCAACTGATTGCTCGTGAAGGTCGTTATTCGACTTTGCGTTTGCGCTCCGGTGAAATGAGAAAAGTACTTTCTGATTGTAGGGCAACAGTTGGTGAAGTGAGTAATTCTGAGCATGGGCTAGTTAAGTTGGGCAAAGCGGGCGCTAGTCGTCATCGCGGAGTTCGTCCGACTGTTCGTGGTGTTGTTATGAATCCAGTTGATCATCCGCATGGTGGTGGTGAAGGAAAAACCTCTGGTGGTCGTCATCCTGTATCTCCATGGGGTGTCCCAACTAAAGGTTATAAAACACGTAAAAACAAACGTACTGATCATTTGATTGTACGTCGTAGAGATAAGAGGTAATTAACGGTGCCACGTTCTTTAAAGAAAGGTCCATTTGTTGACCATCATTTAATGTCTAAAGTATTGAAGGCTGTAGAAGCTGGGAATCGTAAGCCAATAAAGACTTGGTCAAGACGTTCGATGATAGTTCCTGATATGGTTGGTTTGACAATTGCAATACATAATGGTCGCCAGCATGTTCCAATTTTAATAAATGAGCATATGGTTGGTCATAAGCTAGGTGAGTTTTCTCCTACGCGTATGTATCGCGGTCATATTGCTGATAAGAAGTCGAGATAATTAAGATGGAAGTTAACGCTAAGTTAAAGTTTGCTCGCATATCACCACAAAAAGCAAGACTTGTAGCTGATCAGGTTCGTGGGATGCATGTTGATAAGGCATTGGAAGTTTTGTCTTTCAGTCAAAAAAAATCAGCAGCAATTATTAAAAAGATTTTAGATTCTGCGATTGCTAATGCAGAACATAATGAAGGTGCGGACATTGATGAGTTGACTATAACTAAGGTTATGGTTGATCAAGCTCCTACAATGAAGCGTCTACGTCCAAGAGCAAAAGGTCGTGCAAATCGTATTCTTAAACGGACGAGTCATATTACTCTGGCCGTTGGTGATGGTGAGGTTTAAAGTATGGGTCAGAAGATACATCCAGTTGGTTTTCGTCTAGGAATAGCTTCAGATTGGCGTTCTAAATGGTACGCTGAGGGAAAAGAATATGCCGAATTTCTGCATAAAGACTTGGCGGTTAGATCGTTTATAGAAGCAAGACTTAAGAATGCCTCTGTAAGTAGAGTTCAGATAGAACGTCCAGCTAAGTCCGCATTTGTTACTATTCATACAGCTCGACCAGGTGTGGTTATCGGTAAGAAAGGTGAAGATATAGAACGCCTTCGCGCTGAAACTGCGAAAATGATGGGCTTACATCCGAATAATGTTAAAGTAAATATCGAAGAAATTCGAAAACCTGAGCTAGATGCAAAATTAGTTGCGGAAAGTATTGCTAATCAGTTAGAAAGACGTATTATGTTCCGCCGCGCCATGAAGAGAGCGGTAGGTAATGCAATGCGCCTTGGTGCATTGGGTATCAAAATTAGCTGTGGTGGTCGTTTGAATGGGGCTGAAATTGCTCGCACAGAATGGTATCGTGAAGGACGTGTGCCGTTGCATACACTTCGTGCAGATATTGATTATTCTACAGCGAAAGCTCATACCACTTACGGTGTTATTGGTATAAAGGTTTGGATCTACAAAGGTGATGTATTTGACCTTGAACAGAAACAGGCTAAATCAGCTAGTCGCGATAGCAAAAAGAAGAGATAGAGAGCAGAGATGTTACAGCCTAAGAGAACAAAATTTCGTAAGCAGTTTAAAGGCAGAAACCGTGGTCTTGCTACAACAGGTAGTAAGGTAAGCTTCGGTGAGTATGGTCTTAAAGCTGTTGGACGTGGTCGTTTGACAGCAAGACAGATTGAAGCTGCTCGTCGTGCCATGACTAGACATGTAAAACGTGGTGGAAAAATCTGGATTCGAGTGTTTCCTGATAAGCCAATTACCAGTAAGCCTCTCGAAGTACGTATGGGTAAAGGTAAAGGTAACGTGGAATACTGGGTTTGTCTGATTCAACCAGGACGCGTTCTTTATGAGATGGAGGGCGTGACAGAAGAATTAGCGCGTGAAGCCTTTGCTTTAGCTGCCGCTAAATTACCAATTAAGACGGTGTTTGTCACAAGGCAGGTGATGTGATGAAAGCAAGTGAACTACGTAATAAGTCAGCGGATGAATTATCTACTGAGCTTTTAGAAAGTTTGAAAGAACAATTTATTTTACGTATGCAGCGTTCTACAGGGCAGTTGAATCGCCATTCGGAAATGAAAAAAGTACGACGTAAGATTGCACGTATTAAAACCATTATGAATGAAACGCAGACCGCAGGTGCAGGTGAGTAGGATGTCAGAGCAAAAAGCTAAAGTAGAACGTAGCATTACTGGTCAGGTAATCAGTAATAAAATGGATAAGACTATCGTAGTAATGGGTGAGCGAAAAGTAAAGCATCCACTTTATGGTAAATTTATACGTCGCTCAACAAAATATCATGCACATGACGCAGCTAATGAATGCAATATTGGCGATACTGTAATGATTAAAGAGTGTCGCCCCTTATCTAAAACCAAAAGCTGGACTTTGATTAAAGTGCTAGACAAAGGTGCTTCTTAGTCGTAGGACTTAAGAATACTTATAGATAAGTTGGAAACTAAGTTAAGAGTGATGGTATAGAACATGATTCAAATGCAAACAAATTTAGGTGTAGCTGATAACAGCGGGGCACGTCGAGTACAGTGTATAAAAGTACTAGGTGGATCTCACAGACGCTACGCAGGTATTGGCGATATCATTAAGGTTAGTATCAAAGAAGCTATACCACGCGGTAAAGTAAAAAAAGGTGATGTATATACAGCTGTTGTTGTTAGGACAGCAAAAGGTGTGCGTCGTAAAGATGGCTCTGCGATTCGTTTTGATGCGAACTCAGCAGTTCTGCTTAATGCCAAGCTCGAGCCAATTGGTACACGTATTTTTGGGCCTGTGACACGTGAACTTCGTGATAAAAACTTCATGAAGATAATTTCCTTAGCTCCTGAAGTACTGTAAGACTGATAGGTTAAATATCATGAATAAAATTGTAAAAAATGACCTTGTTGTTGTTATCGCAGGAAAAGATAAAGGTCGTCGCGGTAGTGTTATTGAATTAAGAAAGAACGGTAAAATAATCGTTCAAGGTCTTAATATCGCTAAGAAGCATCAGAAGGGAAACCCTAATGCGGGAATCGCAGGCGGAATAGTTGAAAAAGAAATGCCACTAGATGTATCAAATGTGATGCTTGTTAACCCTGCTAACGATAAGGGTGATCGTGTCGGATTTAAGGTGCTTGAAGATGGTAAGAAGGTTAGATACTTTAAATCCAATGGTGAAGTAGTTAGCTCATAAATTACAAATTGATTTGTAAGAAGTTAAAGGTATAACGATGTCTAGATTACAAGATTTTTATAATGGAACAGTAGTTAAGGAATTAACTGAAAAGTTTGCTTATAAGAATATAATGGAAGTTCCGAAAATTACGATGATTTCATTAAACATGGGTCTTGGTGATGCAGTGGGTGATAAAAAGGTTATTGAATATGCTGTCTCTGATATGACAAAGATAGCTGGTCAAAAGCCTGTTGTTACAATATCTCGAAAATCTATTGCTGGATTCAAGATTAGAGATAATTGGCCTATTGGCTGTAAAGTGAACTTGCGTCGTGATCAAATGTATGAATTTCTTGATCGTTTAATTCATATCTCAATACCTCGTGTGCGTGACTTTCGCGGGCTGAATCCCCGTTCTTTTGATGGAAATGGCAATTACAGCATGGGTTTTAATGAGCAAATTATCTTTCCTGAAATTGATTATGACAAGATTGATAAATTACGTGGTTTAGATATCGCTATCACAACAACTGCAAAAAATGATGAAGAAGGAAAGGCATTATTAGATGCATTCCAGTTTCCATTTAAGAAAAAATAGGACATATTGAACAATGGCTAAAAAATCGATGATCGCTCGTGAAACAAAGCGCGCTAAATTAGTTGCTAAATACGCTAAGAAAAGAGCAGAATTGAAAGAAATCATCCGTTCACCTAATAGTAGTTTTGAACAGGTAATGGCCGCTACAGATTCATTGCAGAAGTTACCACGCAATAGTTCAAGTGTCCGTCAACGTAATCGTTGTGCGATTACAGGAAGACCACATGGCGTATACCGTAAGTTTGGTCTTTGTAGGAATAAATTAAGAGAGTCTGCTATGGAAGGTGATCTTCCTGGTTTGACCAAGGCAAGTTGGTAAGGAGTACGTAAAATGAGTATGAGTGATCCTATAGCTGATATGTTGACGCGTATTCGAAATGGTCAGCGAGCTAGTAAAAAAGAAGTTTCTTTTTCAGCGTCTAAGAAGAAGACAGCAATACTAAAAGTTTTAGTAGATGAGGGTTATATCTCAGCTTTTGAAACAAACGAAGATATTAAACCTGTTACAAGTGTTACTTTAAAGTACTTTCAGGGTGAGCCAGTGATAAAGACTATTAAAAGAATCAGTCGCCCAGGCTTGCGGATATTTCGTGGTAAAAGTGAAATACCTACAGTTATGTTAGGTCTTGGTGTTGCGATTGTTTCAACATCAAAAGGCGTTATGAGTGATCGCTCTGCACGAGCAGCTGGACAGGGCGGCGAAGTGCTCTGTATTGTAGAATAATCGGTATTTAATATGTCTAGAATAGCAAAAATGCCCATTGAATTGCCTGCAGGTGTAGAAGCAAAAGTAAATGGACAAAATATTGTCATCAAGGGTTCTAAAGGCTCTTTTGATTATGCAATACATGATTCGGTTGAAATCTCTGAGGAGAATAATACGCTTGTTGTAAAGCCGAAAAGCGAAAGCGATAAAAAAGGCTGGGCGATGGCTGGAACAATGCGAGCAGTAGCCAATAATATGGTTACAGGCGTGAGTGCGGGCTTTGAAAAGAAACTCGAATTGGTTGGAGTTGGTTATCGTGCTCAGGCACAAGGTAACAAACTTAACTTAACACTAGGTTTCTCACATCCAGTTGTTCACGATATACCAGAAGGTGTGACTTGTGAAACTCCTAGTCAAACTGAAATAATATTGAGCGGAATTGATAAGCAAGTTATTGGTCAAACTGCCGCAGAAATCAGAGCTTATAGACCACCAGAGCCTTACAAAGGTAAAGGTGTGAAATATGCGGATGAACGTATAATCCGTAAAGAAGCTAAGAAAACTTAAGTTTAAAGGTATATTTGAAATGAATAAGAGATTGGCCAGAATTCGCCGTGGTAAACGTTCTCGCATGAAGATGCGCGAGCTGGGTGTTGATCGTCTTTCAGTTTATCGAAGCTCAAGACATATTTATGCTCAAATCATATCTGGTAAGGATAATAGTGTAATTACAGCAGCTTCTACGGTTGAGAAATCAATGCGTGATAGTTTGGATTACACAGGCAATGCAAAAGCAGCAGAAGCAGTTGGAAAATTGGTTGCTGAACGAGCTAAAGAGAAGGGAATAGATTCTGTTGCATTTGATCGTTCCGGTTTTAAATATCATGGTCGTGTAAAGGCGTTGGCTGAAGCTGCGCGTGAAGCGGGTTTGCAGTTCTAAAGGTTTATAGAAGATGGCTAGAGCAGATAATACAGAAAAGGCGAATGACGGCCTGCAAGAGAAGTTGGTTCACGTTAATCGTGTAGCAAAAGTTGTAAAAGGTGGTCGTGTATTTGGATTTACTGCTTTGGCAGTAGTCGGCGACGGCAATGGTCGAATTGGCTTTGGATATGGTAAGGCTCGTGAAGTTCCGGTCGCTATTCAAAAAGCAATGGAAAAAGCACGTAAGAATATTGTTAATGTTGCTTTGGTTGATGACACTTTACAATATGAGATTAATGCACGTCACGGTGCGGCACATGTTTTCATGAAACCTGCTTCTGATGGTACTGGTATCATCGCTGGTGGTGCAATGAGGGCTGTTTTTGAAGTTGTTGGAGTTAGAAATGTTCTGGCAAAGTGTGTAGGTTCAAGAAATCCAATTAATGTTGTTCGCGCAACCATTAAAGGACTTGCAGAAATGAACTCACCTGAGCTAATTGCAGCTAAACGTGGCAAAACTGTAGAAGAGATTAGAGGTTAATTCATGTCTGCTAGCAAACAATTAAAACTAACTATTGTTCGTAGTATGAACGGTCGTTTGAAAGCACATAAGTCATGTGCTCGGGGACTTGGTCTAAGAAAAATGCACAATCCAGTTGTTGTAAATGACACACCTGAGAATCGTGGCATGATTAATAAGATTTCCTATATGTTGACTGTTGAGGAAGTATAAATGAAATTTAATACATTAAAGCCAGCAGAAGGCAGTACCCAGAATAGAAAACGCGTAGGTCGTGGGATCGGTTCAGGATGGGGAAAGACTTGTGCTCGCGGTCATAAAGGACAAAAATCACGTTCAGGTGGATTCCATAAGGTTGGTTTTGAAGGCGGACAAATGCCTTTGCAACGTCGTTTGCCTAAAGTTGGTTTTAGTTCAAGAGTTGGGCGTGTATCTACAGAACTTCGTTTGCATGAATTAGCAAAAGTTGATGCTGAAGTTATTGATATCGATGCATTAAAGGCAGCTAATCTTGTTACTAAAAACATACTGAATGTTAAGGTAATGTTGTCAGGTACCATTGAAAAAGCAGTTACGCTTAAAGGTATTAAAGTTAGTAGAGGTGCTAGAGAAGCTATTGAAGCTGCTGGCGGCAAGGTCGAAGACTAAGGAATTTAATCGTGGCAACAAAGAACGCTACAGGCATGCTTTCGGGCATGAGTAATATCGCAGAGATCAAACAAAGGCTTGCCTTTGTTTTTTTCGCTTTGATTGTATATCGAATTGGTACATTTATACCTATTCCTGGCGTTAATCCTGCTGCATTACAACAATTTTTTGATCAAAATACGGGAACCATATTAGGTGTATTTAATATGTTTTCTGGTGGTGCATTAAAACGATTAAGTGTTTTTGCATTAGGAATAATGCCTTATATCTCTGCTTCTATTATTGTGCAGTTAATGACACATGTAATCCCTTCATTACAGCAATTAAAGAAAGAAGGCGAGTCTGGTAAACGCAAAATCACGCAGTACACGCGTTATGGTACGGTTGGTTTAGCTTTGTTCCAAAGTCTAGGAATAGCTATTGCACTTGGCGGTCAGGATCTTGGTGGTGGGCAAACAATAGCTTTATATCCAGGAACTGGATTTATAATCACTACAGTCGTTTCGCTGGTAACAGGAACTTTGTTCTTGATGTGGTTAGGCGAGCAAATCACTGAACGTGGCATTGGTAATGGTATTTCATTAATTATCTTTGCTGGTATTGTTGCTGGTTTGCCTAAAGCGATTGGCGGAACACTGGAATTAGCACGTAATGGTGAATTATCATCTGCATTTGTAATTATATTGCTTGCTTTAGCGGTGTTAGTGACAGCGTTTATTGTCTTTGTTGAACGTGGGCAAAGACGTATTACGGTTAATTATGCAAACCGTCAGCAAGGTAGAAGAATGGCGATGGGGCAATCAAGTCATTTACCATTAAAGTTGAATATGGCAGGTGTAATACCACCTATTTTTGCTTCTAGTATAATTTTATTTCCTTCTAGTTTAGGGCGTTGGGTGTCTGATGCAAATGGAATGGAATGGTTGCAAGATTTTGTGACAATGCTTCAACCAGGACAACCTTTGTATGTGTTGTTCTATGCTTTAGCTATTATCTTCTTCACTTTCTTTTATACGGCACTTGTGTTTAATTCAAGAGAGACAGCTGATAACCTTAAGAAGGCTGGAGCGTTTATTCCTGGTATTAGACCGGGTAAGGAAACGGCTAAATATATTGATGGTGTAATGACACGCCTAACAGCTGTTGGCGCAATTTATATTACACTTGTTTGTTTGCTTCCAGAATTTCTGATTCTGGGATGGAATGTACCATTTTATTTTGGTGGTACTTCATTGTTAATTATTGTTGTGGTTGTAATGGACTTTATTGCACAAGTTCAATCACACATGATGTCTCATCAGTATGAAGGTTTGATGAAAAAATCAAACTTCAAATCTGGCGGGAAAAAGCCCAAGAAGGCGCGTTAAGCACCAAATTGGCGTTGATTAATATAGAGGTTTAACTCATGAAGGTTCGTGCATCTGTTAAGAAAATGTGTCGTCATTGTCGCATCGTAAAGCGTAAAGGCGTGGTGCGTGTAATATGTACTGACCCACGTCATAAACAACGTCAGGGTTAGTTTTTTTTGTTTTTTATTGATAAGCACTGTAGATTCGGGTATTGTGCCCGCCTTTCAAAGCAGTCTGGAGATTTTTGATGGCTCGTATCGCGGGTATTAACATCCCTGTTCACAAGCATACTGTAATTGCATTAACTTCAATTTACGGTATTGGTAGGTCGCGTGCGGCAAATATTTGTAAAGATGCAAAAATTGCACCTGATACAAAAATTAACGCACTTTCAGAAGATGAAATTGAACGTATTAGAAAAGAAGTGAGTAAGTTCATGGTAGAAGGCGATTTGCGCCGTGAAGTTTCCATGAATATTAAAAGTCTCATGGATTTAGGATGCTATCGTGGCATTAGGCATCGTCGTGGATTACCTTTGCGTGGTCAGCGTACCAAGACCAATGCACGTACTCGTAAAGGGCCACGCAAGCCAATTCGTAAATAATACATTCTGTAAGAATGTTAGTTCAGTATAAATAGATAGGTATTTGAGATGGCAACAGCCACTAAATCACGTAAAAAAGTAAAAAAGTCGGTAAGTGACGGTATTGCGCATATACATGCGTCATTTAATAATACCATTATTACAATTACTGATAGACAAGGAAATGCATTAGCATGGGCTACTGCAGGTGGGTCTGGTTTTCGTGGATCGCGGAAGAGTACCCCCTTTGCAGCTCAGGTGGCAGCAGAGCGGGCTGGTGAAGCAGCAAAACAATTTGGGTTAAGGAATCTTGATGTTCATGTTAAAGGGCCTGGTCCTGGACGTGAGTCAGCTGTGCGAGCTCTTAATAATATTGGGTACAAAATCACTAATATTATTGATGTGACACCTATTCCACATAATGGATGTCGTCCACCTAAGAAACGTCGGGTTTAGTCGGAGATAAATAATGGCCAGATATATCGGACCAAAATGTAAGTTAATGCGTCGTGAAGGTACGGATCTTTATTTAAAAGGTCGTGGACGTTCATTAGAAAATAAATGTAATCTTGAAAAAGTTCCAGGCGTTCATGGTGAACGTCGTACACGACTTTCTGATTACGGTATTCAGTTACGCGAAAAGCAAAAAGTACGCCGTATTTATGGTGTGCTGGAAAAGCAGTTTAGAAATTATTTTAAAGAGGCTGTACGCCTTAAAGGCTCTACAGGTGAAAATCTGTTGCAACTGTTAGAATGTCGCCTTGATAATGTTGTTTATCGCATGGGATATGGATCAACTCGTGCAGAGGCGCGTCAGTTAGTAAGTCATAAGTCAATTATGGTTAATGGTACTTCCGTAAACATACCTTCTTACCAAGTTAAAACAGGTGATGTTGTTTCTGTTCGTGAAAAAGCGAAGAAGCAAACAAGAATTCAAGATTCTGTTTCAGTTGCTGACCAAGTTGGCTTCCCTGAGTGGGTTGAAGTCGATACAAAAAAGTTAGAGGGTACTTTTAAAGCAGCCCCAGAACGTGATGAACTACCAGCAGAGATTAATGAATCTCTGATCGTGGAACTCTACTCTAAGTAAGAGTTTGCTGTGAATATTGAGGTATAATGTGTCTAAATCAACAGATTTATTAAAACCACGTAATATTCAGGTCACAGATCTGGGTAATTACACATCTAAAATAGTATTAGAACCTCTAGAGCGTGGTTTCGGTCATACTCTAGGCAATGCTCTGCGTAGAATTTTACTTTCTTCTATACCTGGCTGTGCTGTAACAGAGGTTAAAATTACAGGTGTAGAGCACGAGTATACAGCTGTAGACGGTGTTCAAGAGGATGTTGTAGATATTCTTCTTAACCTGAAGAAACTTGCTTTTCGTTTGAACGCTAAGGATGAAGTAACATTAGATATTAGAAAACAGGGTCCAGGAGTCGTTACGGCCGGAGATATCATGCTGGATCATGATGTCGAAATTGTTGATCCTGATCTTGTAATTGCTACATTAACTACAGATACTCAGTTAGAGATGTCTATTAAAGTTGAAAAGGGCAGAGGTTATCAACCAGCTAGTGTTCGTCGTGGACCCGATTCACCAGAGATGCCTCTTGGTACTTTGGTTTTAGATTCATCGTTTAGTCCAGTTAATCGTGTTGCTTACAATGTAGATAATGCACGTGTAGAAAATAGAACAGACATGGATAAGCTCATCATCGAGCTACAAACAGATGGTTCTATTGATGCTGAAGAAACAATAAGTGATGCTGCAACAATTTTGCATGAACAACTTGCTGTATTCTTTGATCTAACAATCATTGAACCAGAACCAGAAGTTGAACCAGAGCCTGAAATTGATCCAGTTCTATTACGTCCTGTTGATGATCTTGAGCTGACAGTTCGTTCTGCAAATTGTCTTAAAGCTGAGCAGGTTTACTACATTGGTGACTTGGTACAGAAGACAGAGGTTGAGTTGCTTAAGACTCCTAACCTGGGCAAGAAATCTTTAACAGAAATTAAAGATATTTTAGCCTCTCATGGATTAACGCTAGGGGCACGTTTAGAAAATTGGCCACCAGCATCAATTGAAGCAAAAGATATTCGAGTGTAGATATAATTTATCAAACTCCACTACTATTTAGTTAAGAATTTAAGGTTTTAGAAATGCGTCATCGTAAAATAGGTCGTCAACTCAGTCGTAACAGCAGTCATCGTAAAGCTACATTACAAAGCTTATCAATCGCATTAATTAAATATGGTGCCATTAAAACAACGGTTGCAAAGGCAAAAGAGCTACGCAGGGTGGCTGAGCCTCTAATTACCCGTTCAAAAGTAGATTCAGTGCATAATCGTCGTACTGCTTTCTCTCGCCTTAGAGATAAAGAGTGTGTGGGTATTCTATTTAATGAATTAGGGCCGCGTTATACGGAAAGAGCTGGTGGTTACACCCGTATAATTAAGTGTGGCTATCGAGCAGGTGATAATGCACCCATGGCTTATATTGAACTTGTAGACAGACCTGAAGTAGAAGCTACTGAATAAAAGTACTTTATGTATTTATATTATTAAAGGCCGAGTTTTTTCTCGGCTTTTTTTATTTCCTGTGTAGTGATTGGCAAAATTTGTCTGCCGTGTTTCACTATGTTCTCAATGATCTTAGTCTCGGCTGATTCGTTATAGATGTGAAATTTCATTCCACACCATGCTTCAAGTTCAGATCTGTAATCATCTAAATTTGAGTCGTTAATATCAACAAAGATACTG
>Ga0256831_1001403_pt1 | contig 12702 bp, 10 predicted proteins | sample 132544metaG_FD_189087 | JGI IMG/M metagenome (GOLD analysis project Ga0256831, IMG submission 189087) | Hydrothermal vent microbial communities from Lau Basin, Pacific Ocean - 132-544 | ecosystem: Environmental > Aquatic > Marine > Hydrothermal vents | place: Pacific Ocean: Lau Basin | collected... | reverse complement strand
GCAGCTTGAATACTCTCATCAGCTCCTCAAAGGTGTATGGTTCCCTGACTTTAAACGCTGTCGCTACTGTATTGATTTTAGTCAGGAAACCGGGAAAGCGGTAAGGATGGACCACAGGATGTTTATCTACGTTCAACAGCCTGGAAAATGTATCCTGAATCGTCTCATTGAGCTTATTTACGCTCCAGCGCAGACCCTTAACGTCCACAGCCTCAGATAAGACATAGACGAAGTGAACCCCCTGGCCTGAGTTGACTATGTGAGTCGGTTCCGCCGGCAGGGAGCTCCACAGGTATTTGAGAATTTTTTTAAGCCTTGTGCTGGTTATTCCGTCGCAGTCAACTACAAAAGCTTTAACAGATTTTAAAGTTTTTGAGTGGTAGTAGTTCTTTATAAAGTCGCAGTAGGGAATGTAAGCATTTGAACGCCAGGTTATATCCCAGATGTATTCAAGAGCTATTCTTTTTACGGTCCCTTTCTCTATAACATTGCCTCTCTTGTCTTTAACCGTGCCAAAAACAACTATTAGTTCGTCCTCATACCCCTTATCCGGGAAAATCGTTGATAGATAGTCAACTGGAGCAACTTCTATAAATCTGGATTTGAGAATACTGTTCTTAGCCTCAAATTCCTGCTGAAGGTTGTTCTTCCGTGGTTCGTATTGTCCTGCAAAGCTGCTATACATCTCACTCCTCCGCTACTTTCTCAGCGGAGGAGCCAGCCACCCCTTGAAGTCCACCCAAGCAGGGTTATAATATTTCTAAGTCCAGCAAAAAAATCCCTGTATTTTCTTTTCATCCCTGACTTAGGTGGAGGAGCAACGGCTCCTCCGTCTAACTTCTTTCTTTTAATTGATTTAAACACCGCAAAAATTTATCTTTGGGAATATCTAAATAAATTCTAGAAGTTCCTTGATCGTTATAGACCCTAGGAATAACACCAAAAACTTTCATATAAACTTCCCGTAATTCTGAAATTGTTTTAGGATCTGCTGTAACTCTCAAGCGAAGAATTTCCAAACTGTACCTCCTTATTTAGAAATAAGTATATTTTCTCATATTTTCTATCCAAATTCCTTGCACCTCCTCCTTTAAATCTGTTACAGAGAAATCTTTCAGAATCGTTTATAACGAAAACAATACCTAATTCTCTTAATCTTTCCAAAACTTGGTATAAATGGATATCTCTTTTCCTTGCCTCTTCTGAGTAAATAAAATTAATCTTAACATCAGTATCTAACTCATCTATAATCTCTCCCAAATCCAAACTATGAATTAGATCTTTATTAACGCTAATTAATCTTAAATTCAAATATCCCACTTCCTTCCATTTTTCTTGCCAAAATTCCTGAAGAAGAAGAATTATTTTTTTAATAAATTTTCTATCCACACACTTTCTTCTAAAGGGATTCAGGCTCCGAACCCAAAAATCTCCATATCTTGGTATTTCATACTCTTTTCCAAATAAGGTAGGATTCTTTAATTCAAAAAGTTTACTGTAAATAAAATTAACTTTTGATTCTCCCAGAGTACTATATCTACGAAATAAATCTTCTTTTTCAATGTCAATTTGATATCTCACTTCATAATCGCAATCGTCATATTTGTACTCATGTCCTTCATATTTAACGCAATTCCCTTCCCTTGAAAACTTAATCCTTGGAAGATCTAAATAAGATGGTAATTTGTAAAAAATCACCTCCATCAACCAAGCATCCAAAAGAAATAAATCATTCTCTATTTTCTCTTTATTGTTGCAGCCATATTTTTCAAAAATATCATATGTTTCGTTGATAAATTTAATATCTTCCATATATCCCTCCACAATATTTAAATGCTTTCAATAAACTCAAAAAATCCTTTTAGATGCCTAGATGCATTTTCTTTTTGAATTTCCCTCTCCCGTCTATAATCATATATCCCACTCCATTCAGCAGGACTATAGTGCTTAAATTCCTCATACAAAAAATTCTTTAACTCATCTAAATTAAACTTAAATCTCCAACCTCGCGTTGTCTCAACAACATAGTCAATAAATCTTCGGAAAGCCATAATGCCACTATCATATTTATTCCTATTTGAGTATAAATTCACCAAATTACGTAAAATTGTCTTATTTACCAAACCTGTTTTTTTGAATTTCTCTATCTGTTTCAAATTTACCTTATACTCAGATTTAGCTGTCCGCGTCCGACGAATTCCCATAACGCCATCTTTTCTTATAAATGCATAAAGTCCACTTTCTGATGGAGCCATTCGCTTCACACCTTCACTATTCATCAAAAACCGGTAATATCCTTTTCTCTTTGCCATTTTCATTCACCTCCCTTAAAGAAAAAAATACAACCAATTCCAAACCTGGAAAGTTATCATTAACAGACACTCCTAATTGCCAGGCATCCACATAGAAATATTTATTCCTAATGGTTTCAGCTACCGAATAAACCTCATCCAAAGTTAAACTGTTATCACCTAAAAACTTTAAGGTTATAGAGTTTAAATACTCACTTCCCAGGTAACCATTCATCTCTTTGAAAAGCTCTTTTAAAGCCTTCTCTACTTCTTTTTCATCTCTACCAACACGCAATCTTCTGGAAAGAAGATAATTCCCTTGAGAAATCATTAAAGCAAAATCACTCATATCTAAATCAATAAGATCTCGCCTTAAGAAAGTATCAACAAAATTAGCTAAAATAGAAGCATTGGATTCTTTATCTCCAACCATATAAACACTAACATTTCTACCTTTTATTCCTAAATGCTCTAACTGCTTTTCCAAAAGACTAACATCACCCTTACAAACCAAAACTAGACTGCTATTTTTCAACAAATCTATTTGACTGAGTAAAACTAAATCTTTTTCATTATCCAAAAAACAAACAGCACCTTCTATAACTTCACCTCCAGAATTTTGAGGTAAATCTTCCAACGGAAGAAAAAACACATTATCTTTCTCTAATAACCGTCTAACTTCAGGATTACCTAAAAAGTCTCTTTTCCCCAAAACGGCTAATCTTCTTTTCATCATCTCATTCCTCTATTTTCAATTTTACACTCGGAACAAAAACTACTTTATTTCTACCAGAAACTTCCAGAACTTCTTTTGTTTTTGGGTTTAAAACCCTCCTTTCTTTCAGCTTCCTTAATTCAAAAGCACCAAATCCTTGAATAGAAACCCTTTCACCTCTCTTAACTGCCTCTGCTATCTCCTGGAAAACAAATTTCACAATAGCTTCAGCATCTTTCTTCTTCAATCCAAATTCTTTAGCTACTCTGTCTATTAAGTCCTTCCGGGTCATTTACTATCCTCGTGAATAGTAAGCGCTCATTTCTATGCGGGAGTGGCCGATTTCGTATTCAATTATCTGGAGTGCCTCTTTTTCAGAGTATCCTCTCTCCCGGAGCTCCCTCAACCGCTCCTTAACGTAGTTAACCCTAAAGGCATGGGAACCCGTGTATATCTCCCCTGAACGGTAAACTGCCTGTCTAAGGTCCCTGTAGTAACTTTCCCTTACGGAGCTCCACGAGGAACCTTTGAGATACTCCCGGAGTTCCCCAACAAGCTCTTTTATCCTCTCAAACTTTTCGGGACGATCGGAGTAATCAATTTCCCTGGTCCTTCCGCCTTTACTCTTTGTGATTATGACCTTTTTCTCCTCCGGGAAAACCTGAATCTTTTTAACGTCTCCTATCCTGGCTCCCGTTAATAGCTGGAGCTCCGCTATAACCTTGTGAACGTCTTCTTTTAGCAGTGAAATAACCCTCTCAGGATGAGCAAACGCCAGAGCTCTACCGGGAGCTCTCCCCTTTGAGTAAATCTCCTGGTAATCCTCTCCTATCCTCTCGGCAATGTCCTCCCTTCCTACCGTCTCAAAGAACTTCCTGAGAGCAGAAGCGTTTACCTTTAGAGTTCTCATTGAACAGTATTCAGCTTTAGAAAGTAGAAAGTCCCTAACGTGCTCATACTGAACCTTATCAAGCCTGTTAACCCCCTGCTCCTTTGCCCAGTTAACAAACTCCTTGGCTATTCCCATGTAGCGGTTAAAGGTTGAGTAGGAGTGAATAAGAGGCGACTTGCCTCCAAACCGCTTATAAACCTCGTGCTTTGAAATCCCTATCCCCTGTTTCAGAACCTTAGCGGCATATTTAAGAGCGTAAGTAAGCCCTGAATTCCTCTTAATCCCCAACTCCACCGTTTTCTCCGTAAAGAACTTCGTAAACATCGTGAATCAGTTCTCGGTCTAAAATCTCAATACTCTCAACTTCGTTTTTCTTAATAACCACAAGCTTAATAATCTCCCCCTTCTGGCTATAAACCCCAACTACCATGCATAGATTGTCAAAAGCCCACAGAATCCCCTCAACCTGACACTTGCTAACACCCCTACCGTCAGAACACCTTCCGTAGTTGACTCTTATCTTCTTCCCGATACAGGTTTTTAAAACCTTTTCAAAAACCTTCACTATCAGCTCTCCTTAGCCTTCCTCTTAGCTGCATTTAGGAACTGCAAGAGCTTCATGCCCGTTACCCTCTTAAAGCACTCCCGGAGCTCCCTCTCACTGTTAAACAGGTCCACAAGAGCAGACTTCTGAGCTCTCAAACTCCGGAGCTCCTCAATAACCTTGCCGTAAGCCTTCTCATGACCCTCTTTGTATCCTCTCTCAACCGCCTCTCTTATGAGTTTATCAAGGCTCTTTCTCTTTTCATTCAGACTGAGAACTTCTCTCTTTAGGACCTGAGCTGTTTTCCTGAGATCGTTCACAGAAGTAGATAAACTCTCCTTCTCCCTCTGGAGAGCTCCCACTCTTCCCCGGAGCTCCCTCTCTTTCTGAGTTAGAGTAGAAACCTTCCTCTCAAGCTTCTCAGACCTCTCCCTCAAATTCTCATACCGGGAGAGCTCCCCCATTTCTCTCAGGAAGAAAACCGCAGAAGCAAAAACTCCGAGAGCAAAAGCCCAAAAACCCAGAGCAAACGAATAACGGAGAAAGAAAATGAGCTTAGAATTACGAAACCACAACAGAGCATCATCCCAGGGAGCTCCCTTCCCGTGATACCAGAAAACCCAGAATCCATACACGGAAACCACAAGGAACACAAAAGCTAAAACCAGATAAAGGAAAAACCTTCCCCAAAAAGAAAACACACCACCCCCTCTAAATCGTTAAGGCCTTCTCAAAAGTCCTGTTAGGGCCGGACTACCACCCTGTCCGTTCACTCGCAGGCCTATCAACCTGCCTGTCGGGCTTATCAACCCGCTGGTAGAACGGACAAACACCCAGCAGCTGCTTACGGCAGCCAATCGGGCGGAACGCACCGCCATACACACAGACACAGACACAGAACCACAAACCCTTGGTATAAAATTAATTCAGCTGGGATTTCTCGTGTGGGAAAATCACTGAAACTCCCGTTTCAATATCAAGAAAACCTTCCCTCCCCTTTTTCCCAGCCAACCTAAAAACTCAAGGTAGCTCCGCTCGTCCCTCGTCAAGGTCGTTCTTCCTCGCTTCGCTGCGGGAGCTCCACCTTGACTGCGGGACTTCGCTCCGCCTGTTTTATTAGTGCAGGTTGGCTGGGAAAGAAAAAATGTCATTTTTAAAGGGAGCTCTCCCGCGGCACCTCCCGAACTTGCTCATCAATTCCGGGGAGCTCCCGTCAAAACGTCAACATATTCGCTCTCTCTCATCACCAGAGTTCAGAATACTACTCTGCACAGAAAATCGCCTAGGGAGGACGAGAAGCGGGTCAGAAAAGCCAATATTCCATGTTCCCTGCCACCGGTATAATCCTCCCAGACCTGCAAGAAGGGAGCTCCCATGAGCAAACAAAAAATGGACATCCTCCTGAGAGATATCCTCCAGAGGATACCTGAGAAATTCATACACATCCTTACCGGCAAACAGGGAATAAAAATCCTTGATAACACGTTCCCCAGCATAAAAGAGAGAAAAGCCGACCTCGTAGTAGAACTTGAAGACAGATCCATCTTCCACCTGGAGCTCCAGACCCACCCCGACAAAAACATGCCTATCAGAATGCTGGAATACAGAATCCTCCTAATGCAGAAATACCCAAACAGAGAAATCCGTCAGATGGTACTTTACGTAGGAGAAGGAGCTCCCCGGATGGAGAACTCTATAAACCAACCTAATCTCTCATTTAGCTACGAACTCAGAGACATAAAAGAACTCAGCTGTAAGGAACTAATGGAAAGCTCCGACATGGAAGACAAAATCCTTGCAGTCCTATGCAACGTGGGAGACCCATACGGATACTTTGAGAATCTCTTCCAAGAACTCCTAAAGCTCCCGGAAAAAGAAAGAGCCGACTATATCAGGAAACTCCTGATAGCACTCCAATACAGACCTAAATTAAAAACAGTCCTCAAAAACCTATTAGAGGAGAGAAAAATGCCCCTTACCATTACTGAAGAAATGATGAAGCAAGACCCGTTTTTCCAAAAAGGGAAACTTGAAGCCAAAAAAGAAGACATCCTCAATCTTTACAGGGAGCTCCAGCTTCCTCCGGAGAAAATAGCCAGAGTCCTCAAAGTATCAGAAGACTTTGTGAGAGAAGTCCTTAAAGAAGCAAACGAGCTCTAAGCTTCAAAAAATTTTTCGCCGCGCCTGAAGTAAGAATCAAAGAAACAAAGAACACTCTACTAATCTCAATTACCCTAACTCTCTCTTAATCTTTCTTCTTCTCTTCCGCGCCCAACGGCAGAGCCTATATACATAGGGGTGGGTTTATATCAATGAAACCGGTCAATTTTTAAAACTGTTTTTTAGATATTCTTCAGCCAATCACTAATAGTTTGGTGAGGAATACCCAGTAATTTACTTATTTGTCTCAGAGAAAGTCCTTTACGTTTAAGTTCCAATATCTGGGGTAGATACTTCTTCTTTCTCAATTCCTTACGAATTAAACGGAAAGCATTCATCACTTCTAAATGTTCCTCTCTATTCCGTCCGTTCCTCTTATTCGGCCTGTATTCCCAACCCAAAAGTCCACAAAGATACTTCCAGCTTGCTCTCACATACTTGGAGCTGTAGCCTTTATGAAACGCGCTGTAAGCCTCCTCTATCGTAAAGCCTATGTGCAGGTTCCTGTCTATCATGTCTTCATAGACCATCGGTATTGTCTCTAATGCCTCCTCATATGGAACCTCTCTCCTGCACTTGTAGGCCACTATTCCCAGCGCAAAAAAGGAGTTATGCCTCCTACCTGGTATCGGAGGATTCATGAACAGTTTCCTCAATACCCACTCAAAGAATGCTCTCCGGCCATTGGGTAATACCAGGAGCTCCCCTTTCTGCTTACCCTTCTTTTCGGTTCTTTCAGCCTTTTTGGGTTGCAGCTTGAATACTCTCATCAGCTCCTCAAAGGTGTATGGTTCCCTGACTTTAAACGCTGTCGCTACTGTATTGATTTTAGTCAGGAAACCGGGAAAGCGGTAAGGATGGACCACAGGATGTTTATCTACGTTCAACAGCCTGGAAAATGTATCCTGAATCGTCTCATTGAGCTTATTTACGCTCCAGCGCAGACCCTTAACGTCCACAGCCTCAGATAAGACATAGACGAAGTGAACCCCCTGGCCTGAGTTGACTATGTGAGTCGGTTCCGCCGGCAGGGAGCTCCACAGGTATTTGAGAATTTTTTTAAGCCTTGTGCTGGTTATTCCGTCGCAGTCAACTACAAAAGCTTTAACAGATTTTAAAGTTTTTGAGTGGTAGTAGTTCTTTATAAAGTCGCAGTAGGGAATGTAAGCATTTGAACGCCAGGTTATATCCCAGATGTATTCAAGAGCTATTCTTTTTACGGTCCCTTTCTCTATAACATTGCCTCTCTTGTCTTTAACCGTGCCAAAAACAACTATTAGTTCGTCCTCATACCCCTTATCCGGGAAAATCGTTGATAGATAGTCAACTGGAGCAACTTCTATAAATCTGGATTTGAGAATACTGTTCTTAGCCTCAAATTCCTGCTGAAGGTTGTTCTTCCGTGGTTCGTATTGTCCTGCAAAGCTGCTATACATCTCACTCCTCCGCTACTTTCTCAGCGGAGGAGCCAGCCACCCCTTGAAGTCCACCCAAGCAGGGTTATAATATTTCTAAGTCCAGCAAAAAAATCCCTGTATTTTCTTTTCATCCCTGACTTAGGTGGAGGAGCAACGGCTCCTCCGTCTAACTTCTTTCTTTTAATTGATTTAAACACCGCAAAAATTTATCTTTGGGAATATCTAAATAAATTCTAGAAGTTCCTTGATCGTTATAGACCCTAGGAATAACACCAAAAACTTTCATATAAACTTCCCGTAATTCTGAAATTGTTTTAGGATCTGCTGTAACTCTCAAGCGAAGAATTTCCAAACTGTACCTCCTTATTTAGAAATAAGTATATTTTCTCATATTTTCTATCCAAATTCCTTGCACCTCCTCCTTTAAATCTGTTACAGAGAAATCTTTCAGAATCGTTTATAACGAAAACAATACCTAATTCTCTTAATCTTTCCAAAACTTGGTATAAATGGATATCTCTTTTCCTTGCCTCTTCTGAGTAAATAAAATTAATCTTAACATCAGTATCTAACTCATCTATAATCTCTCCCAAATCCAAACTATGAATTAGATCTTTATTAACGCTAATTAATCTTAAATTCAAATATCCCACTTCCTTCCATTTTTCTTGCCAAAATTCCTGAAGAAGAAGAATTATTTTTTTAATAAATTTTCTATCCACACACTTTCTTCTAAAGGGATTCAGGCTCCGAACCCAAAAATCTCCATATCTTGGTATTTCATACTCTTTTCCAAATAAGGTAGGATTCTTTAATTCAAAAAGTTTACTGTAAATAAAATTAACTTTTGATTCTCCCAGAGTACTATATCTACGAAATAAATCTTCTTTTTCAATGTCAATTTGATATCTCACTTCATAATCGCAATCGTCATATTTGTACTCATGTCCTTCATATTTAACGCAATTCCCTTCCCTTGAAAACTTAATCCTTGGAAGATCTAAATAAGATGGTAATTTGTAAAAAATCACCTCCATCAACCAAGCATCCAAAAGAAATAAATCATTCTCTATTTTCTCTTTATTGTTGCAGCCATATTTTTCAAAAATATCATATGTTTCGTTGATAAATTTAATATCTTCCATATATCCCTCCACAATATTTAAATGCTTTCAATAAACTCAAAAAATCCTTTTAGATGCCTAGATGCATTTTCTTTTTGAATTTCCCTCTCCCGTCTATAATCATATATCCCACTCCATTCAGCAGGACTATAGTGCTTAAATTCCTCATACAAAAAATTCTTTAACTCATCTAAATTAAACTTAAATCTCCAACCTCGCGTTGTCTCAACAACATAGTCAATAAATCTTCGGAAAGCCATAATGCCACTATCATATTTATTCCTATTTGAGTATAAATTCACCAAATTACGTAAAATTGTCTTATTTACCAAACCTGTTTTTTTGAATTTCTCTATCTGTTTCAAATTTACCTTATACTCAGATTTAGCTGTCCGCGTCCGACGAATTCCCATAACGCCATCTTTTCTTATAAATGCATAAAGTCCACTTTCTGATGGAGCCATTCGCTTCACACCTTCACTATTCATCAAAAACCGGTAATATCCTTTTCTCTTTGCCATTTTCATTCACCTCCCTTAAAGAAAAAAATACAACCAATTCCAAACCTGGAAAGTTATCATTAACAGACACTCCTAATTGCCAGGCATCCACATAGAAATATTTATTCCTAATGGTTTCAGCTACCGAATAAACCTCATCCAAAGTTAAACTGTTATCACCTAAAAACTTTAAGGTTATAGAGTTTAAATACTCACTTCCCAGGTAACCATTCATCTCTTTGAAAAGCTCTTTTAAAGCCTTCTCTACTTCTTTTTCATCTCTACCAACACGCAATCTTCTGGAAAGAAGATAATTCCCTTGAGAAATCATTAAAGCAAAATCACTCATATCTAAATCAATAAGATCTCGCCTTAAGAAAGTATCAACAAAATTAGCTAAAATAGAAGCATTGGATTCTTTATCTCCAACCATATAAACACTAACATTTCTACCTTTTATTCCTAAATGCTCTAACTGCTTTTCCAAAAGACTAACATCACCCTTACAAACCAAAACTAGACTGCTATTTTTCAACAAATCTATTTGACTGAGTAAAACTAAATCTTTTTCATTATCCAAAAAACAAACAGCACCTTCTATAACTTCACCTCCAGAATTTTGAGGTAAATCTTCCAACGGAAGAAAAAACACATTATCTTTCTCTAATAACCGTCTAACTTCAGGATTACCTAAAAAGTCTCTTTTCCCCAAAACGGCTAATCTTCTTTTCATCATCTCATTCCTCTATTTTCAATTTTACACTCGGAACAAAAACTACTTTATTTCTACCAGAAACTTCCAGAACTTCTTTTGTTTTTGGGTTTAAAACCCTCCTTTCTTTCAGCTTCCTTAATTCAAAAGCACCAAATCCTTGAATAGAAACCCTTTCACCTCTCTTAACTGCCTCTGCTATCTCCTGGAAAACAAATTTCACAATAGCTTCAGCATCTTTCTTCTTCAATCCAAATTCTTTAGCTACTCTGTCTATTAAGTCCTTCCGGGTCATTTACTATCCTCGTGAATAGTAAGCGCTCATTTCTATGCGGGAGTGGCCGATTTCGTATTCAATTATCTGGAGTGCCTCTTTTTCAGAGTATCCTCTCTCCCGGAGCTCCCTCAACCGCTCCTTAACGTAGTTAACCCTAAAGGCATGGGAACCCGTGTATATCTCCCCTGAACGGTAAACTGCCTGTCTAAGGTCCCTGTAGTAACTTTCCCTTACGGAGCTCCACGAGGAACCTTTGAGATACTCCCGGAGTTCCCCAACAAGCTCTTTTATCCTCTCAAACTTTTCGGGACGATCGGAGTAATCAATTTCCCTGGTCCTTCCGCCTTTACTCTTTGTGATTATGACCTTTTTCTCCTCCGGGAAAACCTGAATCTTTTTAACGTCTCCTATCCTGGCTCCCGTTAATAGCTGGAGCTCCGCTATAACCTTGTGAACGTCTTCTTTTAGCAGTGAAATAACCCTCTCAGGATGAGCAAACGCCAGAGCTCTACCGGGAGCTCTCCCCTTTGAGTAAATCTCCTGGTAATCCTCTCCTATCCTCTCGGCAATGTCCTCCCTTCCTACCGTCTCAAAGAACTTCCTGAGAGCAGAAGCGTTTACCTTTAGAGTTCTCATTGAACAGTATTCAGCTTTAGAAAGTAGAAAGTCCCTAACGTGCTCATACTGAACCTTATCAAGCCTGTTAACCCCCTGCTCCTTTGCCCAGTTAACAAACTCCTTGGCTATTCCCATGTAGCGGTTAAAGGTTGAGTAGGAGTGAATAAGAGGCGACTTGCCTCCAAACCGCTTATAAACCTCGTGCTTTGAAATCCCTATCCCCTGTTTCAGAACCTTAGCGGCATATTTAAGAGCGTAAGTAAGCCCTGAATTCCTCTTAATCCCCAACTCCACCGTTTTCTCCGTAAAGAACTTCGTAAACATCGTGAATCAGTTCTCGGTCTAAAATCTCAATACTCTCAACTTCGTTTTTCTTAATAACCACAAGCTTAATAATCTCCCCCTTCTGGCTATAAACCCCAACTACCATGCATAGATTGTCAAAAGCCCACAGAATCCCCTCAACCTGACACTTGCTAACACCCCTACCGTCAGAACACCTTCCGTAGTTGACTCTTATCTTCTTCCCGATACAGGTTTTTAAAACCTTTTCAAAAACCTTCACTATCAGCTCTCCTTAGCCTTCCTCTTAGCTGCATTTAGGAACTGCAAGAGCTTCATGCCCGTTACCCTCTTAAAGCACTCCCGGAGCTCCCTCTCACTGTTAAACAGGTCCACAAGAGCAGACTTCTGAGCTCTCAAACTCCGGAGCTCCTCAATAACCTTGCCGTAAGCCTTCTCATGACCCTCTTTGTATCCTCTCTCAACCGCCTCTCTTATGAGTTTATCAAGGCTCTTTCTCTTTTCATTCAGACTGAGAACTTCTCTCTTTAGGACCTGAGCTGTTTTCCTGAGATCGTTCACAGAAGTAGATAAACTCTCCTTCTCCCTCTGGAGAGCTCCCACTCTTCCCCGGAGCTCCCTCTCTTTCTGAGTTAGAGTAGAAACCTTCCTCTCAAGCTTCTCAGACCTCTCCCTCAAATTCTCATACCGGGAGAGCTCCCCCATTTCTCTCAGGAAGAAAACCGCAGAAGCAAAAACTCCGAGAGCAAAAGCCCAAAAACCCAGAGCAAACGAATAACGGAGAAAGAAAATGAGCTTAGAATTACGAAACCACAACAGAGCATCATCCCAGGGAGCTCCCTTCCCGTGATACCAGAAAACCCAGAATCCATACACGGAAACCACAAGGAACACAAAAGCTAAAACCAGATAAAGGAAAAACCTTCCCCAAAAAGAAAACACACCACCCCCTCTAAATCGTTAAGGCCTTCTCAAAAGTCCTGTTAGGGCCGGACTACCACCCTGTCCGTTCACTCGCAGGCCTATCAACCTGCCTGTCGGGCTTATCAACCCGCTGGTAGAACGGACAAACACCCAGCAGCTGCTTACGGCAGCCAATCGGGCGGAACGCACCGCCATACACACAAACACAGAACCACAAACCCTTG
>Ga0256831_1001402_pt1 | contig 12703 bp, 10 predicted proteins | sample 132544metaG_FD_189087 | JGI IMG/M metagenome (GOLD analysis project Ga0256831, IMG submission 189087) | Hydrothermal vent microbial communities from Lau Basin, Pacific Ocean - 132-544 | ecosystem: Environmental > Aquatic > Marine > Hydrothermal vents | place: Pacific Ocean: Lau Basin | collected... | reverse complement strand
CTCCCCACCCTGACCCCCCTTCCCGGGGGCAAGGCCCTGGTTTCGGGTGGAGCCGCGGGAACCTACACCAAACCCGTGGGCTTGGCCTCCTGCGAGATCTTCACGGGTTCCTCCTTCACCTCCAACAGGTATTCCCTCCGCGTTTCCCGGGCGGGGCACATGGTGGTTCCCCTGCCGGAAGGGAATTTCCTGGTCATCGCCGGGGCGGGAGGCTCTTCCAACAAAAGCCTCTCCTCCTGTGAAATCTTCTTCCCCTGACCCCCTGGGAGGGGCCCGGGTTGTATCCACCCCGGTCCTCTGGTAAAGATCCCGCGGCGGCGCGGGTCCATGGAGGGACTCAGGGAAGGGGCTCGCCGAAAGGAAGAACCACCTGAATCGATGAAAGACGAAAAAAGCGGTTCCCGGACCGGGGGGGGCGCACTTCCCAGGATCCTTGAGGCCCCCTTGGTCCCAAGGGAAGCCTTGGACCCGGACGCCCTCAAGGTAATCCATCGGCTCAGGAACTTCGGCTACCAGGCCTACCTGGTGGGCGGGTGCGTCCGGGATCTGCTTCTCGGCAGGCCCCCCAAGGATTTCGACATCGCCACCTCGGCCCGGCCGAAGGAGATCAAGAAACTCTTCCGGAATTCCCGGATCATCGGCAGGCGGTTCAAGCTGGCCCACCTCTTCTTCGGGGAGAAGATCCTGGAGGTATCCACCTTCCGGAAGACCCCCGTGGGCGTGGAGGACACCGACGAGGGGGATCTCCTGATCCAGCAGGACAACGTCTTCGGCACGGCCGAAGAGGACGCCCGGCGGAGAGACTTCACGGTGAACGGTCTTTTCTACGACACCCAGAGGCATGCCGTGATCGACTGGGTCCAGGGACTTGGGGACCTGAAGGCCCGGCGGATCCGGACCATCGGGGATCCCATGCGCCGTTTCCGCGAGGACCCCGTGCGGATTCTCAGGGCCGTAAAGTTCACCACCCGCCTGGGGTTCGAAGTAGACCCGGAGGGTTGGGAGGCCATGAAGAAGGTCGCGCCCGATCTTTCCCGGGCGGCCCCGCCAAGGATTCTGGAGGAGATCTTCCGGCTCCTGCGCTCGGCCAACGCCCTGGGAGCCTTCCAGATGCTCCGCCAGGTCGGGGCATTGAAGGTGATCCTTCCCACCCTGGCGGAGTGGCTGGACCGGGTCTCTCCCGCCGAGAGGGATCGTTTCTGGAGGCACCTGGAGGCCCTGGACACGGTGATCTCCTCCCATCCGGAGGAGCCGTCCAACGGGTTCGTTCTGTCCGCACTCTTCCTTGAGCCCTCCGAATCCAGGCGTCTCGCCGGCGAGGACTCCATGGAGGCGATCAGCGGGCTCCTGGATCCCTTCGCCCAGTGGTGCCGCCTCTCCCGCCGGGACCGGGCCTCGGTCAAGCGCCTGTGCGGGGCCCAAAGGCGGTTCACCGAAAAGAAAAGGCGTTTCAGGGTCCGGACCTTCCTGTCCATGTCCTACTTCCCCGAGGCCCTCAAGCTCTTCCACCTGCGTTGTCTCGCCCTGGGAACGGGGTGGGATGTTTACAGGAGGTGGCAGGAGCGCCTGGCCGAGGAGTCCAGGGGAGAGGAGGATCGACTCCCTCCGGCCCGGGAGGTTCCCCCCAAGAAAGAAAAGAAGGACGCCGGGAAGCCCGCCCCCGCTCCGGTGGCTTCTTCGACTCCCGGGGAGGGCGTGAAGAAAAAAAAGAAGGCCCGGAAGGGCCGGAAGCGAAGGGACGGGAAGACTCTCGATGTGGAACCGGCTTCCTCCGGCGGGGAAGAGCCCAAGGCGGCCGGCGTGAAAAAAGGGACCCGGAAAGAGAAAAAGGATGCCAGGACATCACGTCCCCAGGCAAAAAAGGATACGCGCAAGAAGAAGCGTTCCCGCCGGGATCCCAAGGAAACCATGTGCCCCCCCGAAGGCAGGTGCAGGATTCCCAGCGAAGAGGAGAGGGACATCCCCCCAGCCGTAAAGGTCCGGCCCGAGAAGACCCGGCCCGAGTCTCCCGGCGAGGAGCCCTCCTGGGGAGATTGGTAGGGGCGAAGCCGTCTCCCGTCAGATCTGCAGGACCAGGCGCACCACGTTGAAGTAGGTGAGCATCCCCAGGATGTCCATGGTCACCGAGAGGGAGGGGTTGGACATGACCGCCGGGTCCATTCCAAGCTTCTTGAAGACCATGGGGATCGTGGAGCCAAGGAAGGCCCCCAGGGTGACCACCGTGAGCAGGGAGAGCGCCACGGCCAGAGCCAGCCGCATCTCGGGGACGACGTTTCCCGCGTCCCCCCAGAAGAGGACCCGGCACACCCCCACCAGGGCGAGGATCATCCCCAGCACGAGGCCCTGGCCGATCTCCCTGAGCACCACCCGGAACCAATCCCCGGGGGTGATCTCCCCCAGCGCCAGGGACCGGATCACGAGCACCGCCGATTGCCCCCCCGTATTCCCTCCACTGGAATTGATCAGGGGGATCAGGGCCACCAGGATGGCGAGGCTGGACCAGGTGGATTCGTAGGCCGCCAGGGTCTGGGATGTGATCAATTCCCCGAAGAAGAGCAGGACCAGCCAGGTGCCCCGCTTGCGGACCAGTTCGAAGAATCCCGAGCGGAGGTAGCTCGCCTCCAGGGGTTCCATGGCCGCCATCTTCTGGGCGTCCTCCGTGGCCTCTTCCTTGAGGACGTCCATCACGTCGTCCTGGGTGACGATCCCCACCATGCGGCCCAGGTCGTCCACCACGGGAATGGCCAGGAAGTCGTATTTCTCCACGGCCCGCGCCACTTCCTCCTGGTCGTCGTCCACACGGACCTCGATGACGTCCTTGGTCATGATGTCCTGGATCCGGTCGTCCGGGTGGGCCAGGACCAGGTCCTTCAAGGAGAGGACACCCACGAGGCGCTGGTTTTCGTCCAGGACGTAGATGTAGTAGATGGTCTCCCGGCTGGGGGCGATCCTTCTCAAGGATTCCAGGGCTTCCCGGACGGTGATGTCGGGAGGGATGGCGGCGAACTCCGTGGACATCAAGGCCCCGGCCGAGTCCTCCGGGTAGGAGAGGAGGCGCCGGACTTCGTTCCGGTCGGCCTGGGCCAGGAGGGGAAGGATCTCCTTTCGGGTTTCTTCGGGAAGGGCTTGGATCAAGTCGGCCCTGTCGTCCGACGAAAGAGCCTCGATGACCTCCACCATGGGCCCCCGTCCCACCCGTTCCACCAGGTCCACCTGGACGCTTTCGTCCAGGTGCTCGAAGACATCGACCCTGTCCTTCGGGGAAAGGGCCAGGAAGAGGGCCGCACCCTCTTCGGGGTCCAGGTGGGAGAGGATGTCGGCGATGTCCGCCGGGTGGAGTCTCTCCAGTTCCCGGGCTACATCTTCATGGTCCCCCTGGGCGAGGTGTTCCCGGACGTCGGGAAGGATGAGCCGGGTGATGTCTTGCATGTCGAACCTCCTGGCAGGTAGGGGAAGAATAGGGGTTCTCCCCCCGGGGGAAAACCAGGAGGGGAAAAAACACGGATTCCTTGTTCAGGCAGAGCGGCTCTCCAGCCACTCCGAGAAGATGTGGAGCACCAGGAGGTGGCATTCCTGGATTCGAGGGGTGTCCCGGCAGGGGACCCGAAGGGCCAGGCCCGCCGCCCGGGCTGCGGGTCCCCCTTCCTCTCCGGTGAGGGCCGCAGTCTTGAGGCCCAGGGCGGAGGCCCGCTCCAGGGCCCGGACCACCGAAAGGGAGCGGCCCGACGTGGAGATCCCCACGAGCAGGTCCCCCGGGCGGCCCAGGGCCTGGACCTGCCGGGCGAAGACCTCCTCGTAGCCCTTGTCGTTGGCCATGGCCGTTAGGGCCGGGGTTTCGAAGCCCAGGGCCAAGGCCGGCAGGGGCCCCCTTTCCTTGTCCCGGAACCAGCCTACCAGCTCGCAGGAGGCGTGGGCGGCGTCGCAGGCGCTTCCTCCGTTCCCGCAAAAGAGGATCTTTCCCCCCCCATCCAGGACGGACCGGCCCAGGCGGCAGAAATCTTCGATCTCTTTCCTGAGAGCCAGGAGGGCCTCCTTGGCGCGGAGGCTTTCCCGGATGGCGGTTTCGATGAGGTCTGGCTTAGGTTCCATGAACTCAGGCTACCCTCCGGGGAGGGGGCGCTCAACTCGTTGGGGCCCGGCCGCCCCCAACGACTTTTGTCGGAAGCGTCACTGGCGGAGGGCTCCCTCCTTGCATAGGATCCCATGCTTCCATGGCCTGAGGTCCGGGTAGATCAGGAGTTCGGCGCCCATGCTGGGAGAGATCCCCTATCACGGCATCGATCCGGTCCTCCTCCCCCTGGGAGGGGGCCTGGCCATCCGTTGGTACGGATTGATGTATCTCGTTGGATTCGCCGCCGGGCTTTGGATCCTCAAGAAGCTCTCCCGGCGGGGGTTCTTCCCCCTCTCCCCCGAAGCCACGGCGGACTTCCTGCTCTGGCTCGTCGTGGGAGTGGTCCTGGGGGGCCGGCTCGGATACGCCCTCTTCTACGAGCCCTCCCTCCTCACCCACCCGGGAGACCTGGTGAAGATCTGGACCGGGGGGCTTTCCTTCCATGGGGGCCTGCTGGGGGTCGCTGTCGCCACGATCCTCTACACCAGGATCAAGAAAGCACCTTTCTGGCGGGTGGGTGACGGCCTGGCCCTGGCCATCACTCCCGGGATCTTTCTTGTCCGAATGGCCAACTTCATCAACGGCGAACTCTTCGGGCGCGTGGCTCCCTCCCGGCTCCCCTGGGGGATGCGCTTCCCCCGGGACCCGGTGGCCCTGGAAAAATTGCGGGAACTGGGAAGGCTTCCCTATGTCACGCGCAATCCCCGGGAGGAAGAGGTGGCCATCCTCAAGGCCCTCAAGGACGGAACCTGGGAGAAGATCGCCCCCCTGGTTCCCCTCCGCCACCCTTCCCAGGTCTACGAGGCCCTCCTGGAAGGCGTCGTCCTGGGGCTCATCCTCTGGCGCATCTATACCTGGGACCGGAAGAAGGGGTTCCGCCTTCCTCCGGGGGCCTACGTGGCGTTCTTCCTTGGTGGATACGGTTTCTTCCGCTTCTTCATCGAGTTCTTCCGCCAGCCCGATCCCCAGCTCGGGTTCGTCCTGGGGCCCTTCTCGCGGGGCCAGGAACTCTGCTTTCTCATGATCCTCGCCGCCGGGCTCATCTACTGGTGGTGTTCCTTCCGGAGGAAGTCCCGTGAGGGATGACTTTCCCGGGGAAGACTCTCCTTCCCCGTCCAAGGAAGGAGGTTTGGGAGGGCTTCTTGCCCGGCCCCAGGCGGTGCTGATCCTCAGCTTCGCCGCCGTCATCCTCCTGGGCGGGGCCCTTCTCAGCATGCCCTTCTGCCAGGTCCACCCCGTGGCCTTCCTGGACGGGCTGTTTACCTCGGTCTCCGCCGTCTGCGTCACGGGTCTGGTGACCAAGGACACGGGGGGGGATTTCTCCCTGGCCGGCCAGTGGGTGATCCTGGGGCTCATCCAGGTCGGAGGCCTGGGGATCATGACCTTCTCGGCCTTCCTGGGCTCTCTTCTCGGCCGGAGGCTCTCTCTCAGGAACCACTACGTCCTCCAGGACGTCTTCCTCCCCGAGCAGTCCTCGGGGAAGTTCGGCAAGATCCTTGTCTTCATCGTGGTCGTTACGGCCGTGGTGGAGGCTTTGGGGGCCTTGCTCCTTTGGATCCGGCTTGGAGCAAACCAGGCCGCCCTCTTTCCGGCCCTCTTCCATTCCGTCTCGGCCTTCTGCAACGCCGGGTTCTCTCTCTGGAGCGACAGCCTGGTCCGCTTCCGGGGCGACCCGTGGGTGAACCTGGTGATCCTGGGGCTCATCGTGACGGGGGGCCTGGGACACGTGGTCCTCTTCGAGGTCACCAGGAGGATCTTCCACCACCGCAAAAAGGACCTGCCCGTCCTCTTCAGCCTGCACACGAGGCTGGTCTTCTGGACGACCCTGAGTCTGATCGTCCTGGGTGCCGTCCTCTTCTTTCTTTTCGAATCGGGGAATTCCCTGGCCGGACTTCCAGCGGGAGAGAAGGCCCTGGCTTCCCTCTTCCAGTCCGTGACCCCCCGGACGGCGGGCTTCAACACCCTGGACATGGGAGCCCTCTCCACCCCGGCCCTCCTCCTCCTGGTCTGCCTGATGCTCGTGGGCGGGTCCCCGGGTTCCACGGCGGGAGGCATGAAGACCACCACCTTCGTGGTGTTCTTCGCCTCCCTCCGCTCCTGGCTCCGGGGCGAGGAGAACGTGACGATCTTCAAGAGAGAGATCCCCCTGGAGGCGGGCAAGCGTTCAGTGGTCATCGCTTCCTCGGTCTTCCTCCTCCTGGCGGCCGGGACCTTCGTTCTTTCCCTCACCGAGGGGAAACCCGTGCCCTTCCACAAACAGGGGAGCTTTCTTACTGCCTACTTTTTCGAGGCCGCTTCCGCCCTGGGAACAGTGGGCCTTTCCACGGGGGTCACGCCCACCCTTTCGGGCCTGGGCAAGGCGACGCTGATGGTCCTCATGTTCGCCGGAAGGCTGGGCCCCCTCACCCTCGCCACTTTCGCGCGAGGACCGGAAAAAGGCCCCAAGGTCGGCTATCCTGAAGAGCAGGTGATGCTGGGTTGACCCGGATCGGAGACACGGGCTCGTAACAAGGAGCGTCCCGGATGCGTCAAATCTGCGTGATCGGACTGGGCCTGTTCGGAAGTCACCTTGCCGAGAACCTCACGGCCCTGGGTTGTGAGGTCCTGGCGGTGGACAAGGACAAGGAGAAGGTCAATGCCATCCGGGACAAGGTGGTCCAGGCGGTGACCATGGACGTGCGGGACCGGAAGGCCCTGGAGAGCGTGGTTCCGAAATCGGTGGACGCCGTGGTGGTGAGTCTCGGGGAATCCGTGGAGGCCAGCATCATGTGCACCCTCCACCTCAAGAACATGGGAATCCCATACATCGTGACCAAGGCCATCTCCCAGGACCACAAGGCCATCCTGGAGGCCGTGGGAGCCCACAAGGTGCTCTTCCCCGAGCGGGACATGGCCCGGCGCACGGCCCGAACCCTCCTGAATCCCAATTTCCTGGAATACCTTCCCCTTCCCGGCGGCTACAGGGTGGACAAGGTGGAGACTCCCAAGTCCTTCCACGGGAAGACTCTCAAGGACCTGGACCTGCGCAACCGCTTCGGAATCATGGTCCTGGCCGTGGAAGCGGCGGACAAGGGGAAGACCGTCTTCCTGCCCCCGGCGGACTACACGGTGAAGAAAGGGGACACTCTCTTCGTGGCCGGCAAGAGCAAGGAGATGGACGCCCTGGAGAAGGGAAAAGGGTGACGGTTACGAAAAAAGTCCGGGACCTGTGAACCCTCCCCCAAAATCGCCACCTCCCCCCAGGTAGAGATTTCGTGAAGCCCCGAATCACGAACTCGACCAGATTTTTGTCGCGTCCGTCAAGGGTAGGCCTGGAAAAGGGAAGGCCCCCGGTTATTCCTCTTCTTCCGGGATGAGCGGTTCCCTGGGGAGATAGACCTGGAAGGTCGTTCCTTCGCCTTTTTTGGATGTGAAGGTCACGTCGCCCCCGTGCTTGCGGACCAGCTCGCGCACGATGTAGAGGCCCAGGCCCGTGCCGTTGATCCCTCCCGTGTTGGATCCCCTCTCGAACTTCCGGAAGACCTTGTCCTGGTCCTCTTCGGGGATTCCGATTCCGTTGTCCTCCACGAGGAAGGTGAAACCCTCTTCGTCCTCCCGGGCCGAGACGTGAATGAATGGGCCCCTGGTGGGATCCCTGTAGTTGACGGCGTTGCCGATCAGGTTGGTGAAGACCTTGGTCATGGCCCAAGGATCGCACCGCACCGCGGGGAGGGGTTCCACCCGCACGGCCACGTTGGTTTCGGTCAGGTGATACTTGAGCCTTCTCAGGATCTCCCCCACGAGAAGGGTCATGTCCACCTCTTCCACCTTGAGGGTCATCCCGTCGTGGTCGAGCCGGGTGGAGTCCAGGATGTCCTCGATCAGCTCCTCCATGTATTGGGACGCCTCGTAGGCGTTCTGGACGGCGTCGGCCTGTTGCTCCGAGAGTTCCCCCAGGTAGCCCTGCTTGAGGAGGGAGATGACCGTCTTCAGGGCGGTGAGAGGCTTCTTGAGGTCGTGGCTGATGGTCTGGCTGATCTCCACGAGTTCGTTGTTCTTGCGCTCCAGGAGATTCTTGTATTCCGCCAGCTCGGCGTAGAGTTCGGCCAGCTCCACGTTCGTCTGCACCACCTGCCCGAGGAGCTGCTCCGATTCCCCCTCCCCTTCGGGGGCCGGCTTCCCGGAGGCCGGGGACTCCTCCCCGGCCTCTTCCCCTTCCTCGATCAGGTCCTCCAGGACGGGAAGTTCCTCGGGATCCTCCTCGGGAGCGGACTCCTCTTCGGCTTCGGCCAGGGAGCAGGAGCCGCTCTTTTCCAGGAGGTCCTTGGGGGTGATGGGCGAGAATGCCTCTCCCCTGGATCCGGGCCCCCCGCCCAGAACGGAAGCGGCCGCTTCTTCGGGAACCGAAAGGGTCACCCTGTCGAAAGTGGGCGAATCCGCCTGGGCCGGGGCCTTCCGGGTCTCCTTGATCTGGAAGAGCTTCCGTGCCGCTCCCTGGGCCACTTCCTCTGGATCCACCGTTCCTTTCCCCAGGCCGTATTGGAGGATCTTGGCTTCCACCAGAAGCCTGGTGGCTTCGACGAAGGCCTCGAAGACTCCTTCCCCTTCGGTGGCGATCGTGGGAAAGGCGGGAATGTCCCGCCACTTGAATTTTTCGTCCAGTTCTTCAATGGGGACGAGGTCGGGCAGGTCCCTCTTGTTGTATTGGAGGACCAGGGGAATGGTGTCCGGACTGAGGCTGTTGGCCACCAGGTTGGCCTTCAGGTCCTCCAGGGACTTGAGGTTCTCCTCCAGGCGGGATGCCTGGGAATCGATGACGAAGACCACTGCGTCCGCCCCGGAGAGCACGTATTTCCGCATGACCCGGTACTTGGGCTGGCCCGGGACGGTGAATCCCTGGATGCGGATCTTGAAGCCCTCCACGCTCCCCAGGTTGAGGGGGAGGAAATCGAAGAGCAGGGTGGCGTCCTGGTCAGTATTGATGGAGACCAGCTTCACCTCGTTCCTGGGGCAGAGCACTTCGTGGATCGCCTGGAGGGACGTGGTCTTCCCCCCCAGGCCCACCCCGTAGTAGACGAGCTTGGCGTTGATGGTCTTGTCGGCCAGGTTGATGTAGCCCATGGGTGCCCCAGGCCTCCTCGCAAGGTCCTTCCAGCGGACCCCTTCCCTTTTTCGGCTCGACCCTGGGGTTTACCTGAGTTGCTGCCAGTATTCCCCGGGCATGTCGTGGGCGATCTTGAGAGCCCCGTTGGCGCCGGCGTAGAGGGGATCCTCGATCCTCTCCACCCGCCCCCCTCCGAGACGTTCCTTCATCTCCTTTTCGATCTCCACGTCCAGGGCCCGGATCTGGCTCCCCCCGCCGGCCAGGAGGACGTTACGCCTGAGTCTTTCCTGGAATTCCGGATCGAAGGAGGCCACCAACTCGTGGAGGGCCTCCACCATGGGCGGGATGATCCTCTTGCAGGCCCGGCGCAGAGGTTCGGTCACATCGAAGGTTGTGGGCTTGCCTTTGACGGGGAACTCCACCAGGACCGGGTCCAATGCCTCCCCCACGAAGGCGTACTTCTCCTTGATGGTCTTCACCATGTTGATGTTGAAGTCCGCGCCGGGACAGGCGGTCTTGAACTCCTTGAAGATCTCCTGGTCCAGCCAGTCCCCGCCCTTGTAGAGGGTGATCTGGTCGGAATCCTCGGGCATGGTGCCGTGCATCCGGCAAAGATCCACCGTTCCCGCCCCGATATCGATGACCAGGACGTCCATGAGTCGGTCCATGCTGTAGGCCACGGCGAAGGGCTCCGAGCAGAGCATCACCGAGTCCACGATGTCCTTGGCCGCCTCGATGATGGCGTTCTTGTTGTGGATGCTCGCCTGGGCCGGGACCCCGATGACGGCGTAGATCAGCTCGTCCTTCCTGGGTGCGCAAAGTTCGATCGTATGGTGGATCAGGTCCCGGGCGGCCTGGAGGTTTTCCTTGGCCTCGGGGGAATCCTCCCGGTCGGAGCCCTTCAACTCGCCCTTTTCCAAGGGACGGAAGAAGCGCAGGGAGAGCCGGTTGTCCATGGCCTCCTGGCCGAAGAGGATGTCCTTGCCCAGGGCCTTGCGGGAGACCACGTCCTTGGGATAACCCACGTAGGACGCCAGGGTCTGGCGGACGCCGTTGCTCGCGCAGACCGATGTCCGGGAGGTTCCCAGGTCGATCCCCACGTAGAGGACGCCGTGGCTCTTGTCGGCCGGTCCCGGATCGGGTGTGGAAGGATTGGGTGTCTGGCTGGGTTCGTTCACGGTTTCTGCTCCCCTGTTTCGATGCCTTTCTGAAGTTTCAGGTTGGAAAGGAAGATATCTTTCAAGACATCTTTCTTCCTCTTGTATTCGGGGTCCACCGGGCTCAGCCCCTGGATGGTGCGGAAGACCGAAGAAATGCCCTGGTCGATCTGGCCGTTCCGGGCGTAGTTCCGGAGGGCCTCTTCCGCCTTCTCCAGGGAAGAGGCCAGCTTGGCAACCCTTCGCCGGAGCCTCTGGGCTTCTTCGTCCCGCTCCTCCATGGCCGCGGCCAGGGCCTTGTTCTTCTCCTGGACCACGTGGGCCGAGACGAGGCCCACCACTTCTTCCCTGAGAAGGGAGAGATCCTCCCGGCCCTCCCAGGTGCGGAAAAGGGTCCGGATGGCCTCGGCCAACTTTGCTTCTTCCAGGAGGGCCTGGGCCTCTACGGTCTCCTTGATCCGCTGTCTTTCCTTGTGGAGGCCGGCCTCGGTCTCCTTGAGCCGAAGCCGTAGGGTGTCCACCTGGGCCTCCAGCTCCTTGCGCATCCTTTCGGCCTCGTCCCTGGCCTTCTCCAGGTCCTTGGTCCGCTCCAGGAGCTTGAGGAACTCTTCCTTGGCCCCCGCCGCGAGCGTCCCGGCTCCCTGGTTGCCCAGGTGGAAGGACCGGGCCAGGGTGCGGCGGACAGCCTCCTCCACGAGACCCACGATCCGGTCCAGGCCCACGACGTGGACGTTCTCCACGCCCCTGCGCTTGAGGTCGTCCGGCGTGGTCCGAAAGGAAAACCGCCGGAGCGCTTCTTTCAGGCTCTGCTTGAGTTCCTTCCCCTTCACCGGGCTTCTCCGTCCTTGCCGTCCTGGATATACGGATAGTAGTAGGGGCTCTTCCTCCCCGGGGAGAGGCCCTTCGCGCAGGTAAGGAAGGCGCCCAGCACGGGGGCCCCCACTTTGCGGAGATGGTCCAGGGCACGGTCCACGGCGGGCCGGGGGGTGAAGTCCAGGCGGATCACCAGGAGTGTGCCGTCCACCAAGGGGGCCAGGGTGAGGCCGTCCGTAATGGGCAGGATGGGTGGGGAATCCACCAGGATGTATCGATAGCGTTCCTTGAGGGCGGAAAAGAGTTCCTTCATGCGGGAACTGGTGACCAGTCCGGCCGGGTGGGCAACGTCGCTTCCGGCCCCCATGATGTCCACCTGAGGAAATCCGGAGTCGTAGATCACTTCCTCCAGGTCCGCCCGGTCCTGGAGGATGTCGGTGAGTCCTTTGCCCCGGTTGAGGCCCAGGAGGGCCTCCAAGCCGGGGTGGCGGATGTCCCCGTCCACCAGGAGCACCCGGGTCCGTTCCACCTCCCCCATGGCCAGGCCCAGGTTGGCCAGGGTCACGGTCTTGCCTTCGCCGGACATGGCCGAGGTGACCAGGATCGTCCGGGATGCCCCGGAACGGTTCATGGCCATGATGTTGTTCCGCAAGGCCCGGTATTGTTCGGCCAGAAGACCCTGGGGATGGTGGAAGAGGACCAGGTAGGGGCTGGTCACTCTCTCCACGAGGACGAAGGTGTCTTCTCCCCGGGCCGGGGTTCCCGATCGTTCCGCGTTCGCCAAGGTTCAGGCTCCTTTCCGGCTGGGGAGCCTCACTTCATGTTCCCCGCCGGAAGGGTCTATTTGAGACTTCATGGGAAAGAGTGTCCATTCCCTTCCCCGGCGGGGCGGGAAAAGACAGAGTCCTTTCCCTTCGAGATTCGACCAGGATGCCCTTCTTCCTGGAGAGCCTCACTTCCCAGAAAACCGGAGAGCCCAGGAAAGAGGGTCCTCCCAGTCCAGGTTCAAGCCGCACCAGGGCGGGGGACTTCCTGCGAGCAATGCCTTCAACTGGGGCCCCCAGGCGGGGCCGAACTGCCTGGGGAGGACTCCCCGGGAGATCATGGAAGCCAGCAAAGCCTGGCCCGGGGGATAGACCTGGACCCATTCCTCCAGAAGGAGGAGGAGGGCCTTCCTCCCACCGGGAGTTGCGGCCCAGGAGAGGTATTTCCCCACGTTGAAGTCCTGGTGGAGCCCGTGCAGTCTTCCCAGGGCGCGGGCCGCGAGGAAGCGGAAAGGGTTTCCTTCCGTCCCCGCCGGGCCTTCCAGAAAACCCACCAGCCCGGGGAAGATGTCCTGGAACTCGTCCTTCACTTTCCAAGTGGAAACAGGGTTCTTTTTTTCCGCCTCCGGCCCCGCCCCCAGGAAGAAACCTTCGTCCAGGAGCAGGCCCAACCCGATGGCCGCGGGAAGCTTCCCGGCCCCGGAGGCGGTCCTCCAGGCTTTCAGGAGGGCCGGCCCAAGTCCGGTTTCGCCCCGGTCCCGGGCTGTACGAAGAC
>Ga0256831_1001401_pt1 | contig 12706 bp, 13 predicted proteins | sample 132544metaG_FD_189087 | JGI IMG/M metagenome (GOLD analysis project Ga0256831, IMG submission 189087) | Hydrothermal vent microbial communities from Lau Basin, Pacific Ocean - 132-544 | ecosystem: Environmental > Aquatic > Marine > Hydrothermal vents | place: Pacific Ocean: Lau Basin | collected... | reverse complement strand
ATGTTTTTGTTCAACAACGCTTCGTTTGTACTTGCGGAAGAGGTAGATGAAGATTTGGCGAAAGAGCCGTTTGACTGGAAAAAGACAGGCGTTTTGCTGCTGGTCGGATTTGTACTGGTCGTGGGCGGTGCCAATTTCGCGGTGGACAGCGCTTCACAGATTGCCCGAAGTTTCGGTGTGAGTGAGTGGATTATCGGTTTGTTACTCGTGGCGATGGGTACGAGTCTGCCGGAGCTGGCGGTCAGTGTACAGGCGGCGAAGAAGGGCAATGCAGACATGATTATCGGCAATATCATCGGCAGCAATGTCGCAAATTTTACGATGGTCATCGGTCTTGCGGCGATCGTCAATCCGCTCAAAGTAGATTTCGGTGCCAATGCTTTTGATATTATGACCGCGCTTATTTTAACAGTGATGCTGGTATTTGTGACCGCGAACAAACTTTACAACCGATCAACCGGTATTGTCTTTTTGCTCATGATGATGCTGGTTCTGGAAAACAGTTTTGCCGCGCTTAAATAGGTTCCCCCTCAGACGCATTACACTTGCTTCTCTGCTCTTCTCATGTACGCTCTGGGGTGCGCATGTCGAGCCGGATGATGCCTATCTTCACACCGGCGGCAAAAAGATCGACTTGATTGTAGCCAAAGAGTATGCCAGAGAAGCGCCGGAGATTGTTCGCTATGAAAGTGCTGTTCTAACGCAGTACGAAAAGATGTTCGGCTATAGGCTGGACGATACGCTCTATCAGGGGTTTGCCTCTTCCAAAAACCAGGTTGCCAACGCCTTTTCGACACAAATCCCGCTCAATATGCAGATCGATTTTGTCGGCGGAAGTCTGCTGCCCGACTACTTTGCCACAACCTCCTGGATAAAAACCCTGCTGCTTCATGAAAGTGCACACAACTTCCAGCTCAATGCCAAGCGCAATCCGCTGTCGCGCATCAGCCATATGGTTTTTAAAAACACTCCCGTGACATTTCTCTATTTCGCGCCGGTTTTTCCGGTGCCAAACCTTCTGGAATCCTCGTTTATGCTGGAAGGTAACGCTGTCCTCAACGAGTCACTTTACGACAACGGCGGCAGGTTGTACAGCGGCGCTTTCCGTGCACTGACACTGACGCAGGCAAAAGCGGGGTTGCTTACCCCTGCACGGCTCTACAACGATCACCTCTTTTTTCCCTACGGTACGCACCACTACATACTAGGCGGCTATTTTCAGCTGTTTCTGGCGCAAAAGTACGGTATCGAAAAAACGAATCACTATTTTCTGGCATTTTCCGACCAGTGGCTTCCCTTCTTTACCAATGCCGTCTGCAGAGCACATTTCGGAAGCAGTTTTGAGACTTTGGTCAAAGAGTATAATGCCTGGCTTCAGGCAGAGGCGAAAACGTTTCAAGAAACAAAGGGTGAAACGATCGCTTTTTCAAAAGCTAATGTACCGCTAAACAGCGATGAGAGGGAGATCTTTTTTCTGATCTCCGATCACCGCAGTGCTCCGAAACTGGTACACTTCATGAAAGAGACGAAGCGTGTCACAAAAGAGAGAGGGGACTTCCTCCTGGGGAAAACCTTTAAAATATCCGACCGCTACTATACACGCGCTTCCGGGCGTATCAGTCGCGACAACATCGCCATCGGTCTCTTTGACCGCGACGGCAAACTGCTTGCCGGTTCCGCTTCCAAAGCAGTGCAATCTCTGCTGCCTGACGGGGAAGAACTCTATTTTGATGCCAAAAACTCCTATGACGGTTTTACACTCATGCGCGACGACAAAGTGCTGGGCAAAGTCAACTCTTCTGTTATCTCAGACCGTGCGGGGAACTATTACTATTTCAGACAGCAGGGGAAAGAACGCACACTCTGTCGCAATGACAAACCGCTTTTCCGTTATCGCGGCTATTACGGTAAAGTGACGGATGTGGAGAGCAGCGGTGCTGTCTGGTTTATTGCAAGCACCAAAAACGGCTCTGCGCTCTACCGCTACCGCAACGGCAAAACGGAGCGTCTCACACCGGGAGACGATGTGGTCGATGCCAGACGCATCGACGATACCCATGCTCTGCTGGAAGTGATTCGTTCTGACGGGATCGCTTTTGTCAAAGTACCGTTACAGCCACAGGAAGCTTCGGTTTATGAACGCAGCTACTTTTTCGAAGGAAAGTATCACCTGTCAGATACCAATGCGACAGAACCGGCAGCACTCAGGAACTACCACGCCTGGAACAATCTTCACTACAGTGCACTTGCCCAGAATGTGGAAGTCTCCGACAAAGGGAGTGTGAACTTCAGCCTGAGTGCGACATTCAGCGATCCTCTGGAACGTAACCATATGCGTATCTACACATCACGCTACGATGATGATACGGTTGCGGGTATCGGGTATGACAACAGCGCGTACAACCTGCGCTTCGGTGCGGATCTCTACGGCGTGCTCTCTCATAAAGATAAAGTGCATGATCGAGGTTTCGGAGGAAATCTCTATCTGCGCTATCCATGGTATCGTCAGACCTATCTCAAAGGCGATCTCTTGGCAAATTTGCATCTTGATTCCGACAGAGATGCCAAATCGCCCGCAAGTCTGGAAGCGGACTGGCGTAAAGTGCAGCAGTTCGGTGAAAGCTTTTACCCCAGTTTTTACCACCGTGCGGCAATTTTTGGCGTTGCCGACCGCGGCGATTTTGCGTACGGGGCACGCTATACACTCAGTAAAAATATCGCTGACGGACTCTTCATCGGTACCGATCTGCACTACGCACACAGTGATACCGACCGGGCTGCCGCAAAAGAGCGGGGTATATTGATCGACGATACCTCTTTTGCCGCCTTTACCGATCCCTCTCGCTTTGTGATGCCCTCACTCCGGTCTGAAATATATGCCAAAGAGGCGTTTAAAGGGGAACTTTCCGTCAAAAAAGTGTTCAACTTCAGTCACTACTACTTCTCCCTGCCGCTCTCTTTACGCAGAGAAGCGTTATACGGCAGGTATCGCTACTTCAGCCTGCAGGGCAAGAAGCGCCGTTTCGGTTTCAATGAGTATGCACTCGGTATAACATTTGAGTTGCTGGCTTTCCATAAACTGCCGATACCAGTTACCGTAGAGTGGATGCAGAACAATGATCTCAAAGATTCGGAGCAGTTCCGGGTGATGTTCGATTTGCAGTTTTAATCCAGTACCGGAATTTTTTTATCCTCTTCCGTCGTGTTTTTGTCGGGAGGCAGGAAGTGTTCCGGATGGGTGATATACTTTTTGTCGATGTAACCCAGTTCCACCAGTTTGTTGTAGACCAGTGAAACCATTTCACCCGCCGCCGATCCGCCGTGTCCGCCGTGCTCGATGATGGCGGTGATGACATACTGCGGATTTTCATACGGGGCAAATGTTGTAAACCAGGCGTGCGATTTCTGATAATATTTCAACTCATCTTCGCTCATACGCTCCTTCTCTTCCTGCGGGATACCGATGACCTGCGACGTTCCGGTTTTTCCCGCCATCGTAACAACCGAAATATTATGTTTGAACGCGGTACCTTTTTTATGGTTACATACTTCATACATAGCGTTTCGGATAAGCGGCAATGCGGCTTTTTCAGTTTCGGTAAAAACCTGTGTTGTCTGGAAGGTAACGTTGATATCGTCGATAGCCTTGAGAAAATGGGGCAGGGGGACGTTACCTGTCGCGACGGTGGCAGTATACATGGCGATCTGCATAGGTGTGACAAGAAAATTTCCCTGTCCGATGACGGTATTGAGTGTTTCGCCGCGGTACCAGGCTTCACCGAATTTCTGTACTTTCCAGTTTCGGTCGGGTACGGTACCGATGAATTCTCCGGGAAGATCGACGCCGGTCTTTTTCCCAAAACCGTAGCGTTTCAGATCAGTTGCAATTTTGTCGATTCCTACCCGAAGTCCCCCTTTGTAAAAATAGACATCGCAACTCTCGCGAATCGCTTTGGTCATATCGGTTTCGCCGTGTCCCCACTGGTTCCAGCAGCGAAACTTACGCCGACCCAGTTCCATCTCCCCGCTGCAGAGAAATTTCTCTTTGGGAGATATCAGTGAAGAGTTTAAAAAAGTGAGTGCGACCGCCGGTTTGGTGGAGGAGCCGGGAGGATAGAGACCTCGGGTAAATTTATTGGTAAAGGGATGATCCAGGTTAGTGATCATCTTTTGCCACTCTTTCTGGCTGATACCCTGTACGAAGTGGTTAATATCGTACGTCGGATAACTTCCGGCTGCCAGAATTTCGCCGTTTTTGGCATTCATGACAATCAGCGCGCCGCTTTGTGTACCGAAGATTTTGGCAATAAACTTTTGCAGCCGGACGTCGATGGTGAGTGTAATGTCATGATTGACCGGTTCTTTCTCCTGAAGGGTTTCAATCGCCTTGTTGGAAGCGGTTACTTTGAGGATCTTTTTGCCCAGTTCCCCTTCGAGTACTTTGTTGTAATACTTTTCAATGCCGCTTTTACCGACAATAGAGACCCGTTTGGCAACTTCGTCATTTTCGAGATCTTTTTTATTGGGACGGGAGACATAGCCTATGATATGCGAAGCGAGTTCACCGTAGGGATAAAAACGTTTGGATGCCGGTTTGATGACGATGGCACTGTTTTTGGTCAGCTTGACAAAAGAGCTGATCACATCGTCATAGGGAAGAAACGGTATGATCGTAATCGGATCATGGTTGTACGGGCTGTCGTTTTTGAGATACTTCTTTTGCAGTTTGTCACTTTTGTATTTGGGAAAATAGTATGTTATCTCACGCAGTGCTTCATGAAGTTTCGCTCTGTTACGTTTTTTGCCCAGATGCGGCGCCAGGGCAATACTGAAGCCGAGTTTGCTGATTGCCAGCAATTGCTGATCTCTGTCCCGTATCTCCCCGCGTGTCGGAAGAAGATACTCGGTGTTGATCACATTTTGCATCGCCAGCTCTTCATAGTAGCGGTTCGATTTGATACTGAGATAGTAGAGTCTGGAGATCAGTATAATCCAGAAGAGGGCAAAGAGAAAGAGGATAAGCTTGATGCGATCTGTCATGAAAGCAGTACCACCAGAAAAAGATCGGTTGCGATATAGATAAAATAGACCGGATCGAAATCGGGCAGGGCGGTGTTGAACAAAAATGCGAGAAAAAGGTTGATCAGGTAGTAGCCAAGATAGCTGTAGAGTACATAGATGGTATCGATACACAAAATACAGTTAATTGCATGTTCAATCTTTTCCGCCAGAAAGTAGTGGTAAAAAATGGCCAGAAGGATAAAAGAGAAGAGGATCATATTCCGGTCGATTTCAAAGTAGAGCGTATAGAGAAAAAAGAGCGAAATATAGAAATAGAATTTTCTTTCCGTATAGTATTTTCGCCAGAGGTAAAATCCCACGCCCAGCAGCGGCGAGAGCCAGATATAGACGGTACCGACCGACTCATAGACCAGTGCTGCAACGAACAGCAGAAGGGCTAGGAGAGGTTGTAGATTAAAGCGACTTCGTCGCAGATAGGAAAGTGTTTGCATTTGACACAGTCTGCCCATATTTTGTGTTCGGGAAGTGACTCTTTGGGGATTTCGGAAAAACCGAGTTTCTCAAAAAAACGCTGCTCGTAGGTAAGGGTGAAAAGACGTTCGATACCCAGCGCTTTGCCTTCGCTGATACACCGTTTCACCAGTTCACCGCCGATACCGTGCCCGCGCATTTTTTCCGAAACGATCAGGCTACGTACTTCGGCAAGTGTGGGCGTGTGGATATGGAGCGCGACAAATCCAACTACTTCGCCGTCTCTTTCCGCCAGGGTATAGGAGCGGATATTGGTGGCGACTTCATCGTCGGAGCGAAAAAGAATTTTTCCGGATTTTACTTCCGGCAGTACCAGCGCCTGCATTTTCCCAATAGCATCGAGTTTCGGTTTGGTGTAGTGAATATCACCCATCTTCACACTTCTTCATGAAGAGCTTTTCGAAAATTTTTCCGGTAGCCTCGGCAATACCGCTTTTTTTCAGGTTGGAAACGACCATCGCGCCGGGAGAAGCTTTTTTGAGTGCGGCTCTCCCTTTTTGGTTCAGTTTGTCCCCTTTTGTGAAGATGACCAAAATCTCCTGATCACCGCGTTTGATCGATTCGAGATAGGCTTTGACTTCCTGATCGATTTGCATATTAGGGTGTCTGGCATCCTGCAGGAGTATAAAAAGACGGATTGCTGTGCGTTTGGTGATAAATTCACTCAGACTCTTTTGCCACGCATATTTTTCGGTTTTGGAGACTTTGGCGTAGCCGAATCCCGGAAGATCGACCATGCGCGCCTGATACTTCTCCCCGTTGCAGTCGAAAGTCATACTGAAAAAGTTAATCAGACGCGTTTTACCCGGTGTCGAAGAGCTTTTTGCCAGATTTTTTCGGTTGGTCAGAGAGTTGATGAAACTGCTTTTACCGACGTTGCTTCGCCCGATGACGGCGATTTCACTTAAATCTTCGGGCAGTGCCTGGGAAATATTGGCGGCAGAGGTGATAAAAGAGGCTTCCGTAATTTTCAGCATGGTCTACTCCTCGACCGTAAAGGTAAATTTGACAGGTTTGTTCTTCTTTCCTGAGATAATGGTTTTTCCACTGACACGGTCGATGACAATCTTCTCCCCCTGCAGGGTTTTGTCGCTGTTTTTTTCCTTCAAAAAGACATTGCCTTCGGCGATATAGCGTTTGTGTGCCGGATCGTAGACAATTTTCTGCGCGTTGCCTGCAAAATGCTGTGTTTTGGTATGGATGTCAAACAGGACATGCCCCGTGAGGGTGTAGCGTACCGGCTTGTTTGCAGTGTCAAGCAGGATAACCAGTTTATCCGCCCGGATATCGTCACTCCCCTTTTTGATATGCACATGTCCGCTCAGAACGGAGATCTTTTTTGTTTCATACGCTTCAAAATTGTCCGCGGTGACGGTGATCTTTTCGGCATAGAGCAAAACGGTGGTCAGCAGAAACAGCAAAAAAATTTTCAACGGTCAGTCATCCTCTTCTTCAATGGTAAAAACGACATTGTTTGCCTTCACTTCTCTTTTAACGCTATCGTACACCAGATAGCTTCCTGTAGCTCTGGAGTGATTTCCTTCCAGTGAAAAGGGTGTTTTTGAGACGGCAATTTCTGTGTCGATATTATACACTAAATCGTCGCTTTTTAAAAGGAAGGTGTTGTTGGAGCGGTAGGAGATATTGTTCATGAGGTGCAGAATCTTTTGCCGGTAGCGTGCTTTGTCTGCCTGGAGTGTGTCGTTGTGGTCATCGAACCAGAGTACGGAGCGTACGTCATAGAGCTCATCGTGCTCTTTGTAGATTTGTGCTTTGGATGCTTCCAGTTCCCCTTTGAGTCCTTCGGGTGTAAAGAGAAAGGCGTCCAGGTTTTCAAAAGTGATATCGCTGAAGTTGAGTTTGGGTTGTTTAATCTCCAGCGTGATGGGTTTTTTGGTACTCAAAAAGGTGATCTCCATGACCAGCAGCAGCAAAATGACGGCAAATATTTTTACAGCCACTGTTTCAAAAACTCCTCCTGGAGTCCCTCTTCGGCGACGATGATATCGATCATCTCCCGCACACAGGCGTCACCGCCTTTTTTGCCCAGTACAGTCTGCACCTGCGCCTGAATGTACGCCATGCCGTCAGCGGGGGTAAAAGAGCGTTTTGCCGCTTTGAGCATATGGTAGTCGTTCAAATCGTCTCCGATTACCGCGACATTGTCGAAAGTCAGCTTCTCCGCTTCGAGTATCTTTTCGAGTCGCTTTTTCTTGTCACTGACACCCTGACAGAGGTGCTGGATACCCAGCTCTCTGGCACGCTGCTGCACGATCTTCGACTCTCTTCCGGTGATGATGGCAGCTTTTTTCCCCATTCGGATCCAGCTGACGATGGCGAGTCCGTCTTTGACATTGAACGCTTTGATTTCGTCGCCGTTTTGGGTGTAGATGATCGCTCCGTCGGTCATGCAACCGTCGACATCGAGTACCAGTAACTCGATCATAACACCCCTTTGGTACTCGGAATACCGATACGCTCGTTTTTCGTGACGGCACGACGCAGTGCGACGGCGAAAGATTTAAAAGCTGCTTCGACGATATGGTGACGGTTTTTGCCCCGCAGGCAGACAATATGCGCCGTAATTCCTGCATTGAAGCACAATGCTCTGAAAAACTCTTCGACCAGTTCCGCGTCGAAATCGCCTATTTTGTCCCGGACATCGACATCGAAGTGTAAAAAAGGGCGGTTACTGAGGTCGAGCGCCGTATTGACGGCTGCTTCGTCCATGACGACAGTCGCTTCGCCGTAGCGTTCGACATTTTGAATCGGGAAAATCTCTTTGCGCAGCGCTTCGCCGAGGACAATACCGCTGTCTTCGACACTGTGGTGAAAGTCGATATGCGTATCGCCCCGGCAGACCAGTTCCAGGTCAAGCAGACCGTGTTTGCTGAAAGCTTCGAGCATATGGTCAAAAAATCCGATACCGGTTTCGATGCTGTTTTTTCCTGTACCGTACACGTCAAGTGTCGCTTTGATTTGTGTCTCTTTCGTATCTCTCTGGATTGTTGTCATTGTGTCAGTCCCTTACGACAAAGGCATCTTTATAGCCATAGCGTTTCATGTAATCTTTTGCAGCGTCGATACTCTCAAAACCGCTGATCAATATGCTGTATATCGACCGTGTGGCAATTTTCTTCTTTTTAATGCGTATCGGATGCTTCTGAAGGACATTATAGCATTTTCTTTTAAAAGCGAGTGCTTTGGCTTCATCGCTGAAAGAGGCGATCTGAATGTTGAATCCGCCGGACTGTACGACACTGAGCGCTTTATCGGGTGTGACGTTCTGTACTTCATGAACTGTCTGGGGTACGGTAACGGTTTGTGCAGATTTTAGAACAACTGGTTTGGGTGCTGCCGGTTTTGGTGCAGGTTTTTTGTGTGCATAGCGGTTGGCACTCGGGTCGAAACTGACCACTTCAAGCTCGACGTTTGCCGTACCGTGTTTGACGACACCGATCTCTCTGGCAGCCTGATAGGAGAGGTCGATGATCCTGTTTTTGACAAAAGGACCCCGGTCGTTGATACGTACCACCGTACTTTTCCCGTTGGCAAGATTGGTCACTTTTACCATGGTGTTGATGGGCAGTGTTTTGTGTGCTGCGGTGTGTCCATACATGTCGTAATACTCTCCGTTGGAGGTTTGGGCACCGTGAAAATTGGGACCGTACCAGCTGGCGATACCGCGGAATTTTTCGCCGATATAGACAGTGGTGGGGCAATATTCGACCCCTTTGACACAGTAGGGTTTCATCGTGGCACGGTACATATTTTTACTCGAAATCGGTTGTTGCGGCGGTGTAGGGAACCGTACCGGTGAACCGGAGTAGTCATATTCATCCAGCGGGACAAAGGGGTTTTGTATGGCTGTGCAGGCACTGAACATAAAGAGCAGGGGAAGCAGCAGAATGGATTGTCTCATCAGAGGTTATGCTCCTGCAGGTTTGGTGGTGTTTACTTCTGCGCTGCTGTTGTGATCCTGTCGCTGTCGAAGTTTCATGATCAAAATATTACCGGGTTTGAAGAGGTCGCTGATTTTCATATGGAAATATTTTGCGACACTCTCCAGGGTATCTCCCTCTTTGAGTGTGTAGGTGACGGTTTTGTATACAGGTGGTTTGAGCTGTATCGTTACAGGTTGTCGGGTAACTCTTTTTTGCACGGTTTTGACGGTTGTATTGGCTTCTTTCGCCTCTTTTTGATGCGCTTTCAGTGCTGTAGTAGCTATTCGGGTATGGTTAGTGTCGTTGTGATCGGTATTGTTATGTTCGGTGGTGGTATGGTTGTTGTCTTTCATGACAGGCTTGGTTTTAAATGCTGCGACAGTGGTATTTTGTTCCGGTTTGACTACCGGTTTTTCCGTCGTGACCACTTTGACTTTCGTCCCTTTTTTGATACGCTTTTTGAGGTGTGGATTGAGCTTTTGCAGTGCTGAGAGTTTGTTGTTGAATTTGAGGCTAAGTGCGTAAAGGGAAGTATCGGACTCAGTAGTGTAGGTAATGACTTTATGTTTCTCTTTGGGTTTTGGCTGGAGTACCGATTTGGGCAGGTCTGCAGGTGCTTTTCCCAGCAGTGTGAGGGGCATGCCAATTTTGAGAATGTGTTTTTTTTCCAGCTGCGGATTGAGCTGGCGCAGCGCCCTCAGGCGAATGTTGAAACGCCGGCTGATACGATAGAGTGTATCGTTGGGCTGTACGTAGTAGACAAATGTCTCTCCGCTCTCTTTGATCTTCTCTTTCGCTTTTTTCGCAAGATCTTCAGGCAGATAGACATAGTACATCTTTCTGTTTGCCGGGAGCCTGTTTTTGATCAGATGCGGGTTGCAGGCTTTGAGCTTTTTATAGGGAACACCGATTTTCCAGGCGATAGTTGCGAGACTCTCTCCGCCTTTGAAATAGAGTTTCGTCAGTTTTTTGTTGCTGCAGAAACCGTAAAGGTGGTTGTTGTTGTTTTTTTTGAGGATTTTTTTATCGTGTGCCAGCAGTGCCGCGACGATAATACGCTGAATATAATCGCGTGTCTCTTTGGGAAGATAGGCTTTTTCTTCATCCAGAAGTACCGCCAGATCATCGGTTCCGGCACGTTTGATTGCCTGGTTGAGTCGTCCGCCGCCACAGTTGTACGCCATTGCCGCGAGATACCACTTGTGAAACCGGTCATGCAGGTATTTGAGATATTCGATTGCCGCTTTGGTGGATTTGATGGGATCGAGCCGTTCATCGACTTCTCTGTCTTTTTTCAGTTTATAGACTTTTGCGGTAGCGGGCATAAATTGCCAGAGTCCCGCGGCGTGTTTGTGTGACTTGCTGTCTGCGAGAAACTTCGATTCGACCATCGCCATATAGAGAAATGTATCGGGAATATTCGATTCGTTGAGCAGCGCCTGCAGGTTGGGCATAAAGAGATTGCCGCGTTTGAGGGTACGGAGGAAAAAGATCTTTTTGAGCTGATTGATATTTGCTTTGATTTTGACGTAGTGTTCATCGTTGTAAAAGAGAGGATCGATATCCAGACTCTCCAGAATCTCGATCTCTTTTTCCGGCTGAATATCGAGTGTCGCGCTCTCTGCAAACGCAGGGAGAAGAAAAAAGTGCGGCAAGATCAGCGTTAAAAAAACAAAAATCTTCATCATATGCAATGAAATTCCTTAGAAAAGCAACATATTGTGTTGCTTTTGACAATTGCGGAGATTGTAGTTAAAGAGTACTTATATCCTATTTAAAAAAATCTATTAAAAAGTTTTTGTGTGTTTGCAAGTACGATCTCTTCGAGTTCGGTGCGTTCCATTTGCAGGATATCCGCCATCTTCTCCGCTACCAATGTAGTGTAGAACGGTTCGTTGCGTTCCCCTCTGTGTGGATGGGGTGTCAGGTAGGGGGCGTCGGTTTCGATGAGCAGTTTCTCTTTGGGAATTTGCGGGAGAATTTCCACCAGTTTTTTGGCATTTTTAAAGGTGATGACACCGCCGATACCGTAGTAAAAGCCGTGCTGGTCGAGTTCGAGCAGTATGGGGCTTGCGTTGTAGCAGTGCAGTACCCCGCCGACTTCGCGGGCATTCTCTTCTATCAGTATATCCAGGCTATCTTTGGAGGCATCACGAATATGGATAATCAACGGTTTGCCATATTTTTTTGCCAGAGCGATCTGCTCTCTGAAAATTGCTTTTTGTGCCGCTTTGTCCGCCTCTTTTTCCTCCACGTCATCCGGCAGCCGGTAGTAGTCGAGTCCGCACTCCCCGACGGCAATACATTTTGGATGGGTAATATGCTTCTCAAGAAAAGAGAGATCAAAATGCTCTTTGTCGTACGGGTGTACCCCGACGGCAAAGTAGATATTGTCATATCTTTCGGCAATTTCGATGGCTCCGGGGAGTTCTGCCGGATCTGCACCGGGGATGATCATGCCCTTTACGTCTGCATCAAACGCCCGCTGAATCACTTCGTCGAGGTCTTTTTCAAAACGTTTGTCGTTCAGATGGCAGTGGGTATCGATGATCATGAAAATCCTTCAAATGGTTGAATTGTGCTTAAAAAATGTATTGTAATATGTGTGCAGTAATGAAATGCTGAGAAAGGGGAGTGGTTATGCTCCCCGAAAGTTTATTCGATGACGAATGAGATTTTTGCGGTAATACGGTATTTGACGATTTTATTGTCAACCACTTTGGCGCTTTTCTCTTTGATATAGATAGACTTGATGTTTTTGATCGATTTGGATGCTTCTGTAATGGCATTTTGTGCGGCATCTTCCCAGCTTTTTCCGGATTGGGCAAGTACCTCGATTACTTTAACGACTTTTGACATAGCAGACTCCTTCTTCATGAATTTGTGTTTGAATACTATTATACCATAAAGAGAGAGGTCTGTCGGCTGTTTTTGGTAAATTTACGCTTTTTCCAGCAGGCTTTTTGCAAAATTGACTGCCTCATCGGTGATCTCTTCCGCACTGATCATACGGGAGAGCTCTTTGACACGCCCTTCATGATCGAGTCTGGTTACACTGCTCTCCTCTTTCTCTTTATGTACCAGAAAATGGATATCCGCCGAGGAAGAGAGTTGCGGCTGGTGGCTGATGGCAAAAATCTGGTAGTTTCGGGAGAGTTGTTTCAGTACCGTGGCGATACTCATGGACTCTTTACCGCTGACGTTGGCAT
>Ga0256831_1001400_pt1 | contig 12713 bp, 9 predicted proteins | sample 132544metaG_FD_189087 | JGI IMG/M metagenome (GOLD analysis project Ga0256831, IMG submission 189087) | Hydrothermal vent microbial communities from Lau Basin, Pacific Ocean - 132-544 | ecosystem: Environmental > Aquatic > Marine > Hydrothermal vents | place: Pacific Ocean: Lau Basin | collected... | reverse complement strand
AACGTGAAAGTTTGGCTAGCCAATTTCATCAAAGATAATCTCACTTCTGAAATAATTCAATCTATAACTCATCATAAACTTTTTTTGGATGCATATATGGGGTGTTTTGTTTCCTAATTGGTATTACTCCTCACTTGTTTCGGGGGAGAGATATTTATAAACCACTCCGGCCAAAATAGCACCAACAATTGGAGCTACCCAAAACAGCCATAACTGACCGAGAGCCCAGTCGCCAACAAATAGTGCCTGACTTGTACTTCGTGCAGGATTTACCGATGTATTTGTTACCGGAATACTTATTAAATGAATTAGTGTTAAACTTAAACCAATTGCCAATCCGCCTAAATATTTTGGTGCTTTTGAGTGTGTGGCTCCCAAAATAACAATAAGAAACATAAAGGTCATTACAATTTCGGTTACCAATGCCGAGAGCAAACCGTAACCACCCGGCGAATGTGCTCCATATCCGTTTGCAGCAAAACTACCAATAGATGTAAAACCATCCTGGCCAATAACAATTAAATACAAAATTCCGGCACCTGCAATTCCTCCAAGAACCTGAGCAATGATGTATGGAATAAGCTCTTTCCCATCGAACCTACCACCTATCCACAAGCCAACAGAAACTGCCGGATTGAGATGACAGCCCGAAATATGGCCAATTGCATACACCATAGTTAGCACTGTTAATCCAAACGCAAGAGCTACGCCAAGAAAACCAATTCCTAACTCGGGAAATCCTGCTGCCAAAACAGCACTTCCACAACCACCAAGAACTAACCACAAAGTTCCAATAAATTCAGCAACTAATTTTTTCATATTTTTCGTTTTAAGGTTTAAAGAGGCATAAGTTAAAAATAATCAGCATAATATACAAAATATCAGATTTTTGATCTCAGGAAACAGGAGACTTAGAAAGAGTTTTATTTGCCTTCTCTTTAAAAAAAGATAAATTAGCAATCTGTTAAGAACTTACTAAAATCAACATTGTGAAAATCTTAAAAATCAAACTTCACTGGCAAATTTTAATCGCATTAGTATTGGCTGTATTGTTTGGATATTTTGTTCCACAGGGCGTAAAATATGTTACCTGGATGGGCGAAATATTTTTAACTTCCTTAAAAATGGTCATTGTTCCGTTAATTCTAAGCTCAATTATTTCGGGAGTAACAAGTATGGGCGGAGGAAATAATCTTGGCCGTATGGGAGCAAAAACAATGATTTATTATATATCGACCAGTATATTGGCAATTTTAACCGGTCTGTTAATGGTTAACATTATTAAACCGGGAGTTGGCGTTGAGATGGGTTTTACTGAAAATGTGGCAGAAATTGCAAAAAACACAGGCTCGGTAAACGATATATTAATGCGGATTGTTCCACCAAATATTTTTGACGCAATGGCAAAAGGCGATATTCTTCCGGTTATCTTCTTTGCTATTATTTTTGGCGTTTTTATTACCCAGGTAAAAGGGAAATATAAAGAGACACTTACCACCTTTTTCGAGGCCGTTTTTGAAGTGATGATGAAAATGACCATGTTTATAATAAAATTTACGCCACTTGGTATTTTCGGAATTGTTAGCCACGAAGTGAGTAAAAATGCCCATCAGTTAACAAATTTGGCAGGTAGCATGGCCATTTATATGATTACTGTTTTTCTGGCTCTCGGCATCCATGCATTTATCACACTTCCACTTATCCTTCGCTTTGTTGCCAAAGTAAAACCTTATGCACATATGCGAAATATGGTTACCCCCTTGCTTACCGCATTTTCAACTGCATCGTCGAGTGCAACGCTACCGTTAACAATGGAAGCGGTAGAACATAAAAGTGGCGTTTCGAATCCGATAACAAGTTTTACGCTTCCGCTTGGTGCCACAATAAATATGGATGGAACTGCCCTTTACGAATGTGTAGCAGCTATTTTTATTGCACAGGTTTATGGCGTCGATTTTACATTTTCACAACAAATTCTTGTTGTTGTTACGGCTCTTTTGGCATCGATTGGTGCAGCCGGAATACCCATGGCAGGATTGGTTATGCTTACCATTATTCTATCGGCTGCCGGATTACCGCTCGAAGGAATCGGCTTAATTCTTGCCGTCGATCTGCTTTTAGACATGACGCGAACTTCGGTAAACGTATGGAGCGATAGCTGTGCCGCAGTTACTATTGCACGTTCTGAAAAGGAAAAGACAAATATTGCAATTTAGAGTCTTCTGAAGAAAAACACTCTTTTCCCTCTTTTTCACTTCTCTCTAAAACAAATATTTCAGATATAACCGAAGCTATATCCGAAATATTTTCATTGTTAAAAGAGAGACTCTTATACCAAGTTAACCTCGTATTGCCGCATTGAATTTATTCTTTTGCACAATCTCATCGTTAAAATATTCCATCATAGCTACGGCTATGCCGAAATATTTTAACTCAACCTTGCACAAAATAATTTAATTCAATTATACGGCAATTCAAAGTTAAATTGGTATTAAAACAAAAAAGGCAACTCTAAGAAACTATAGAGATTGAGTATTTTGTAACCTTATTCTTGCTCCAACTTTAATGTTTCGGTGGTAACATCGCAAACGTCGGAAGGACCAAAATATTGAATTGGACCGGGATAGATAAAGTTTGTATTGTATGCCCATTCTCCTCTTTTCGATTTGAAGTATTTATAGGGTGCCCCCTCTAAATCAACCAATGCTTTCTGAATAACGGGTTTCATGTGTCCATGACGTTTTTCCATATTCATCATCATTGTTGTTGGTACACCACCTGCAATCCACTCATCGGCAGGAGCCGTTAAATTGCGCACCGACGACATGTAACCTGTTTTTCCTTCAGAAACCAAAGCCGATGCAGCAAAACCCAATGTATAACAATAGTCGGCATCGAAATTCGATGGTGCAGCACAACGTCCTTCATAGCCAAAAAAGTGGTACTGAATTCCAAAGTTACTTACGTATTTTCCCTCCGACTTCATCTCATCTAATTTCTTACTCACCATCTCGCCCAAAAGTTTTTCAGTTTCAATTAACGAAACCTGAACATTTCCGTGTGGGTCGCGATCGAGCATCAACTGACTTGCAATTCTCGATGGTATCGACAACAATACTTTTGCCGACTCCGGAGAAATCATTTCGGCAACCCAGGTAATTCGGTGGCTTTTCTTTAAGTGTTTAAACTCCCTTTCGGTTTTTGTTCCATCAGCTAAAAGGTCATTCAATTCAGCAATTAATTGCTTCATCTCAGGAATAAATTCAACTAAACCTTCCGGAATTAGGGCTACTCCAAAACTATCGCCGTTTTCGGCACGTTTTGCAATAATACCGGCCATATAGTTAACAACATCGCTTAACGTTTGCTGTTTCTTTTCAACCTCTTCGGAAATAAGTGTAATGTTGGGTTGGGTTTTTAAAGCACATTCTAAACCAATGTGCGAAGCCGAACGTCCCATCAGCTTTATAAAGTGCCAGTATTTTTTTGCTGAATTTGAATCGCGCTGTATATTACCAATTAATTCAGAATACACTTTTGTAGCGGTATCGAAACCAAACGATGCCTCAATCATTTCATTTTTAAGGTCACCATCAATTGTTTTCGGGCAACCAATAACTTGCATTCCCGACTTTTTAGCGGCATAGTATTCGGCTAATACGCAAGCATTTGTATTCGAATCGTCGCCACCAATAATTACCAGCGATGTAAGGTCTAAGTCTTTTGCAATTTCAAGGGCTTTATCGAATTGCCACTCCTCTTCCAGCTTTGTACGTCCCGAGCCAATAATATCGAACCCACCTGTATTCCGGTAATCATCGATAATTTCGGCGGTTAGTTCAATATATTTATGTTCGATTAATCCTTCGGGGCCACCTAAAAAGCCATACAATTTACTTTTCGGATTTATATTTTTTATACCATCGAAAATACCCGAGATTACGTTGTGCCCTCCGGGTGCCTGTCCGCCCGATAATATTACCCCCACATTTATCGGAGCTCTGTCGACGGCCACTGTTCCCTCTTCAAAAGAGACCAACGGCATTCCATAGGTATTTGGGAAAAGCTTTTTAATCTCATCTTGGTCGGCAACCGATTGAGTTTTTTCGCCCTCAACAAGTTTTCCTATTCCTTTTAACGATTTTGGAAGTTTTGGCTGATATTTTGCCCTCTCTTTTTGTAATGCGCTAATATTCATTGCTTTATATTTTAGTTTTTCATTTTTATAATAATGAATCAAAAATAGTGCAATTTATGCTGTTTCATTTCAAACAGCTTAATTTAAGGGGCGATTTAAAGAAAAGTTAAAAGGAATTTACAATTTCCGGTCAATTTAAGTTGCAATACAACGTAAAAACGTTTTTAGTTTCCAATCTTCTTGGTTTTAATTGCTATTACGCCATTTGCTCCCTCCGAGCCAAATATGGCAGCTTTGGTGCCGGCCAATGCTGCAACACTTTCAACATTGCTTGGAGGAATTGATGAGAGTGTCCCATAACTCACAGGCACACCATCGAGAACAATTAATGCTGCATTGCTTCCGGTTATCGACCGTGTTCCACGCATTAAAAATTGGCCGTTCTCTATTCTCACACCGGCAAGTCGACCAACAATTAAATCGTAAATAGTACTGTAGTTCGAGAAATCCGTCTCCTCATTATTTACAATCTTGTTTAAGCGGTCGATATAAGCGGTATTTACATGTTCTAATGCATATTCGTAATTCTTTGTTCCACTTTTCATTTTCATTTTAAAATGAATTACCTTATCGTCAGCCGACACCTTTATGGTTTTGTCGGAGAAACCGTCAACTTTTGCTTTTAATTTATCTACAGCTTCGCATTTTACCCAAAAATTTCCCAACGAATCGGTTACCGTACTATGTTTCGTACTTTTAACAACAATTTTTGCCCCAATTACAGGAATTGAGTCGAACACCGAAACATGCCCGTAAATAATGCGCGGTTGTGCATTTAAATGAAGAGTGAGAGCGAAAGAAAAAATGGCGATAATAAGAAGTGATTTAAACATAACAGCTGTTTTTAAATTAAATAACTAAGGTACAGTGGCTTATGTGTATGCGATGCTCAGTTTTCTTTTGCAACCACAACCCGTTTTACACGGTAAGGTTTTTTATTTTGAGATTCGAAATAAGTACGCATTTGCAACTCTGCAATAATACCGGTAGTAATAAATTGTATTCCACCCAAAACCATTAATATACCCAACATTAAAAGTGGTTTACCCCAAATATCGTGCCCAATAATCTTTAATATAAGCAGATACATATTAATTAAAACTCCAATTCCAAAGGTAACCAGCCCAATTGTTCCGAAGAAATGCATCGGACGTTGTAAGTATTTCTTAAAGAAAACCATTAAAATTAAATCGCTCATTACGCGGGTTGTCCGGCTTAAGTTGTATTTCGAATCGCCAAATTCGCGTGCCCTGTGATTAACATCGACTTGCGTAATACGGGTAGCTCCTTCAAGTGTTATCAGTGCCGGAATATAACGGTGCAACTCACCGTAAATATGAATGCTTTTTATGGTATCGCGGGTAAATATTTTCAATGTACACCCCAAATCTTTCATATGAATTCCCGTGGCCTCGCGAATCATATAATTGGCAATTTTAGAAGGCACTTTGCGCAAAAACATACCATCTTTCCGGTTGGCACGTACACCTGCAACCATGTCCCACTCTTCCTCTTCTATCATTTTCAGCATCATTGGCACATCGGCCGGATCGTTTTGAAGGTCGCCGTCGAGCAGCACCACAAACTCACCCTCTGCCTGGTCTATTCCGGCTTGTAACGCTGAACTCTGCCCATAATTTCGTTTTAACTCAACCAGCAAAAACCGGTCGTTGTTTATCTTCCTGATCTCTTTCCGCGTATTGTCGGTCGAACCATCGTCAACAAAAATAGCCTCATAATCAATATCAGATAGCGCTGCTTTTATTTGTTCCGACAAGGGTTTAATGTTCAACTCTTCGTTCCACACACAAATTACAAGCGATAATTTTTTCATACAATTAATATTTAGAATCAAGATACAAGAGTAAAAACCAAAGACAACTTTTTTTAATCACTCTCTTTTTTTTAGTCTTTAACCTTGCTGTTTCATCAGTAATTATCTTTGTTTACCAATCAATTGTTTCTACCAATCAAATTTACACAATTTATTTTACAGCAGGCAGTTTCCATAGAAACGAGAACCGGATGGTTTTGTATTCGATATCGCGCAATCCATAAATATATTGAACCCGGATTGCCGTTGACTTAAAGTCTTTTCGAACTTCAAAATTTAGCTGCATCGGTTTGTCGCGCTCGTTTTTATAGCCCGAATACCCCGACCACGATGATGAAAACAGCCAGTTGCTTTTTTCGTAATCGAAACCAACAGCATATAAAAGTGCGTCGTTCTGAAGATTCAACTCGTCGTTGGTTTGCCAGCTGTAAAAGCCAATTAAACCAAACGGCCTGAAAATACCCGACGCTTTTTTCCCCAAATCTTTCGAAAAACTTAAATCGAAAAAATAGCCCGGGCTGTCGGAATAACGAGCCCCTTCCAACATATTTCCCGAAGCTGTTCTTGCCGTAAAACGGAACAATGTATTTGGGAATTTACGGTTTTTACATAACTGAATAAGAGTACTAAAATAGAAATCGCCAACAGCAGTACCTTTCCCGTCCTCAATTCTCGAAATACGCTCGTTTCGAATCTCTTCGGAATAGGCAAAATGCTCAAAAATAACTCCGTACATCTCAACGGCAATTTTATTGTTGGCAAACGGAATGTACGCTCTACCCGAAATATCTTGTGTAGGGTCGTCGCTATGAAAATGGTTCGATGCAGTAATTTCAATCTCCGATTTGCCACGTAAAAAACCACGTTTCACAAACGGAACCGGCAATGCATTTGGCCCCAAATAACCGGGTGTAATTTTCATCCAGTTCCTCCAGCCCGGGTCGCCGGGTTCCCAGCCATGCAACTTGTTCCACCAAGTATAATCCACATTCGGGTCCTGCCCGTATGAAAACGAGAACGAAAAGAGAAACAGAGTAAAAACAAAAAGATACTTCATTACTGTAAACAGGGCACTATATCCCGTGACTCACAAAAACTATAACCCGAGTTTCTCTCGTATATTTTGAGGAATAGCATCTTTATTCACCATTATACTCATTGTTTTATAACGTACAAATGGTTTCGAAGCATAAAAATACCCTTTAAGGTCGTTGTATTCGCCCCACGAGTTTTTCACCTTATAAAAGATGTCTCCTTTTTGGTCTTTTGCAGTACCTATAATATGCATTCCGTGGTCGTCGGTTGTGGTATAATTGTCGAAAGCTTCCTGACGCATCGCCTGGGTAATTTCCTTTTCCGAAACCGGCTTGTCAAGTTTATACAACTCTTGCTGCTTCTCTTTTTCCGACAGCGATTCCCAACGTGTAATTTCTGCATCAGTCATATCCTCAACATTGGCTTCCGGAACAACAGCAACACCTTTATTACTTGTTTTAAATCCTTTTTCACTTACATCGGCTGCCCAGGCAACGGTAAATCCGTTGTTTAACGAATAGTCGATTATCTCTTCCAGCTCATCAATCGGTACGTTGTAAACTTCATCCCACGACCAGTTATCGGGTATTTCAATAATAAATTTCGAATAAAACGGATGATGAGTAAACGATGTAATCTCAACATAATCGTCCATATTTAAACCAACAAAGTCGGTAGCAAAACTTTGTGGTGTATATTTTTTTCCTTCATATTCGAAACTCTCAGGAATCTCGCCCAAATAAGAGTTTAAAATTCCATCGAACGACTGATGCCAAACCGGAGTAAGTTTTCGGTTTTTATTTTCAATTACCCCATCAACATACTTTTTCAAAAGGTTATCCATTTCGCCGTGCACATGTTTCTCTTCCCCGTAATTGAGCCCCGAATAAACCTCCTCGGGCACAATTCCATATTTTCTTATAACATTTGTAACATCGTGAAATGCACCACCGCCGCCAAAATTAAGACTTCCGTGTACACGCACTGTTTTAACCGCTTTATCAGAATAGGCATGCCAAACAACAAACATCTCCGAAAGATCAACCTCCGGTTTTCCAATCCTCAACATTTCCGACTCGATAAACGACAACCCTGAAAACGACCAACACGTACCCGAACGATACTGATTTCTCACCGGCGTGGCAGGCAAATCCTTTTCATCGGTAAAAACATACCCCTTCTTCTCATCTTTTTTCTTCTCCTCGTTGTTGTCGGCAAATACAACATTAACCGCAACTACCATAATCAGCATGGAAAAAACAACGCGTAAATTTTTCATCTTATAATTTGTTTTTTATTGAAATTGAAGTTTCAAAAGTAACAAATTATACTAAATCCATTTAAATTTTCAGAAAAATAGGCGAAGTTATTTTTGTTCGCTGCAAAGCAAAAAAACTGTGTTGAAACAGGTTTGTAAAGAATTTTTGTTGGCGTCCTTAACGGGTTTTCCGCTATTAGTTCCCTCGTTTCACCGGGGTTCGTTTGGCGCTTGTCGGGGCTTCCTCCGGTCGCCCGCCACCACCAACTCACCCAACGGTTCACCTTCGGCAAGCTACCGCTTCACCCCCTGGCCGATGGTAAATGCAAAATATTTGATTGAGATAAAGGTTAATTAAAATTAATGCTACTGTGTGCAATTGTAGTAAAATGTTATTTTTGCCTTTTCAGCAATAGAGTATTATGAAACAAACACTTTTTGTACTTTTAATTTTGATGTCGGTTTTTCAAAGTCAGGCACAGCTAAATATTAACCATTATATTCGTGTGGGGCGAACCCGAATTTCAATTGGAAATTACACAGGTGCCATCGAGTACTTTAATATTGTTATAAAATTTAAACCGCATTTAGCCGAGGCTTATCTTTACCGCGGCACAGCAAAGCACTCGCTCGAAGATTACCGGGGTGCAATAAAAGACTACAATAAAGCCATCGAAATAAAACCTTACTACCCACGCGCATACAACAACCGTGGAATGGCATATCACAATCTTCACGAATTCAAAAAAGCAATAGAAGATTATAACAAAGCTCTCGAATTCGACCCCAACGACGAAACCATTTACAACAACCGAGGAATTGCAAAACTGGCGCTAAAAGATATAAAAGGGGCAATTGAAGACTACGACAAAGCACTAAAAGTTAATCCGAAATCGACTTACGCATTAATGAATCGTAGCAATGCAAAAATTGTTAGCGGCGACATAAAAGGTGCCATCAGCGATTTAAATAAAGTAATTATGATAAGGCCACATTATGCGGCGGCTTATTTAAACCGGGGGCTGGCACGTTTCGAACTCGAAGATTACGCAGCAGCACTGCGCGATTACGACCAGTGCATTAAATTCGACCCGAAAAACGCACTCGCTTTTAATAACCGGGGAATTGTTAAACACAAACTCGAAGATTACAACAGTGCAATTATGGATTACGATATGGCACTAAAATTAGACCCTCAAATGGCCAGTGCCTATTTTAACCGGGCTATGGCTCGCGAAATTCTTAACCGGCCGGGCTACGAAGACGATTACCGGATTGCAGCTCAACTCAATCCTAAATTCGACTTAAAAAGCCGTCGTATCGATGCCGAGAAATTGGCTCAGCAACAACAAAATCAACAAAATCAACAAAATCAGAAAAATCAGAAAAATAACAACCAACAAACAGCCAATAATCAACAACAAAACAACAGTCAGAATCAGTCAAAGCAGAACACTGTTCAAAACAATACTACAAATCAGAATAACACAAAAGCAGTAGCGCAAAATAACGACCAAAAGGAAAAACAGGAAGCCGAAAAAAAACGAAAACGCAGAACCAAAATGAATTTAATTGTTGAAGATGCCCGCGATTTACCAACCGACGAAGCGGAGGAAGAGGTTGATGACGGCAGAATTCAAAACAAAAATATTGTTATCGATTTGCAACCGCTGTTTATAATTTCGGCATTCGAAAAAAATGCAGTCGATTACAACCGTTTTCAGTATTACAATCTTGCCATCGACGAACTTAACGAAGCAAACAACTACGAACCGTGGCTTACACTTTCGAACAAACCCGTAGATAAATATCGCGATATTTTTGAAAACTTTATTCTCTATTTCAACGAAAAAATTGCCGTTCAAAAAAATAGCAACAACTATTTAAACAGGGGAATTTTTTATAGCTTACTGGGCAAGTACAACAAAGCTCTCGACGATTTAAATCGCTCGATTGAATTAAATAAAAAAGATGCCATTGCGCATTTTGCACGAGCCAACTGTAAATACAAAATGTTGGAAGAGATTGCCAAATTGTCGGGCTCGCAAACAAATGTTTCGATAGCAATAAACAAAAAAGGCATTGATAATATTGATAATAAAGAGAATGATTCGAACTCTTCATTCGATTACAGCGACATTCTCGACGATTATGCTGTAACTCTTTCACAAAATCCAAACTTCTTTTTCGGGTATTACAACCGTGCATTTATTAAACTTCGGTTGGGGCAATACGAAAGTGCCATTGATGACCTGAACAAAGCCATTAAATTAGAACCCGAATTTGCCGAAGCTTACTTTAACCGCGGGCTTACAAAAATTTACCTCGACGACATTGAAGGCGGGGCACTCGACCTGAGTAGGGCAGGAGAGCTGGGAATATCGGGTGCCTATAACATTATAAAACGGTATTGCAACTAATATTAAATTGTGCGACTTTTACTTTTAAGACAAAACAATGAGTAATCAACCACTGGCAGAACGACTTCGCCCAACAACGCTCGACAACTATATTGGTCAGGAGCATTTGGTGGGTAAAAATGCAGTGTTGCGAAAAATGATTGAGTCGGGAAATATTTCGTCGTTAATTTTATGGGGGCCTCCGGGAGTTGGTAAAACTACGCTCGCAAAAATTATTGCCAACACGCTCGACCGTCCGTTTTATACTTTAAGCGCCATTAATTCAGGAGTAAAAGACATTCGCGAAGTAATTGAAAAAGCAAAAAAACAACAGTTTTTTAACCGCCCAAATCCAATTCTTTTTATCGACGAAATTCACCGGTTCAGTAAATCGCAACAAGATTCGTTGTTGGGTGCAGTAGAAGATGGAACAATAACGCTTATTGGTGCTACCACCGAAAATCCATCGTTCGAAGTTATTTCTCCCCTGCTTTCGCGCTGTCAGGTTTATATTTTAAAGCACCTCGACAAAGAGGGGTTAATGAACATTGTTAAGCTTGCCATTAAAAAAGATGTTATTTTAAAAAAGAAAAAGATTACCCTTCGCGAAAATCAGGCAATGTTACGCTTTTCGGGTGGCGATGCCCGCAAACTGCTTAATGTTTTAGAGCTGGTGGTTGCTGCCGAAGAGAGCGACAAAGTGGTAATTACCGACAAAAAGGTAACCGACCGGCTTCAGAAAAACCTTGCCAATTACGACAAGCAGGGAGAAATGCACTACGACATTATTTCGGCATTTATAAAAAGCATCCGCGGCAGCGACCCCGATGCCGCCGTGTACTGGCTGGCTCGAATGATTGAGGGAGGAGAAGATGTGAAATTTATTGCCCGCCGCCTGTTAATTCTGGCTGCCGAAGATGTTGGACTGGCCAATCCCAACGCACTGCTTTTAGCACAAAGTACTTTCGATGCCGTTCATAAAATTGGATATCCCGAAGCACGTATCATCCTTTCGGAATGTGTAATTTATCTTGCCACGTCGCCCAAAAGTAACTCGGCATATTCGGCCATCGACAGCGCAATAAATTTAGTTAAAAAAACCGGCGACCTTCCGGTTCCTCTACACATTAGAAATGCGCCAACAAAACTGATGAAAGAGATTGGCTATGGTAAAGACTATAAATATTCTCACGCATACGAAGGAAATTTTGCCGAACAGGATTTCCTTCCAAAAGAAATTCTTAACGAACGTATTTATCATCCTCAGCAAAATCCTGCAGAAACAAAAATACTCGAACGACTAAAAAAATGGTGGGGCAAGAAGCGTTTTTAGATTACACTAAAGTATTCTTAAACAAAAAAGAGATGCCAAATGCGGCACCTCTTTAAGTCTGAACAAAACACAAATTTAAGTATATTAATTGTTTTCATTGGGAAGGTTGGCGTAATTAAAAACCACTTCCTCCGAGAATTCTGTTTCATGGTAATCGGTTGCCTTAACAACCACTTTTATCGAATCTTGGCCATCGATTCGTAAACTATTTAAGCTAAACGAAACATAAGCAGTATATAATATTGAGCGCTCATCGTCATTGGCATTATGACGCAACTCTAACTCATATGGTTGAATTCCGGGAGACATTAACAACGAAGGTTTCTTTACTAAATTCAGAAAATGAATTTCATTATACCCCCAGTATTTTAACTTGAAACTTAGCAAACTGTCGGTCATCCAATAATCATCAACAATAATAGGATCGTTACCAATACTGTCTGCATTTTCGGAAGTTATTTCCATTACTCCTTTCATTAAAATCTTTTTAAACGAGTTCACTCTTACATAGTAATAAAGGATATTACCATCATCATCAAACTTTTTATCTAAAATAGTATAATTAATCAGTACGCGGTCGCCGTTATCGAGTGAAGTTGCCCAGCCCAGAGGATAGCTAGAAGCAATCGGAACTAAAACATCTTTATTGTCCATAA
>Ga0256831_1001399_pt1 | contig 12721 bp, 13 predicted proteins | sample 132544metaG_FD_189087 | JGI IMG/M metagenome (GOLD analysis project Ga0256831, IMG submission 189087) | Hydrothermal vent microbial communities from Lau Basin, Pacific Ocean - 132-544 | ecosystem: Environmental > Aquatic > Marine > Hydrothermal vents | place: Pacific Ocean: Lau Basin | collected... | reverse complement strand
CTTTGGCATATTGGGAGAGTATGACTTTTGATACATCACACAAAAATGCGGTATTGGAAAGAACGAAACGCTCTTTCTTCTCATCTATGAGCGCACCGGCTACTTTCGCTTTGTTTTGTGCCATTTTAAGAAACTGCAATGCGTCGATTCCATAAAGATCTAAATCAAAATCGACAATATCGTTGACATAGCTTGCCAAGGCAAACTCGATGATCTGCTCCAAACCGAATAAGACGATAGCCTGCCTAATGTCCATAATCTCACGGGCAAATCCATAAAGAGGCGAATTTGCAATTTTGAGGATATTGGCTACAAGATTGGGATCTTTTTTGATAACCCGCTCTATATCGGCAGCATTGTATTCGTTCATGTAAAACATATCCTGCAGTTCATGTACCACATTGGGTACCGGTGGTAGTTTTTCGATTTTTTCTACGATAGCTTCTATCATGCTTTACGCTCCAGTAGGTCTATGATACTTTGGTGAGGATCTTTCCCTTGCAAGATGGCATACACTTCATCGGCTATTGGAGTGTAGACATTGTGATGATGGGCTATACCATAGATCGCCTCTGCGGTATAGACCCCTTCTGCTACTTCACCGAGGGAGGTAAGAATATCTTTGAGGCTCTTTCCCTTGGCCAGACCTATGCCCACCCGGTAGTTGCGAGAAAGTTTGCTGCTTGCGGTCAAAAAAAGATCCCCGGCACCGCTCAGTCCCAAAAAGGTCTCATCTTTTGCTCCAAAAAACTTGCCAAACCTATCCATCTCCACCAGACCTCTGGCCAAAAGCGCTGCTCTTGCATTGTTGCCAAGTCTAAGCCCATCACTTATCCCACTGGCGATCGCTATGACGTTTTTGTATGCTCCGGCAATCTCGGCACCGATCACATCGTCACTGGTATAGGCCTTCATAAAATCTGGGAAGGCATCCGCATACCGTTTAGCCAACTCTTCATTTTGGCTACTTACCACCACAGCGGTAGGTAGAGCCTGGCGCACCTCTTTGGCAAAAGATGGACCGGAGAGTACCGCCAAATGCTCTATGGGGATATACTCTTGCAAGATCTCATTGAGAAATTTACCTGTTTGGATATCTATACCTTTGGAAGCGAGCAAAACTTTGTGGTATTTGGCCAAGGGATGTTCGGCAAGCCATAGGCGTATCACCTGTGCTGGAAGTACAAGCACCAGATATTCACACTCCAGTACTTTCTCAAGAGTCGTAAATCCTGGAAGGTCATGATGATGACGCGACGTGATAAGCACCTCGTTTTTTTGCGAGAGCGCAAAATCAAGAGCGCTTCCCCACTGCCCCGCACCTATGATACCTATTTTCATGGCTTCACTCCCAAAAGTTTCTTGAAATTTTCGATATCATCTTTTTTTCCCACTACGACCAGCACATCGCCAGCATCGATTTTGTGATTGATCCCTCGAGTGACAAAAATAAATCTATTGCCAAGCTCTTTGTCCACAAGACCGATGACAATGATCTTATATTTTTTAGAAAAGGCGATATCTTTGATATTCACTCCATCCAAAAAGGAGCCTTTGGGTATCTCTATCTCTTCAAAAACGATAGACTTGTCCCTAAAGAGTATCTCGTCGATGGCTTCGGCAACCGCCGGCTTTTCCACTATATAGTAAAGCCTATTGGCCGCCGCCACCATCGTATCTATCACTCTCGTGGCACCTGCAAGGCGAAGCTTGCGTTCGGTCTCTTTGGATTCGCATATTGCGATGATCGGAATATGACGAAAAAGGGAGCGAAAGGTGATGGTCAGATAGATATTTTTCTCTTCATCGTCAAAAGAACAAAAAATATGGCTAAAATCTTTGTCTAGAACAAGATCGGTCAATTGTGTATCGTTTTGGATATCTACCACATACAGATCCTCAAATCCATCTTTGGAGGCTGTTTTTAGCTCCTCTTTGCTAGAAGCCGCTATTGCCACATGGTGACCATCTAAAGCCAGATTTTTTGCTATCTGCTCTCCATACCGCCCAAATCCAAAAAGTAAAATCTTATGCTTTTTTGCCATGTTTGAGACTGCTTTCTATCACTAATGATTTGAAATTGGCTATACTGACCGTATATCCCATGACCACCAGTATATCTCCTACTTCGAGTATCACATCATCGTCCGGATTGAAGATAAACTTGTGATAAAACTTCTCACCTGGCAGACTCTCCTCCGTCTTCACGATCCCCAACAAAATAAGCTTGTATCTGTCAAAGTTGATCTCTCCTACTTTTTTGCCTTCCAAAAAGGAGCCTTTGATCACTTCAACCTGCTCACACAAGGCATTTTTTCGAGCGATCAAAATATCGTTGATGGCCTCGATAGCGATAGGCTCGTCGATAATCTTGGCAGCGAAAAAACCGGCTGTGATATAGGGCGAGATGATATAGTCCGCACCGGCGAGTTTGAGTTTTTTATGGGCGTTTGGATCTACGGCGTTGGAGATGATGAAGCACTCTTTGCTAAAACTTCGAATATTGAGACAGATATAGATATTGTGCATATCGGTCTGTGTGAGTGCCATCACCGCTTTGACGTGATCGAAATTGATATGGCGAAAAGCATCGGCCTGGGTGGCATCCTCACAAATAGCGAGATATCCTTCGGCCAATGCACGCTCCACCACCTCTGCATCACTATCGATGATCAAAAAATCTATCCCCTCACGCTTGAATCTTTTGGCCAACAGCTGTGCCATATGGGTAAAACCACAAATGACATAGTAATTATCCAGCTTCTTGGCTGTATGGATAATACGATTCTCTCTGATTTCGTTCAGTTTTTCACTGAAAGCCGAAACGATGATGGAGGTGGCAAAGGAGATCAATCCCACACCTACGAGTATGATGATCATGGTGATGGTGCGACCCTCGTGAGTCACCGGAGCGATATCGCCGTATCCAACAGTAGAAATCGTCACCAATGCCCAATAAAAAGCGTCATAAAGAGTATTGATATGGGGATTGTGCTGCTCTTCGAATACATAGATGCTGATACCTGAGACCAATATGGTAAAGGCCACCAACATCAAAAGAGTGAGAAGTTCGATCTTTTTGGAGGCGAGGACCTGAAAAAAGTGGGAGATGTTTTGGGAATAGCGCAAAAGTTTGAATACTCGAAACAGCACGAATATACGCAAAATCCGAAGCTCTCGGTAGCTTGGCAATATCGCCAAAAGATCGATAATCGCAAGAGGCGAGAGAATGTATTCAAGCTTTTTCTTGACTATCTCTTTAAGTACACGTTTGGTATCGAAGGGGCGCTCTAAAAAAAGAGACTCTTCATATTCGGCGATAATGATCTTGTGTACATCGTTGTATACCCATAGGCGAAGCAGATACTCTATGATAAACACGCCAGTGACAAAATAGACATCGTAGTAATACAGCCACTTGGATATGGGAGTTTTGACCTCTTCGATGATGATAGCCACACTGGTGAGGATCAAGAAGATCATAAAATAGTCGAAATATTTTTTGTACGGGTAGTCGTCGTTTTCCAAGAGGTTTTTAAAAAACCTCTTGATACGCTTGTAGCGTAGGGAGTTGTCAATTAAAAAGGCGAAATCTATAAGAAGTTGGGAAAACTTCAAGCAAGCTTCTTTTTCAAAAGTTCATTGACTAGTTTCGGATCGGCTTTGCCACGGCTCGCTTTCATCACCTGGCCCACGAAAAAGCCGAACAGTTTCTCTTTTCCGGCTCTATACTGCTCCACCTTCTCCGCATTGGCGGCCAATATTTCGTCGATCATCGCTTCGATCGCCGAAGTGTCCGTGATCTGTTTGAGTCCAAGTTCCTCAATCGCATCGTCCACATCCACGTCGTGCTCCATCAAGTAGTCCAGCACATCTTTGGCCGCTTTTCCACTGATGGTTTTGTCTTCGATACGCTGCACGAGTTTGGCGAGTTTCGCACTATTTACCGGACTCTTGGTAATATCGAGTCCCGCTTTGTTGAGGCGTGCCGCCAGCTCCACAGTCAGCCACGTAACGGCATTTTTGGCCTCTATACCATTTGCCATCATCTCTTCGAAAAACTCGGCCGTCTCTTTGGAACCCGCTATGAGAGCCGCATCGTAGGGTTTGATGCCATACTCTTCGATGAAGCGATCCCTTTTTTGGTCAGGAAGCTCTGGAATATTCTTGGTCTCTTCAAAAAAGTGATCAAGTATCACAAGAGGCGGCAGATCCGGATCTGGAAAATAGCGATAATCCGCACTCTCCTCTTTACCTCGCATACTTCTCGTCACCCCTTTTTGGGTATCGAAGAGTCTCGTCTCTTGCACCACCTCTTGATCGTACACCCCATCTTCCCATGCTTCGATATGCCGCTCGATCTCATACTCGATTGCCCGCTGGATGAAACGAAAGGAGTTGAGGTTTTTGATTTCCACTCTAGTATAGAGCTTCTCGTCCCCTTTGGGTCGGATAGATACGTTTGCGTCACAACGAAAAGAGCCCTCTTGCATATTGGCATCGCTAATATCGAGGTAGCGAACGATGGCATGGAGCTTTTTGAGATATTGTACCGCCTCTTCGCTGCTACGCAGATCCGGTTCGCTCACGATCTCCAGAAGTGGCGTGCCGGCTCGGTTGAGATCCACTTTGCTGATGGCTCCTTCATGGATGTTTTTCCCTGCATCCTCTTCCAGGTGGGCTCTGGTGATCCCGATCTTGCGCTTAGAGCCATCCTCTTTATCGATAAAAAGATGCCCCTTTTCTACGATAGGAATCTCGAACTGGCTGATCTGATACCCTTTTGGCAAATCGGGATAGAAGTAGTTTTTACGGTTGAAGACCGATTTTTTGTTGATAGTAGCTTCCACAGCCCAACCAAACATCATAGCCTTTTTCACCGCTTCTTCGTTGATGACAGGCAAGGCTCCTGGTAGAGCTAGACAGGTTGGACAGGTATTTTTGTTCTGCTCTTCGGCGAAACTCGTCGGGCAAGAGCAAAACATCTTCGTTTTCGTATTGAGCTGCACATGGACTTCTAGCCCTATGACCACTTCGAACTGCATCCGATTCCTTTTTGGTTTTTTCCGATTTTACTTGAATTTGTATAAAAGGCCTATTAAAAATATGCTAAAATAGGGCCAAAAGGAGCGATATGTATCGATGGCTGATCCTGCTGATACTTTGGAGTGTCTCGAGCTGGGGAGTGGACTACTACTCCAGGCTTTTACTCTATCTCGATGGTCGCTCCTTCCCGATATCGGGGATCGTCTATCTATACGATTTCGACAAAGATGGCCAAGTCGACTACAACGACTGGATATACGAAGATAGACAGACACACCGTTTCTATCGTATTTTAGGGACCCGCCCATCCCCAGACAACGCTTTTGGCCTATGGCCGATCGATCCTCCAAACCAGAAAAAGCTCATGGGTTATTTCATCTATATCGGTATGCCAAAAGATGATTCGAGATTTTCATGGATCTATCTAAGCGCAAAAGATCTTATCCCATACAAATTGATGGGTGCAACAAAAGATGGCTTTTTTCAATATCTCGATATTGACGCAGACGCTCAGCCAGATCCTTTGAAACATATCAAGGTGACAAAGAAGAAATATCGTGTATATTTTTCGCTCCTCTCTCATCTCCACTCGATCTCCACTGGCTGGAGTCATACCTGCGTGCTCGAAGATACAAAGGCCTACTGCTGGGGAGACAACAGTTTTGGCCAACTAGCCAGGAAGACTCCTCGAAAGAGTCCCTCACCTTTGCAAGCCACTTCTTTTACTCTACACTCTATTCAAGCCTCCAAAGAGTATACATGCGCGATCGACGAAAAAAATCAAACATGGTGCTGGGGACGAAATGAGTTCGGGAAACTTGGTAACGGCAAAGTGGACAAAAGTAGGTATCCACTCAACCGTATACCACCCTCTTTTTTACCCTTTCCATCACAAGCGTATACTTCCGATCCTCAAAAAGCACTCAAAGAGCCCTTTGGGAAAATGGACGAAACCCTCTCATTGGCTCTGGGCAGTTGGCACGCATGTGCCCTAGATACGGAGCGAAGAGCCTGGTGCTGGGGTCAAAATCTGCAAGGAGCTTTGGGGATAGGTCTGGATCCACAAAAGTTTTTCACTCAATCGATTTTCGATTTGATAAATAATGAAAAGAGCGTACGATCTCTTTTTTGGCCAAAGGCTTTGGCCGTGCACGCTTCGCCCAGCAATCCGCTTCCTTTGCGGCACGTGGCACAAATAGTCGCAGGCAGCACAGATCATACCTGCGTACTCTTCGACGACAACAAAGTCAAATGCTGGGGCTCCAATATCCACCAATCCCTTGGAATAGACGACCCCGCTCTTTCTTACACGACAGCTCCTTCAAAGTATGTGGTCTATGGCAATGGCCTCATCGTATGGAATGCGCTCAAGATCGTGGCCGGCTCTGCACACACATGTGCCTTGACCAAAAGCTCCAATGTAATATGCTGGGGAGCCAATGACAAAGGACAGCTGGGAGACGGCTCGACACAAGAGAGAGGATATGCCGATTTCGTACGACTACAAAATGGGAAAATATTGGACGATATCAAAGATATAGTGGCCCAACGCTCCAACCACACCTGTGCCATAAAAGAAGATGGAACCTTGCTATGCTGGGGAGACAATAGCCATGGAGAGTTGGGGATCGGAGTCTTTGGAGGATTTCGACCATATCCCGTGGAGGTCAATCTCAGTAAAGGAGTGAAAGAAGCGGCAGCCGGCGCTGGAGGAAGCTCTCCCTATGATCCCCAAACTATATTGGATCCCCACAAAGGAGAACATACCTGTGCCATCACAGCCGAGGATGAGCTCTACTGCTGGGGAAACAATCGCTATGGTCAACTTGGGACAGGAGACTTTAACAATAGTGCCAATCCCGTAAAAGTGAAACTACCTTGAAAAATATCTAATTGAAGCGAATCCCGCCGCTTTGGTACGGGCGATGTGGCTGATATGCTTTTTCTTGACGACTCCTCCAAGAGCGAGTATCGGGACTTTCGATTTTCGTACCGCTTTTCGCAATACTCTTTTTCCCTTGGGCTTTCCCTTGTTTGGGGTGGTAAATATGGGGCTGAAAGTGACCATATCCGCTCCCATTTCACTGGCTAGGGCAATCTCTTGTAGTGTATGTGTGCTTACTACAGTAAATAGACCAGACCTTTTTGCTCTTTGGATATGACCGAATAGATGCGAAGGCAGATGAACTCCAAAAAAGCGATATCTCCTAGCAAACTTTACATCGGTATGCAAAAGAGCTTTCTGGCCAAATCTTCGGCGTATCCACAATGCCAAAGATTTTGAAAAACTCTTTTTCTCTCTATAGAGAATGAAAGTTGGATCATGACGCTTCACAGCCCATAAGAGCCGAACTTTGAAGCGAGTGGGATGTGAAGAGTAGATAGAACTATCCGTAATGAGATAAGAGATTTTACTCATAGAGCCTTTTTTCTATCTCTCGCAAAATTTGGGTCTGTTCTTGAAGCTCTTTGAGTTTGTCTATCTGAAGATTGGCCATCTCCAATAGCACGATCAAAAAAAGCCAAAAACAGGCTGTCAGTAACGAAAAGGAGATGGCGGCAAAGAAAGAGACCTTGTAAAACGAGAGAAATACCAAAGCTACGCTGAGCCCCAACAAGGCCCAGAGTACTCCAAGTAGAAAGCTTATAACGATTTCAAGCCATGAGCGCTTCATGCAATTACAAAGACTCTTCGTGCAGCAAAACCGCTCCGGCAAGATAGACGTATGTAAGAATCATAAAGATAAATGTCTGCAAAAAAGCACTAAAGAGCAAAAGTGCAAATCCTGGCAATGGAATGATCCAAGGAGCCAACATCAAAAGTACCCACAAGAACAGATCATCTCCCTTGATATTCCCAAAAAGTCGGAAAGAAAGAGAAATGATTCTTGAGATATGTGAAACTATCTCAATGGGAAACATCAAAGGTGATAATATTTTAACAGGGCCGGCAAAATGGGCAATATACTCCTTGATACCATTTTTTCGGATACCTTCGAAGTTATAGTAGATAAATACAATAAGCGCTAGCGTCAAAGTGAAGTTAATATTGCCAGAAGGTGATTCAAAACCTGGGATAATTCCCATTATATTTGCAATAAAGATGAAAAGCCCGAGTGTGGCAATCAAGGGCAAATATTTCTTGGCGTAGCTCTCACCGATCACATCTTTACCCATGGAAATAACGCCTTCCAAGTAGGCTTCCATCACATTTTGGCAGCCTGTAGGTACTATTCGCAAAGATTTGGTAGCCAGTTTCGCCACTACAAGAGCCAAAATGGCAGCCAGCAACGTGTGGGCAATAAAGATAAAGGCATGATTGTGTGATATCAAACCAAAAAAAGTAAAAACTCCCTCCATACGATCTCCTATGCATTAATTTGAGCTAATTGTACAAAAAAATTCCTTAAGATCAGACTAGTCTCTCTTGTCCTAGGCGATAGAGTGCAAAATCGTAACGTACCGGATCATTTGGATCGAAGCGGCGTAAAGCTTCGGTCAGTTCCAATGCAGCCCAAAGATCGTAGCGTTTTCTTTTTAGAAGTCCGAGTTTATGTGCTGTATGAAAGGTGTGGGTATCCAAAGGAACGATCAGATCCTTTTTGTCTACACCATGCCATAGCCCCATATCTATATGATCTTTTCGCACCATCCAACGCAAAAACATATTCCACCGCTTCAGGGGTGACGAGCCTTTGGGTGAACTTTTGGGCAAAGAGCCAAGCAAAAAGTTGTACCCATAGGAGCGATAGGGGTTGAGTGAATAGAGATAGCCGATAAGCTTTGCCAAGCCATCGATCACATTACGATTTTTATTGTACCCCTCCAAAAAGACTCCTTCCAAGTCTTGGGCCCTTTTGAGCGTCAAAAAAAGGTTGGCCACATCCAAGGGTTTTTGAAATCTATAATAGGCTTCGATCTTGAGTATCTTAGTATCCTGGGCCTCGAGCAGTCCAAAATCGAGGCTTTGCAAAAAAGAGAGTATACTAGAGGCGTTGCCATAGGCAAAAAGTGCACAGATCAAGGCAATTTTAGGATCATGGAATTTTCTAGCCACCATCACCGGATCCGGCCTTTTGGGATCCAGTTCATTTGGCCGATTGCGTTTGGCCACCTCTGTATCCAGTAGCTCTTTGATATTCACAGTCTAAAGTGTTCTCCAAGGTAATATTTTTTCACCAAAGGATCCTGGGCGACTTCATCACTACTTCCTTTGGCCAAAATCTCCCCATCTTTGAGTACATAGGCTCTATCGCATACACTCAGTGTCTCTCGCACATTATGATCGGTGATGAGTACACCGATCCCAGAGTCTTTGAGCTGGGTGATGATATGCTGGATATCGGTCACGGCTATAGGATCCACGCCGGCAAATGGTTCGTCCAGTAGCAAAAATTTAGGCTTGATCACCAAAGCCCTGGCGATCTCACACCGGCGCCTCTCACCACCACTGAGCTCTCGACCTTTCCTATGGCGCACCGGCTCGATATTGAAAAGCTCCAGCAGCTCCTCTACGACCCTCTCTCGCTCCTCTTTATCCTCTATACCGGCTTCTGCTGCGATATAGAGATTCTCCTCAACTGTCAGATCCTTGAAGACACTGGATTCTTGCGGTAGGTAGCCGATCCCTTTTTTGGCCTTTTTGTGCAAGGGCAGCTTGGTGATATCCTCCTCATCCATCATCACTTTCCCCTCGCTGGGAGGGACAAGTCCACAAATCATATAAAATGTCGTGGTCTTTCCAGCTCCATTGGGCCCCAACAATCCCACAACCTCACCACTTTCTACCTCTAGATCCACTCCTTTGACTATCGGGCGGCCTTTGATGATTTTTTTGAGATTTTTGGCTTCTAGTTTATGCATCGATACTCTCTTTTGTCCCCTTTGGGAGTGATGAGCACCTTGAGAAAGGGCAGTCCCATATGCCCTAACCACTCCTCAAGCTCCTCGCCCCACTCCACAAAGTGCCATCCCTTTTTGGCCAACTCTTCAAAAAGTCCTAGCTCCATAAACTTCTGCACGCCTGCATTATAAAGATCGTAATGGTAAATATTGTCTCCATAGACCTGCTGGATCGAAAAGGTAGGCGAACTCACCCCCTCCTCACCCATACTTTTGGCAAAAGCTTTGACCAAAGTGGTCTTGCCAGCACCCAAAGGACCTTGGAGCAAGATGATGGATTCGCCGCTGTTTTTGATACATTCCACTACTTTATCCAGCTCTTTTTTGCCTGCTTCAACGACCACTTGCAAGCTCCTTCGAAGTAGCGATGATCTGATCGAGCTTTTCGCCGGCTGCTCCACTATCGATCGCTTCGGCTGCCATTTCGATCCCCTCTTCCAAATTTTTAGTCTTTCCATCGGCCATCAAAGCCGCAGCGGCATTGAGTAGTACCATATCCCTTTTGGGACCTCCTAGTCCCCCTCGCAAAATTTCTTCGGTGATTTTGGCATTCTCTTTGGCATCACCTCCCGCTAGATCCTCGAACGCACATCTAGCCAATCCCACATCTTCTGGTTTGATAGTGAAATACTCGATTTTCTCACCCTCGATCCATGCTGCATATGTGGGAGCACTGAGGCTGATCTCGTCCATCCCATCTTCGCTTGCTACCACCATCGCCCGCTTGACTCCAAGACTTTGCAAAGCTTCGGCCATTTTGGGTACGAACGCCTTGTCGAATACACCCAATAGATATTTCTTTGCCCCTGCTGGATTGGTCAAGGGTCCCAAAAGATTGAAGATGGTGCGATGGGGGATACTTTTTCGTATAGGCATAATGTGAGCCATCACAGGATGGTGCTCTTTGGCAAAGATAAAGCAAAAACCACATCTTTGCAGCATCTCCACCTGGGCTTGGGGGGAGAGATCGAGGGTGATGCCAAGGGCTTCTAGCATATCGGCACTGCCGCTTTTACTCGTTACGCTTCTGTTGCCATGTTTGGCCACGTAGCTGCCAAGAGCCGGGAGCAGAAGCGCTACGGTGCTGGAGACGTTGAAACTACCGCTTTTGTCCCCTCCAGTACCCACCACATCGATGAGCTCTTCTTGAAGCTCGGGAGGTATCGGCAGCTTGATAGAGTAGCGACGCATGATTTTGGCGGCTTTGGCAATCTCTTGAGCACTTTCCCCTTTTTGGTAGAGCTCTATCAGTAGCTCCTTCGCCTCCTCTACACTCAACTCGTTTGCAAATAGCTTTTCAAACATCTATATCTCCTTCCACTGGGCTACCCTGTGGCCAAAATGTACATATTCTCCAGATTGTACCAAAAGATCGGCTTTGTCCTTTTCAAAAAAGAGCAAAACTGTCGAGCCCATCTTGAAATATCCCAAAAGCTCCCCTTTTTTGAGCCATAGATCTTCATATTCGAAAATATCGATCTCCTTTGGATGATTGGTCTCGATCCGTTTTTCAAATACCAGTGTCATCTTCCCTACGTTCAAAGCGCCTACCAGCACGATAAAAAGCCGCACGCCCTCAGCCGTGACACACTCTAAAATCACCCGCTCGTTTTCTATGAAAAGATTTGGCTTTTTGCGCAAAAATCGAAGATTTACTGGATAGAGTCGCCCCGGCACGTGCACCACACGCTCTACCTTTAGATCACAAGGCACATGGTAGCGGTGGTAGTCTCTTGGGGAGAGGTAGAAGTTGATATACTCTCCATCGATTATTTTGGAGCAGTCGCATTCTCTCAGCAGCTCACATACGCTATACTCCATCCCCTTGATCTGTAGCGCTTTATCCCTATGGAGCCTGCCGCACTCGGTGACCAAAGAGTCGGTAGGAGAGACCACGCCATCTTCTATTTTTCGTTGTTTTTGCAGACCTCTTGTAAAAAGATCGTTGAGCGTAGAATAGGCACCGGGAGATTTGAACTCACTCATATCGAGCTTGAGAAGTTTCACATAAGAGTAGTTGATAAATTTTTGCAGCACTGGATGAAAACGGTGGCTGGCGAACTTGCCAAAACCTCGGGAGAGGATGTTGGTCACTACCCTTTTTTTCAACTGCTTCCCTTTTTGCTTTGAATTTTAACAAAAATTTGTATATACTCAGGCAAAAAATCAAGGAGATAGATGCTACGCTTTGCGCCAAGTCCTACCGGAGATATGCATATCGGCAATCTTCGCGTGGCGATTTTCAACTATATCGTCGCCAAACAAAGGAACGAGCGATTTTTGATCCGGATAGAAGATACCGATACAGAAAGAAATATCGAAGGAAAAGACCGAGAAATTTTGGAAATTCTACAGATTTTTGGTTTGAAGTATGACGATGTGGTCTATCAAAGCCAAAACTTTTCTTTTCATCAAAATTTCGCCAAGAAGCTGCTCGAGGAGCACAAAGCCTTCGCCTGTTTTTGTACTCCAGAAGAGCTCGAAGCCGAAAGAGAAAAAGCCAAAAAGGAAAAAAGAGCCTACCGCTACAGCGGCAAATGCGAAGAGATCACCCTCCAAGAGGCCGAAAAACATGGCAAGCCTTTCGTGGTGCGCATCAAAAAGCCCAAAAGCCCCATCACGTTCACGGATATCGTCAAAGGCAAACTCTCTTTCGATCCCAACGAGGTGGATAGCTTCGTGATCCTAAGAGCCGACGGCCGTCCTACCTACAACTTCGCCTGTGCCATCGACGATATGCTCTACGATATCAGCCTCATCATCCGTGGCGAGG
>Ga0256831_1001398_pt1 | contig 12725 bp, 9 predicted proteins | sample 132544metaG_FD_189087 | JGI IMG/M metagenome (GOLD analysis project Ga0256831, IMG submission 189087) | Hydrothermal vent microbial communities from Lau Basin, Pacific Ocean - 132-544 | ecosystem: Environmental > Aquatic > Marine > Hydrothermal vents | place: Pacific Ocean: Lau Basin | collected... | reverse complement strand
CTTTTGCTCTACGAGCTACGTCCCTAACAGGGGCTACGCTCCCAGTTACATTCGATACATGGCCGAAGGCGATTATCCTCGTTTTCCCAGTTATGTACTCTTCAAGCATATCCCACCTCGGAACCCCTTCAGCGTCCACAGGGAGAAACCTCAGTTTCGCCCCAGCTGCCTTTGCTATACCAGCCCATGGTAGAATGTTGCTGTGATGCTCCGCTTGGGTTAGGAGGATCTCGTCTCCCCGGGTTATTATTTTGTTCCCATATAATATTATGGCGAGTCTCCTGAGGCTGTCCGTGGAGTTGTAGGTGAAAATCACCTCACTCGGCTTCGCGTTTATGAATTTAGCCACGGTCTCACGTGCTTTGTCATAGGCTAGGGATGCTTCTATGCTGAGTTTATAGGCCCCCCGGTGAACATTAGCGTAGTGCTTCGACGAGAATTCTGCCATGGCGTTTGTTACACTGGTGGGTTTCAGTGTGCTCGCAGCGTTGTCGAGGAAAACAACCCCTGTGTCCAGCTCTGGGAAGTCTTTTCTTATTTTAGCCACGTCCAGCATGTTTGTTGTACCCCCATGTTAAGTTGCACTACTTACAACTCTATTATAATGCTTCACCACGTCCGCAATAAACCTCTCAGGATACTTGAGATACGCTGGGTGGGGAGCACCCTCGTAAACTATTAATTCCCCACCAACAAGCCTTGCGAACTCCTCCATCTCACTCCTACTGACAATAGTATCGTTACTCCCGTAGACAACCTGTACGGGAACCGGGTTACTCTTGAAGTAAGATAAAATGCTTTCCTCCAGAGAATTTACAGGAGCTATTAAGGTCAACCCTCTGACACTGTCCTTGGCAACGGTGTACCTGAGGGCTATATAGCCTCCCAGGCTAGCTCCGACCATATAAACATCGCTAAATTCAACAGCTCTCAAAGCTTCAGCCAGAGCCTCTATATTTCTACCGGGGTCTCTTGACCTAAAGGACCGCTTAACCTTCATCCCGTAAGGCATGTCCGGCGCAACGAAGGGTATACCATTCTTACACAGAGCTTGGAGTAGCCCTATTTCGCTCCAGACATCACTTGTAAAGCTGAACCCGTGGAGCAATACTACTGGAATCAGGCTTGAACGACCTGTCAGTTCCGAGCGTTTCACATATAGTGGACCTTCCTCAGTATCTAGAACCTCCTCTTTAACGCATTGGTCGATCAAAAGAGGACACCTCTCATCCCTAATTTGTTAGTGGAAATTTAGTTAAATACTATGATCCAATAGTCCCAAGTCAACGGGGCTGTTCTTGGAGAATGTGAGTCTTGAAGACTACTTGGAATATGTGGGTAAACGGGATTCCGTCGAGATAGGCGGTAGGTCTATACCCCTTAAACCTATAAGGATATCGAGGCTGGAGCCTAGGAGAGACGAGCTGGGAACCATATATGGCACAGTCTGGAGTTTCCCCAGGCGAGGCAGGTGGGGCAGCCATAGAAGCGACTACCGCGGTAACTGGCCTCCACAAATACCGAGGATACTAATCGAGACCTATACAAAGGAGGGTTCAATAGTTCTTGACCCCATGGTAGGGTCAGGAACCACTTGTATAGAGGCAGTTCTACTTGGGAGGAAGTGTATAGGCGTAGATGTCAACAAGCAGTCCCTCATATTGGCGTGGCACCGGCTCTATAGTCTAGCCAAACACGTTAACCCCGATGATCCCGCTGAATTCCTCAAGGATGTCCATCTATACATGGGAGACGCGAGGAACCTAACCGAGCTAGCGAGCGGTTCAGTCGATCTTGTAGCTACTCACCCGCCTTACTGGAGGACTTTGAGGTACACTTCCGGGCTTCCCAACGATATCTCAATGGAGAGGAACTTGAGGAGGTACCTTGAAGCCATAGGTGCAGTTGCAGGGGAGGCCTACAGGGTACTGAGGCCTAACGGGGTTTTCGCTATTCTCCTAGGTGACTCTCGGAAGAAGAGGCACTACGTCCCGGTCTCGATGTATGTGTTGAAGAAAATACTGGAGAAAGGGTTTATCCTGATGGAGGAGATAGTTAAGATACAGCATCGGATAAAGGATACGCAGGTTTACTGGGAGAGGTTCGACAGGGACTTCCTCATGATTAAACATGAGAAATTGTATATACTCAGGAAGCCTGCTTACGAGGGTGAGGAGAGAAAGTTTAGGTATAGTACTATGTTGAAGAGACTGTGACATATCTCCCCCGGGTACTGGTTAGTTCTTTCTCGATTTCACTGAGGGCTTTCTTTATACGCTCGCAGAGGAGGAACATGGAGCTGTAGGCTTCTTCCAGCAGTTTCTCGTAGTCTGCTCTCCTGGGCCTGTAGTTCTCTATTTTCGCTTCGACCAGGTCTAGTATTCCCTGGAAGTAGGACATGAACTCTCTTGCAATTCTAATCCTAGACTTAAGGAAAGCTATGCCTTTCTCGGTTATTCTATACGCCTTCCTCTTCCCACTATCCGACACGGATTTGATGAGGCCTTCCTCCTCGAGCCTATGAAGTATAGGATAGATAGTCGACGGCCCAGGGTTCCTCTCTCCTAGTCTAACGGTTTTAAGGAACTTTATTATCTGGTAGCCATGCATTTCCCCATTAGCCAATAATAAGAGTACCGTGAACCTAGTCCTTAGGTAAAAAGGGTTGTTAGAGGGTTTAGAGGCCACCTCCACCATGGAGCTTCACCTTATCTTCCTCCACATCTTGTCTTTGAGGAGGGCTATTATAGATGGATTCACCAGGTAGCTAGCCATTGCTCCCGCTAGCAGTACACCCGCACCCATGGTGAAGCCGAGCTCCCTCATCCCCCACGTGCTGGACGACATCATGGACAGATACGCGCTGCCCAGTATAAGGGATAGCCCGAACACTAGCAGTCCAACTCTGGCAGTCGCGAGTACTATGCTCTTGTCGCTACACTCCTTGAAGCACTCTTCCCGTGCCCTGCTCAGATAGAAGCTGTTGTAGTCCATGCCCACTCCGAGTATTGCTGTCAGCACCATTATAGGCAGGAACCAGAGCACAGGCTTACCTATCATGTCCTGGAACAACAGTTCAGTTGACGCGATGGCGATCATAGCGGATGTTATTATTACTGTTATAGCGGCAAGCGCAGCTACTATGCTGTTAAACGCTATTGCGAAGGCGATTATCATCAGGGTAACCGCTACTGGCAGTACGCGGTGGTAGAACCTGTCGTTGAGCAGTGTCTCCATCTCCAGCATTGATGCCGCCATTCCGCCTACGTAGAGCTTCTCGACACCGTTGCCTACTGCTTCTCTGTGGAGAGTCTCCCTTAGATCCTTGATATCGCTGATCCCCTTGTTGCTTAGCGGGTTGTCTTTTATGTAAATGTTCAGATACACTGTTCTTCCATCACTTGAAACGTAGGGATTCCTTTCAGTGGAACCCATTGCTTTAGTGTAGTTCACATATTCAAGTGGTCCCGATATGCCTGACACGTAATCTTTACTTTTCACAAGTTCCTCTATGTGCTTTAGAGCGGATAGCCCGGCCGTGGTGTTCCACGGCTCTTTGAGTTCTACGACTACATATGTTTGATATACTATTCCAGCGCCAAACCTCTCGGCTACCATATTGAAGTTCTTGACGGCGTCGCTGTTCTCGGGTAGGAAGACCTGCATGTTATGGCTTCCCTTGAAGGTGGCGTAGGCGTATGCTGACGGTATCGATATGATTATCCAGATGAGGACTATTACTTTAGCGTACTTGACTACTTTCTCGCCTAGCCAGCTCTTGCTCCGCACGCTTAGCTTCTCAGGAGTCTTCGGCCACCAGAACTTGCTGTGTCCTCCTAGTAGTGAGAGGAGTGCGGGAACGAGTGTTAGTCCTGCTAGCATTGTTACGAATATGGCTAATGGTATGGCTACTCCGAAGCTTAGTAAGAACGGGAAGTCATGAGCTAGTGACAGGCTACCGAATCCTATTATGGCCGTGGTAGCGCTCGTGAGTATTGCGGCGTATGTTCTCGAGAGGGCTCTTTCAGCAGCTGTTTTCGCGTCTTTCGTGTTGTGGTATTCCTCTCTGAACCGGTATGAGAGGAATCCGGCGTAGTCTGCTCCCAGCCCGAGGCTCGTGGTCATCATTACCACTCTGGCCCAGGACGATAGGTCTACTATTCCACCTGTTACAATCAGGTATGCCAGGGCTCCCGCTACCAGTATCGCTACTAGAATGCCTATGAAGGGGAGTATGACCGCTGCAAGGCTCTCTAGGACTAGGAAGAGGAATATGACTACCATCGTGTTGCTCAGCATGTCAACCCTCTTCATATCTTGACTGGTGAGCTTGTGCGTCTCATAGTTGATTATTCCCGACCCTGTAAGGTATAGCTTATAGCCCGCTACGTAGTTTCTCAGTGTATTGTTGACTATTGATGTGTAATTCATGGCCTGGTAATAGTATGTTGGATCCTCCTCGCTCGGCTGGGCGTACGGCTTGAACATTACTATGAAAGCCATTAGGTCTCCTGTCACGGCATAGCCTTTGAGTTGTTCCACGATTCTAGGATAGATAGTGTAGAAAGTATCCGTTGACAGCTTGTTTATAGCCTGGCTCCGGGTCTCATTGTGGTAGTATATTACGTTGAAAGCCTCCTGTATAGTTTTCTCAATCGCTTCAGCAGGCATTCTGGTATTATTACTCATCTGTAAAGCTTGTTTAACCAGTATGGGCGTCAGAAGCGTCGGTATGTCTTGTTTTTCGAGGGGGGAGGCATCGGTTTTCTCGAATAACTCGGCCATGAATCCTCTTGCTTCCTTGGGGATCTTGGCTAGAACTTGTTTTTCAAGGGCATTCAGTATGATATGTAGGTTCTCGTTCACAGTTTTATTGAGGTCGTTCTCGGTCTTATTGGCTTCTCCTAGTATGTATGCGTATTTGTAGACTATGCTGTATATTGTGGTCTCGTTTAGCACAGCCCTCAGCTGGGGCGGGCTCATAGAGGCTATAAGCTCAGCCGTCGCATCTGCCAGTTTAACGTTATCCTTTACTAGAACCCCCTCCGCGCTGGGATCGTATTTACCGAGTATGAGCGTCAACGCCTTACCAACCTCTGCTCCAGCCTGGGAGCTTATCTGCTTCGATAAGATGGAGAGGGCGTCGCTCGGAGTCGGTTCGCGGGTTGATACTATCTGCATCAACGTCTCTAGCATCTGTTTCTCCTCGCTTGTTCTCGCCGTCTGTAGTAGGAGGTTCTTAACCAGGTCGTTGACCGTGCCTCTACTCGGCGGGTAGGTTAGCCTGCTGGCTTTCTCTATGAATGATGTGAGCAGCGTTTCGTTCATACCGGTTTTCGAGGCCATTTCCCCCGCCATGACCGGTGCGAATACTGTTATAGCGTAAGTCTTCGCTTTCGGTTCTAGCGATTTGATTGTCGAGTAAACATTGTCTTGGGGCATGACACGGTAGAGGTATGGTAGGTTGGTCATGTTAGCCTTTTCTAGTAGTCCTGTCCACACGTCCGAGTAGGTTTTCAGTATCCCCATGGCCAGCTTTTCTCCGCTTGGCCCTACCTGGCTTTCCAACGTTTTAGCGGTGACCATGAAGGCGGCCTTGGATATTGTCCTGTAATCTATTAGGCTGGGATTCCCGTTGGTCAGGTTGAGGAGTATTCTGTAGTACGCCACTATTTTATCTGGGGTAACTGGGCCTAGCTTACTCTTATTAGTCAATTGCTCCACTAGGATTATATCACTTCTCGACAGGTTACCGGTTTGATAGGCTGTCGTATTTGTGAGGATGAAGTAGTTGACTCTGCTAACGTCGAACCATACTCGACTATAAGTTTCAGGTATAATTGTCCATAGATATGAAAGCGTGTAAGCGGTCTGGTTAAGCGATATGTACCCATGTCTCAGGGAGACTAGTTTGCTGTAGAGCTGGACGTAGGCCTTGTCAGCGTTTATGAGCTGGCCCCTTGTTTCACGGGTCTTGTTGAGTAGCATGAAGTTTATCTCCATGGACTTGCTAATAGTCTCGTTGACAGCTAGTGCCGCCTTGATGCTCTGGTTGACTGATTCTAGAGTCCTGTCAAACCCTACTGACGTCTGATTCATTATCTTCTGGTAGGCTTGGTATATTATAACTGGGTACCCGCTTGTTTTCTCCGCGTACTGGGAGAGCTGGCTTTTATCCGCTCCATACCACTCAGCTATTTTTAGCGCTGTATCGGGAGACGATACATTAACGTTGTCTACTAGTAGAATAGCATAGTCCTCTCCTGTGCTTCCTGTTATGTTCTTTACTAGCTTTGCCGCTATCTGGCTCTCAGTGTTAGGAGGGAGGAGCCCTTGCTCCTGTGTTACTAGGACGTTGTTGAGTTTCATGAACAGGGGGGCTGATGCTGCCGCTACTATGATCCAGATTGCTATTACTACGAGCGGTCTTCGCGCTATGAAGCCGGCGGCTCCCATGCTCTACCACCTTTATATCTTAATTCTAAGTATATCGTCTTTCGATATAGTGGATTAAAAAGTTTACCAGCACCCACTGAATAGATTATAATATCGTGAAAACCAAAACTAACAGAAACGTGATGGGTCTTTGCTACTGAGGAAGTGCGACACAATCAACACCAGCGAACTAGAGAACTACAATCCAGAGCTAGTCCTAGGAACATACAACTTCAACTTCTACTTCGACGGGAAAACAGCCTTCCTCGTAGACAGGCCCGATGGAAGGGAAGACGTCACAATCCTGAAAATAACACCGAAAAACAATATAGCAATCAGGAGATTCGTTTGCAGCCACAACCTTATAACCAGGATAAAACTCAGTATAGGCTACTACGATAATATAAAGAGATTCATAGAAGCAACGAGGGACGATCCCCTACTAGGATGCGCCTATAAGTACTCCGGTTTACGTGTAAGGAGGCTGTCACCCTGGATCGCGTCAATCGTAGCACTTGCCCAGCAGAACAACAGCTTCAGGAACGCCTGGAGATCCCTCGCCAGGTTCATAGCCAGGTACAGCGATATACAGAGAATATACCGGAGACAAGTTTACATACCCTATGACCCCGGCAGGATGCTCTGCAAAATAATGGGATACAAAGGATTCTACAAAGGCCCAGAGTACTGCCTAGCCAAGTTCGACCAGGCCAAATCCAGGGACAAGTCAATCATAAAACGCAACCTAAAAGAGATAAGCGAAGAGACAGGTCTCGGCTATAGAGTGAATACACTGCTAAACCTAGCATACAGTTTTACGGCAGGCGACGTAGCGATAAACAACCCGGACAGGTTCTACAGGTCACTACTAGAAATAAAGGGGTTCGGAGAATACTCGGCTAGACTAGCAGCACTACTAGCCTTCGGGAGATATAGGCTTCCACCTATAGATAGATGGACAATAAAGCTGGCATCCGTAGCCTACGGTATACCGGAACGATACGATGTCGTGGAAGACGAGTTCATATACAGGTTCAAACACGACTCCGGTCTAGCCATATTCTTCCTCACAGTCCTACTGGACGCTGAACCCACGAAAAAAGCTCTCACGAGAATAAAGCAAGGAAGAATATGCCCTGAAGTTACCGACAGGCCAACGCCCCTAACACTCTGGAAGTACGAGTTACAGTGAAAAAAGAGGGTTAGACAGCGTTCATCTTCAAGGTGTAGTCGAGGTTTAACGGTGGAAGCTCGTTCTTGTCAACCTTAATCTCAATAAGAACAGGGCCCTCCTCCTCTAATAGGTGTAGTGCACTCCTAGCCTCATCGTTGTTCCTAGCTGTAAACCCTCTAATGCCGAACGACTCAGCCAGCTTTGAGAAGTCAGGGTTCCCCAGCAGGGTCTCTATCACCCTACCCTGCTTCTGCAGTACCTGCCTCAGGTATAGAACCCTATAGCTGTCATCGTTTACCACGACTATCTTAGGCTTACAGCCCAGCCTCACAATAGTCTCTAGCTCCTGAATGACCATCATGATTTCACCATCACCAGCCGCTACGAGGACGTCGGCTCCAGGCCGACCGTGGCAAGCGCCTATGGCGGCTGGGAGAGCGTACCCCATGGCACCTAGGTTCGTGGCCGCTAGGAACTGGCGTGGACGTGTTATTGTGAGGTGGTTATACGTGTATACAATGTGTGTTCCCTGGCCTGCAGTTACAATCCTGTTACTGCTCAGAACCTGGTCTGCCAGGTGGAAGAACAGGTTAGGGTTAACCAGCTCTGTTTCCTTTTCAATACTATCCCTTATCATGCCCATCCATTCCTTCCTATACTGCTCAACTCTCCCGAGCCAGCTGTCCCTGCTTACCTTTGACTCTGGTAGAGACTCGAATAACTTCTCCATGACAAGTATGGGGTCAGCCTTGACTAGATCGTAGTATCTAGGCCTCTTTTCAACCCACGGGTCCCTGCTGAAAACTAGGATATCGCCCTTCGGCAACAGTGTGTACCCGTAGGTTGTTATGTCGTCAAACTCGTTTCCTAGGACTATGAGGGCATCTGTCTCCTCAAGAACCTTATCAGCGGGTAAGCTACCTCCGCCGAAGCCTACTCGCCCAAGGCATAATCCCCTCTTGGACTCGTCGCACGCGCCGCGGGCGTTGCCTGTTGTGAGTATGAAAGCACTATACTTCTCAGCTATAGCCATAAGCTTATCCTGTGTGAACCCCGGTGGGAGGACAGCTTCTCCGCTAACCAGTATAGCGGGCTTCTCCGAGTCAGCGAGCAGGTCGAGCGCGTCTCTAATATCCCTGTCATCAACTGTTCCATGGCTGTATCCCAGTTTGCCTATTTCATTGAAGAAGCCCTCGTCTACGTCGACGTCAAGCTTCCAGATATCCTCGGCTACCTCAATCCCGACAGGCCCCATAGGGGGCTTATACATGGATTTCAGCGCCTCCATCACTTGCTCCGGAGCTTCGCTAGGCGCGGTTATAACCTGGTACGACCTGAATAGTCCGTTTGAGATTGCTTTCTGATCCACCTCAAGCCAGGAGTCTGTTCCTCTTAGCCTCCTTCTCACTCCGCCGCTCACTAGGACTAGCGGGACCCTATCCTTGGATGCTATGCCTACGCCTATCAAGGAGTTTAGGAACCCTGGGCCAGCGTGTACTACTGCGGCCCCCACTCTCCCAGACGTCCGGTATAGGGCGTCTGCCGCAGAAACCGCTGCTTGCTCGTGTCTCGTTGTGTGCACCTGTATTTTGTCCCGATAATTGTATAGCTTATCGTAGAAATCCACCACGCTAGTCCCGATAATCCCATAAATATCGGTTATGCCTGCTGAGAGGAAAGCCCTTGCCAATAAGTCTCCTACACTCATTCTAGTCAATCTAGGGCACCCTTCACATGTTGACTACTGCTATAGGCTTTCCTCCCGCGAGGACTCTCACGATGTTCTCCACGCTATGCCTGATAATCCTCGTCCTCGCGTCAGTGTTGGCTCCTGCAATGTGAGGCGTCAGGATAATATTGTAGTCCCCCTCTCTTGACAGCTTGATCAACGGGTGGTTCTCGCTAGGGGGCTCCTCGCTGTATACATCGACGGCGGCACCGCCTATCCATCCCTCCCTTATAGCCTTGGCCAATGCTTCCTCGTCGACTAACCGCCCTCTCGACGGGTTGATCAGCACTGCACCCGGCTTCATACTTCTCAGTTCTCCCTCACCTATCATTTTCTCTGTTTCAGGGGTCAATGGAACATGTAGGCTTACGACGTCGCTGTTCCTGAGGAGCTTTGAGAACCTGGCGTATTTGACTCCCAGTGATTCCTCGTCCTCTTCGCTCAGCCTCCTTATGTCGTAGTATAGTATTTCCGCTCCGAATGCTCTGGCTCTCTTAGCTACTTCTCTGCCAATTCTTCCTATCCCGATGATACCCCAGGTTTTACCGTAGAGATCGAAGGTCCCCATATCCATGAGCTTCCACTGCGGCCACTCGCCCCTCCTCGTGTATTCATGGGCGTAGACCAGTCTTTTCAGCAGGGCCAATGCCGCCATTATAGTATACTCCGCTACACTGATACTGTTCGCCCCGCCGGCGTTGGCTACTGGTATACCCTTTTCCCTACATGCCTGTATGTCTATGTGATCGAACCCCGTGCTGGGCTGCTGTATGAGCTTCACATGATCCATAGCCTCACACAGCTCCCTGTCTATTTTCATCTGGAAACTATAGTCACCTATCACAATGTCAGCATCCTTCAGGATAGCCTTCAGCTCATCTCTGGGCTTTCCGAACGCCACCACAATTTTGATTTGACCTGGAATTTTATCCTTCACAGGGGCGAATAGGCTTTCCATGAACGACTCCGGGAGAGGACTCATGGAAACTATGGTGAATACTTTACTCAAACTCTTTACACCTCTTCTACTTGGACTCAAGGATCATTGATTCGAGGATCAGGTTCTTGACGATTATAGTATAGTGGGAGTAACCGGGTAATATGAGTTACCCGAGGAGACCCAGGGCCAATACTTCCTCCTACCATATAAAACCCTATTGGAATCAAAGGTGTTCACGGTGTTACCGTTGGATCTAACAATGCTAGACTACCTGCTACTCGTGCTGACAGCTCTTCTGCTTCTACTACTCGCTTACGAGAAGATAACTTTCTATAAGAGGCTAGAGAGGTGGAAAAGAAGAGAGTTAGCGAAGGAAACCTCTAGAATACAGTCCCTAGTTGAAGAGAAATACAAGGCGATACTAGAGTCTTGGAAATCCAGGGAGGAGGAGAGGATTAGGCGGGACGCCATAGAGAGAAGTAGAAACGTAGTCCTAGGAAGGGTTGCCGAACAACTCGCCCCACTTGATTTCGCTGTGAGGCTTGGGATTAACCCCAAGGATGCAAGGTTCATCGGGAGCCCCATAGATTACATCGTGTTTAAGGGTTTGTATGATGGCTCTCCGGAGGAGATTCTCTTCGTCGAAGTCAAAGCAGGAAGCAACGCGAAGCTCTCTAAGAGGGAGAGAGAGGTTAAGAAACTTGTGGATGAATGTAGGGTGAGGTGGGTTAAATACGAGTTAGGCTAGTCTCTCGTATTTCCTGCTCCTCCTCTTGTATTCTTCCTCCTCTTCTCTTGTAGCGAAGTGCACGTGTACCGGGTGGAGGCTGGTTAATCCAGCTCTTTCCAAAGCATTCTTGACAATATTTCTTTTCTCCTCCTCGCTAGGCTTTTCCTCAGAGACTACGAGGATGTCTATGTCCTGCGATGTCTTCTCTTCCCCTCTTGCAATTCCACCTATAAGATACACCCTTACCTCTCCCATAATATTCTTAAGCTCAGCTATGAACCGGGGGACCCAGGCCCTCCATTCCTCGAGCAACTTTATCCTTCTTTCCAAGTTCTCATCAACATACTCGTGGATCCTTCTTCCAGTTGCGCGTCTGTAGAGATACTCGTATACGAAGCTACCTGCAAGGACTGCTAAGAACAATCCTACAGATTTAGGGTTCTTTACCAGCTGGTTGTATACGAGGATTGAGAGTGAGGCAAGGGTTAGGCCTGTTGCTACTCCCGCTATTGCAGGGTTAACCTTGGCCTCTCTTCTTAACTTATAAGCTGCCATGTTTACACTCGTAAAAATGGTGAGGAAACCCAAGCTTCCAACAACAGAGATCGTTTCTAACGGCGCGTATACCGCGAATGCCATTGATACTATTGCAATGAAGAATAGTCCTTCCGAGGCGTTTCTCCAAATACTCCTCCCGAGTCTTGACGGTAGGTAACCCAGCTTTGAAATAAGGTAGGTGATTCCTGCTGTGCCATAAAGGGTAGCGTTTATAGCGCTCGCTGTTGAAAGGAGCGCACCGATTACAACAAGCCAGAACCCAGCGCTTCCTAGGACAGGCTTCGCCACTATGGCTAACGCGTAATCCTTTGCTTCAATCACTACTTTGAGGGGTAGAACACCAACCGAGACTATTGCAACTCCTATATAGACTAGTGTGGTCACAGTTATGGATGTGTACACCGCTTTTGGTATTATACGGTGGTCATAAACGTCTTGGGACGCGTTGGCTATCAGTTCAAAGCCTTCATATGCGAGGAAGATAATCATGCCTCCCGCGATTACGTTCACTGGTGGCGGCCAGTTGCTGGGTGATAACTTAGAGAAGTCTACTAGGAGGAAACCTGCTCCAGCAACTATTAAAAGTATTGAAAGCTTTATATAGACAAGCAAATCCTCAACCTTTCCGCTAACATAGGCCCCTAATGCATTAACAATCGTGAAGGCTAGTATAACTAGTACTGCGAAAATCTGGGGCCATGGGTAACCTAATCCCACGGCGGCGGCAGTGTAGTGGCCGAACGCGAAGCTATACAGCGCTATCATAACAGTGTAGCTGACATATAGTAGGAGGTTCAGGCCTCCCGAGAAAACACCGGTTCCAAAAGCTTTTACAATAAACTCTATCGTGCCTCCCCTGCTGGGATACCTAACCGATAGCTTGGCATAACTATACCCTGTAGCTATAGCTACGATGCCTGCCACGAAGAAAGCTATCGGAGCGGCGTACCTGCTTATCGAGACACTTAGGCCTAGAACGGCGAATATACCGCCGCCTATCATTCCACCTACTCCGATAGCGAAGGCTTCAGCGAACCCTATCTTCCCTTCACTCAATTATTGATCAGCCACGCTTGTGTTGTTTACATGTATATTTGTTCTGTCCCCTTACTCTCGGCCTGCTTCTTCTCCTTGCTCGGGAAGACAGTGTCTAGTAATT
>Ga0256831_1001397_pt1 | contig 12731 bp, 11 predicted proteins | sample 132544metaG_FD_189087 | JGI IMG/M metagenome (GOLD analysis project Ga0256831, IMG submission 189087) | Hydrothermal vent microbial communities from Lau Basin, Pacific Ocean - 132-544 | ecosystem: Environmental > Aquatic > Marine > Hydrothermal vents | place: Pacific Ocean: Lau Basin | collected... | reverse complement strand
ACATAAACGGGGTAAAAATTATTTCTTATCTTTGATAACCAAACAAAGAAGAGGAATTACGATGCGAAAAAGTGGAAGACCATTAATCTTGATAACTAATGATGACGGAATAAAAGCCGGGGGTTTAGCTGCTTTGGTGGAGGTTGCCAAACCTTTTGGCGATGTGGTGGTGGTAGTTCCTAACGAGTCGTACTCCGCTATGTCGCACGCCATAACTGTGAAACACCCACTATACGTAAAAGAGGTTAAGCGCAAAAAAGGTCTAATACTGTACAAAGTTAACGGAACACCGGCAGACTGCATCAAACTTTCAATTAACACCCTGCTCAACAAATCTCCTGATATCATCTTATCCGGCATCAACCATGGAAGTAACTCTTCGGTTAGCATACACTACTCAGGCACTATGGGAGCTGCCCGCGAAGGAGCAATAAACAGCATCCCATCCATCGGCTTTTCTCTTCTAAGTCATAGACATGATGCCGACTTCACTTTTGCAAAACCCTATATTAAAAAGATTTTAAGGCACACTATTACTTCGGGATTACCTAAAGGAACATTTCTAAACGTAAACATCCCGGATGGTGATAACCTAAAAGGGGTGAAAATTTGCCGGCAGACTAAAGGAAAGTGGGTAGAGGAGCTTATTGAACGGGAAGACCCGCATAAACGAAGATACTTTTGGCTGACAGGATATTTCAGAAATTTTGAACCTGATGCAACCGATACTGACGAGTATGCTTTGAAAAAGAGTTACGTTTCGGTTGTGCCATGTATGATAGATACTACAGACCACCAATATCTTAATCACTTAAAAAATATTCAGGATGAACTGCAAGTGCAATAAACTAATAATTGGTATTATAATTGGGCTGGTGCTTCCCATTATAACAGCCGGAGCTATTTACCTCTCTCTCTTCAATGGGGAAATTGGATTTGTTGAGTTTTTATCACGCTTGATGCAAGTTAACGGCATGGGCAAACTTTTAAGCATAAGTGTATTATCAAATATGATTGTGTTTTTTATTGCTGTAAATACCGAACGGTTACTGGCAGCAAGAGGGATACTTACATCGACGATAATTTATGGTGTAGTAGTATTTGCATTTAAGTTTTTAGGGTGAAAATATAAATCTCGCTAAGGCGCAAAGGAATAACGAATTTAACTTTATAATGAAATATTACTTAATAGCCGGCGAAGCTTCAGGAGACCTTCATGCATCAAACTTGATGAAAGCAATAAAATCTTTAGATAGAGATGCCGAATTCAGATTTTGGGGTGGTGACCTGATGGCAGAAGTTGGAGGCACTCAGGTTAAGCACTATCGCGAAACTGCCTACATGGGCATTTGGGATGTATTCATAAATCTGCACAACATCAGAAAAAATTTCAAGGAGTGTGAAAAAGATTTGCTCCAATATCAGCCTGATATATTTATACCGGTTGATTACGGTGGCTTTAATCTGCGCATGGCAAAGTATGCACACCAGAACGGAATAGAAACGCACTACTACATCCCACCCAAAGTGTGGGCATGGAATACAAAAAGGGTAAAAAAAATTAAGGCCTACATAAATCATGCGTATGTTATCCTGCCGTTTGAGGAGACATTTCTGAAAAAATATGGAATAGATGTTAATTACAGCGGCAGCCCGGTGGTTGATGCAATATACAATAGAAAAAACAGAGACGAATCGTTTGAATCTTTCATTAAACGAAACTCTCTTGACAACAGACCTAAAGTAGCACTACTTGCCGGAAGTCGGAAATCAGAAATAAAGCACAATCTTCCTGATATGATTAAGATGGTAGAGAAGTTTCCCAAATTTCAGTTTGTGATTGCAGCTGCTCCATCTTTTTCGGCTGAAGACTACAAGCCATACACTGAAAACCGGGATGTTTATAGCGTTTTCGACCAGACATACGAACTGTTGCAACAGGCTGAGGCAGCTTTAGTAACATCAGGCACTGCAACACTTGAGACTGCCCTGCTGAACTGTCCGCAAATAGTAACTTACAAAATGTGGGGAGGCTGGCTCACAGACTTTGTGGCAAAAAAGGTTTTATTGAAAGTTCCATTTATATCTCTAGTAAATCTCATCCTCGAAAAAGAGTCAGTAAAAGAGTTGTTTCAAAAATCATTCTCATTAGAGCTGCTTGAAAGTGAACTGAGAAAATTACTGAACGACACACCACGCCGCAAAGAGATGCTGAACGATTACAAACAGTTACAGCTACGAATGGGAAAACAGGGGGCAAGTGAGAAAACTGCAAAGATGATTCTGGAACAGAGCGGAATTATTATTGAGAAACATAAACACTGAATCATCTTATTGGATTAATCATTTTAATATTATACCTTTGGGCATTATACTAAATGGTATAATACTACTTGGTATAATACCAAGCGGTACAATCAGAATTTACAAAAGATTAATTAAAATGAAATCATCACCTTTCAAATACGGCTTTACCGTTTCCGGGAAATCCTTCACAAATAGGGAGGCTGAAAAAAACAAATTACTCAACAACTTAATCAGTGGTATTAACACAACAATTATATCACCAAGAAGGTGGGGCAAATCATCTCTTGTCGAGGCTGTAATATCTGACATCAAAAAAAAATATCCAAAACATAAAACCGTAGAGATAGACCTGTTTTATGTATCAAGTGAAGAAGAGTTCTTAGAAATATTTGCTGAAAAGGTAATTAAAGCCTCTGCGTCAAAGTGGGAAGACAGAATTAAAAACACTAAAGAGTTTTTCAAGCATCTCATTCCCACAATAAATTTAGGGATAGACCCCAATAATGATTTTAGTATAAAATTTAAATGGGAAGAGATAACGAAGCATAAGGATGAGATATTGAACCTTCCGGAAGTTATTGCACAAAAAAAGGATATAAAGTTCATCATTAGTATGGATGAATTTCAAAACCTTGCTACTTTTAAAGAGTATGCCATTTTAGAAAAAAGAATCAGGTCAGTTTGGCAACGACAAAAACATACGACATACTGCCTTTTTGGAAGTAAGCGCCACATGATGTCTGAGATTTTCAACAATACTTCTAAACCATTTTACAGATTTGGAGATGTAATTTTCCTACAAAAAATAGACTCAATCCACTGGGTTAAATTCATTATTAAGAAATTTAAGGAGACTAAAAAAGAGATAACTCCTGAGGATGCAACGATTATTGCCAAGACAATGGGCAATCACTCTTGGTATGTTCAGCAATTGTCAAGTTATGTTTGGGAGAGAACAGAAACTGTTGCCGGCAAAGCTGAGATTCAATCAGCAATAAATGAGCTGGTTTATGCTAACTCACCCTTTTTCCTAAAAGAGATTGAGGTTTTGAGCAGCACACAAATCAACCTCCTAAGAGCAATTGCCAACAACGAAATTCAGCTAACCAGCATTGCAGTAATGAGTAAATACAGAATTGGAACTCCTCAAAACATTATAAAGAACATACGCATATTAAGCAACAATGACATCATTGATAAATACAATGGTAAACATGAGATATTAGACCCTGCCTTTAGGTTATGGTTTCTTAAACAATTCTACAACGTAGATTTCACAAAAATGCTCACCACTGATTGACAACAAAATCAAAGATTATTTTTAATTTTAGCACGATTAACAAATTAGACCATCCAATGACAGCACTACTAAAAAAAGAGATATCATCATTTTTCAGCTCGGTGACCGGGTATCTGGTTATTTCGGTCTTCCTGATAACCACCGGACTATTCCTGTGGGTTATACCCGGCGAGTTTAATATTCTGTACGGAGGATACTCAACTCTTGAGCCGCTTTTTTACCTCGCTCCATGGATATACCTTTTTCTGGTACCGGCAGTTACAATGCGTCTTTTTGCCGACGAGAAGAGGTCAGGCACACTTGAGCTACTGCTTGTGAGGCCGTTAACTACCTATCAGATTATCTGGGCAAAATACCTCTCTGCCGTAATTGTTATCTTTCTAAGTCTGATACCCACTTTCCTCTATTTCTTCTCGGTTTACAGTTTAGGAAACCCAGTTGGGAATATCGATACCGGAGGCACATGGGGCTCATACATCGGGCTCTTCCTGCTGGCTGCCGTATATGCGGCAATAGGCATTTTCGCATCCTCAGTAACCGATAATCAGGTAATTGCTTTTATTCTTGCCATCCTCCTCTCCTTCTTCTTCTACACAGGTTTCGAATCCATTGCATCAATACCGGCATTTCACAGTTTTCAGAATGCTATTATCTCCCTTGGTATCGACCAGCACTACAGCTCTATTAGTCGTGGAGTGGTTGATTCGAGAGACCTGCTCTATTTTAGCAGTGTGATAGCTCTCTTTATCATCATCACCAAAACTGTTTTAGACAGCAGGCAGTGGAGATAGAAAATATAGTCCCGAAGGAAGTGAGAAAGAGACAATAGAGTAATAACAACTAAAATAAGACCAAACAATACAAAAGGGCTTTAATCATGAAAAAAAGCATACTTCATCTAATAATAACTTTAGTAATAATACTGGCAGTAAATCTTATTGCCGACTCATGGTTTTTCAGAATTGATTTGACTTCTGAAAAAAGATATACCCTGACAAATATTACTAAAGCTTTCATCAAATCACTCGATGAGGATATTCTGATTAAAGTCTATCTCTCGGGCGACCTCAACCCCGGTTTTAAAAGGCTATCAAAAGCAACTAAAGAGATGCTCGACGAATTTGAGGTATCCTCTTCATCACTTCAGTATGATTTTATTGACCCAGGTGAAGGAACAAAGAAGGAGAAGAAAACATTTGCCGAATATCTCGAGAAGATGGGTCTTCAGCCCTACCCCGTAATTGAGACGAAGGAGGATGGTCGCAAAACACAAAGTTATGTCTTCCCCTACGCAATAATCTACCTCAATGGAAAAGAGATTCCGGTTAATCTGCTGGACAATATACAAGGGGTATCAGGTCAGGAAAACCTCAACCGCTCCATTGAAGGGCTGGAATTCAAGTTGATTAACACTCTGCGCAAACTTGTAATTAAAGAGAAACCTGCCATTGCATTTCTTGAAGGGCATGGTGAACTGGATGAGTTGGATGTAATTGATATTACCCATGAACTTTCGCAAAACTATCGTGTTGAACGTGGTCAGCTGAGTGGCGACGTTACGGAGCTCAACAACTACAAAGCCATTATCATTGCAAAACCCCACAAACCATTTTCTGAAAAAGACAAGTTTGTAATCGACAAATACCTTATGCAGGGAGGAAGCATTCTGTGGCTTGTTGATGCTGTTAATATCACACTCGACAGTTTGATTAAATCGACACAAACAATGGGAGTATGGGCACAGCTAAACCTTGACGACATTCTCTTTAGATACGGAGTTCGCATCAATCCGGTTCTCATCGAAGATATTCAGGCAGGTCGGATTCCTATAAACCTGGCACCTACCGGAAGCACTCCCAAGTTTGTACCAGTACCGTGGCTCTACAGTCCGCTACTCATACCCTCGCAATCAAGTCCGGTGTCGCGAAACATCAACTTGGTAAGAGCCGATTTTGCCAGTTACATCGACACGGTAGGTGAGAATCTCCAACTAATCAGAACGCCACTACTGCGAACCTCGCAGTTTACAAAAACCACTCAAGTGCCTGTATTGGTAACTCTTGCTTCGGTAAACCAAAAGCCCCGAAAAGAAGAGTTCAACAAATCTTTCCTTCCTGTTGCCTATTCACTACAAGGGAAATTCCCCTCGGTATTTGCCAACCGACCTGTACCCAAAGGAATAAAAAACAATACCGATACCTCAACACCTCTGAGCAGGTCAACAAAAATGATAGTTGTTGCAGATGGCGATATTATACGAAACGATGTTAAGTTTAAAGATAGTAATCCCCGAATACTACCTTTAGGTTATGATGAGCTGACTCACCAAACTTACGGAAACAAACAGTTTATCATCAATGCCATTGATTATTTGTGTGACGATGAGGGATGGATGGAGTTGCGCTCACGAAGCTTCACTCTGCGACTTCTCGACAAAGAGAAACTATCTTCTGAGACCTCTTTCTGGAAATGGATAAATGTTATCATTCCCGTATTGATGGTTGTTATTTTGGGTATAATATTCATATTTATCCGCAAAAAGAGATATACAAAAAAGAGAATGAAAAAAAACTAAAATACAATCTTAATAAATATCCGATTTTTTGATATATTTGATAAAAATATTAAACACCAGAGCTTTCGTGCCAAAGTGTTATTCTTTAACTAAATGTTAAACTAATGAAATTTATAGTTTCCAGTTTAGAATTATTAAACCATCTACAGGCTATAAGCCGCGTTATCAGTAATAAAAGTACACTTCCAATTCTAGACAATTTCCTTTTCGACCTTCAGGGGCAGAAGCTTACCCTTACGGCATCCGACCTTGAGGTAACGATGATTACCTCTTTGGATATTGAGAGTGTCGACGGTGAGGGGCTGATTGCCATGCCTTCGAGACTGCTTTTAGAGACTCTGAAGAAATTTCCCGAGCAACCTTTGAGTTTCGAGATTGACATGGAGAAATACTCCATCTCTATTGTTACCGAAAAGGGTAAGTTTAGTATTGTTGGACAGAACGGGGAAGATTTCCCTGAGTTACCGGGAATCAACGAAGAGAAAGCATCTAGTATACAGGTTCCTGTTGAGCTGTTAGAGACCGGTATCAACAAAACTCTTTTTGCCACTGCTGATGATGAGTTACGACCTGTGATGAATGGAATATTATTGGAGATATCTCCTGAGCGAGTGAACTTTGTTGCTTCCGATTCGCACAAGCTTGTACGTTACCAACGATTAGATGCCCATGCTGAGATTGAAGCCTCATTCATTCTTCCTAAAAAACCGGCCAGCTCGCTAAAGAGCATTCTGCCGAAAGAGGAGGGTGATGTTGCTATTGAGTTTGATGACAAAAACGCTATCTTCACTCTGCATAACTACAAACTTGTTTGCCGGCTTGTTGAAGGTAACTACCCCAGCTACAATTCCGTTATACCACAAGACAATCCAAACAAAGTTATTATCGACAGAGTTGAGTTCAGCAACACTTTAGGTCGTGTATCGCTATTCTCAAATCAGGCTAACAATCTGATTAAACTGAAACTTGAGAGTAATAAGATGACTGTTTCGGCGCAGGATTTGGACTTTTCAATCTCAGCCTTTGAGCATATCAATTGCCAGTACAATGGTGATGAGATGGAGATTGGATTTAAGTCTGCCTTCCTTGGTGAGATTCTTGACAACCTGAGCTCCGAAGAGGTTATCCTTGAGATGAGTGACCCTTCACGTGCAGGAATACTTCTGCCATTTGAGAAGAATGAGAATGAAGACGAACTGATGCTTCTTATGCCTATGATGATTAATGCATAGAGGAAATAAATAATATTAGGAATTGATTAAGGGTTTCGTTAATAGCGAAACCCTTATTTTTATACCTATATATGATATAGAAACTTTCCGTTTAACAACAGACCGTTACTGTCATTTAAACTATTCCAAGCAGATACTTAAAACTAACTAATTACCTGGATATCCTTAAGTAACCGCAAAGCTGTTCAACAAAAATAACCATAGGTGAAACCTATGGAGATGTCTAAATATCCAATAAATACAACCCACATCAATTAGTTGAACATCACGGGAATTTTGGGAACTTTTTAAAGTCAGGATCACGCTTCTCGAGAAATGCTTTACGCCCCTCCTGCGCCTCCTCCATCAGGTAAAACATTAGCGTTGCATCACCTGCCAACTCCATTATTCCGGCCTGACCATCGAGCTCGGCATTTAGTCCGCGCTTAATCATTCGAAGCGCCATTGGGCTACGTTGCAAAATTATTTTACACCACTCCACTGTTGCATCTTCAAGCTCATTCAATACCACAACCCTGTTTACCATACCCATTTCCATAGCCTCCTGGGCAGAGTATTGCTGACACAAAAACCAAATTTCACGAGCCTTCTTCTGACCAACATGGCGTGCAAGGTATGATGAACCAAACCCCGCATCGAAGCTACCCACCTTAGGTCCGCTCTGTCCGAAAATAGCGTTATCACTAGCCACTGTAAGGTCGCAGATAACGTGCAACACATGACCACCACCAATAGCATAACCGTTAACCATAGCAATCACCGGCTTAGGTAGTGAGCGAATTCGTTTGTGAAGATCAAGCACATTGAGGCGAGGTACACCATCTTCGTCAATGTAACCACCGTGACCTTTCACATTCTGGTCTCCTCCTGAACAAAAAGCCTTCTCTCCTTCACCCGTAAGTATTACCACCCCCACATCTTTATCTTCGCGGCAAATGTCAAATGCTTCAAGCATCTCATTCACTGTTTTAGGGCGAAACGCATTGTAAACCTGAGGCCGGTTAATCGTAACTTTAGCAATTCCTTCCCAATACTCCAATTTTATATCTTCAAAATCTTTCAATTTTTTCCAATCTCTATTCATAACACTTCTTTTAATCGTTTAAAATAACTCCTCAGAGTTTTTGCATTCTCTTTTTTAGGTGTAATTACCTCTAGAATGAGTGGCTTTTCGCCCTCACTAAAGAACTGGGGCAACAACTTTACCAGATCATCCTCGTTGGTTGCGCAAAGATAATCTAATCCATACATCTCCGACAGAGGTTGAACTGAGATATCGTGCCCAGCTTCAAAAAAGTCTTCGAGGTAACCTGTTTCCGAAGGTCCCGGAATAAACCTAAATATTCCTCCACCTCCATTATTTATCACTATAATTTTCAACTTTGATGAGAGGTACTTGTTCCACAAACCATTGCTATCATACAGAAACGAAAGGTCTCCTGTAACCAACAGAGTATCATTTTGCGAAGCATAACAGGCTCCTGCGGCTGTACTTACCGAACCATCTATACCACTTGTACCTCTGTTGGAGTAACAGGTATGTGAATGAAACTCCTCAAAAAGCTGAACATACCTCACCACTGTACTATTTCCCCAATGGACATCAAATTTCTTAGGCAGATGATTTTTCAGAACTTCAAAAACCTTCAGGTCACTCCACGATATCTCCTTCAAATACTGTGTATGACTTTTCGCCGACCTCTCAAACCGATTACTCCACAACTCAAAGTATCGTGGTTTCTTCTCTTTAGTTAATGGTAACAAGCCATCAAGCAATACTTCAAGCGAAACAGGCAGAGAGTGTGACAACTGCATGTAGGTATCCATCAGGGGAACATGCTCACTAACCTGCCAATGGTATTTAGGCGGATTATTCCTCAGGTAGGTCTTAATCATTTTAGATACCACAGCACCCTCCGTCGATATCAGCAGGTCAGGTTGAAATATTGCCACCTCATCTTCTGTAATTGTTGAGATAACCCTGTCGATGCAAGGGTATATATTTTCACCGCCAATATTTGTCTGGGTCTCAGTAAGTACAACCGCCTGCTTCAAATCACCAGCTATGTTTAACAGGCGTTCCAGCTCTGCTGAACCTTCACTCTCACCCAACACAATCAGTATATTGGATGATGAGTTCCATATCTCAGCCAATATGTTCAACTGCTTTGAAGATAAGCCGGCTTGAGATCTCATAAAATCAACAACGCGAACCTTCTCCTTCGTTCCTGACTTACCGTACAGAGGCTCATTAAACGGTGCATTAATATGCACAGGCCCCCTTTTGCTAATACAACAATTGATTATCGCCTCATTAATCAGTCTGTTAACGTGCCAGATCTCACCTTCATTTTGTATATCAGTGGGCAGTGTGCATGAGTAGTTCAGATGACTATCTAATGCTCCGTCCTGACGTATCGTCTGTCCATCGCCCTGATCAATCATAGCTTGAGGTCTGTCGGCTGACACAACTATCAGAGGAATATTCCTGTAGTAAGCTTCGGCAATGGCTGGTGCGTAATTAAGCAGAGCTGAACCACTGGTACAAAACAGAGCTACAGGCCTGTTCAGTTCACGTGCCATGCCAAGTGCGAAAAACCCTGCGCTTCGTTCATCAACTATTGTTAAACAGTTAAAACTCTCATCACCTGCAAAGGTTAAAATCAACGGAGCGTTCCTTGAGCCAGGAGAGATAACAACATCTGTTATCCCATGCGCTTTGAATAGTCCTGAAAGTATATTGGTTATTTTTTTATCTGATACTGACATTTTAAGTGGTTAAATGGTTACAGGGTTACAGGGTTATATGTTCATATCTCACTTCTTCGGTTTATCGGGATTTACATTATCTTCCTCTAAATTTTTGGTTGTTACTGTTGTTAAAATTTTCATTTGTTCAATGGCTAACTTATTAAGTTTCACAAGCCTTTCAGCTTGCGATATTTTTTCATTAATCCATATCGCATTTATATTTCTTTAACACTAATTTTATAACTATTTAATCCTGCTTGATTTCTAATTATGGCATATTCGCCATAATTAAAATCAGGATTATGAATTCGTTCCCAAATTCCAAGATATTCAACAATGTTTCTGTTTCTCAACCAATCAGAGATAAAAAAATCTCCATCTTTAGCTTTTAACATATCGGCTAAAAAATATACTCAACTACTCTGAGACCTATTTAACTACTGACAACAGTGTTTCTGCTTTCAGTTGAGTCTCCTCCCACTCTGCTTCCGGTTGTGAGTCTTTTGTTAGTCCGCCACCAACATATAGTTGCACTCCTTTGTTTGTAAATTGCATACATCGTAAATTAACAAAAAGGTTAAACGAATCGATACATACAGGACCTATAAAACCGGAATAGTAGGTGCGTTCATACCTTTCAATCTGTTCAATTAACTTAATCGCTCTCTCTTTAGGCAGACCGCTTACAGCTGGTGTTGGATGTAGCTGGTTAATTAACTTGCTTATCATTCCTATGTCATCAAGCACAAATCTGAATATGGTTCTTAGGTGTGCAATCCTCCCAGCCTTAACTGTTTCGGGTCCTTTAATTTGATAATCTGCAACATTCAGATCATCAATTATACCTCTAACAAAATCGGTAACCATCTGTTGCTCATTCAACTCCTTTTTATTCCACAATTGCTCAAATGTAAGCTGCGGCTGCCAGGTTATTGTTCCGGCCAGTGATGCAATTCTACACCTGCTGCTCTTACGAGCCATTAATGTTTCAGGTGTTGCCCCTATCCACAAACCCACTTTGGGAGAGTAGAAAAATGAGATAAAAGCGCTGGGATACTTCCGGCACAACTCAATAAATATTTCAATTCCCTTCTGAGGTTTAACTCCATCAACATTCAGAACCCGAGATAAGACAACTTTCTCCACCAGAGTTGATTCAATCTCCGTTCTCATTTGATTAAACAGCGACAAGTACTCTCTTTTTGAAATAATTCGGCGTGGGTTAATTAAGTGATCATTTGAAGGCATCTTCAAATCATCATTAAACAGCTCTCTTATCTCATACTCGGTATGAACATTATTAGTTTTAACTGTGTCGATAAACAGAGTGTCACTATTAGATTTATCGAAAGGAGCTATGACAAACCCCTCGTGATTAAGCCAATCCATATTGTCATCCACCATGCGGCTATTTCCTGCAATATGTACTATTTCTGATGTAGCAGGCCTACGATAAAAAACCCACGAATCAATCTTTTGAGTATTTTTAGTATTATTCTCCATCTCTCTGACGGTTTGGTTAACGAAAGCCCTATTCATATTTAAACTCAAAGATAATAAAATATGCACTTTGAAAATATTATATCAGCTCTCTTTTGATTTAGTTTCAAAATATATTTACTTTACCATATCATTTAGAAACCCAAAAGCAGCATCGGTTATGGAAAACAGTCATGATTTAAAACAGCTAAGCTACAAGCAGCTGAAGGATGAAAAGTATGATTTGGCAATTTTGCCATGGGGAGCAACTGAAGCGCACAACTATCACCTGCCTTACGGAACCGACAATTATGAGACAGCTGTAATAGTTAATAAATCGGCTGAGATTGCCACAGAATATGGTGCAAGAGTTTTGGTTTTACCGGCTATCCCTTTTGGAGTAAACACCGGACAAGCCGACATTCCTTATGATATTAACATGATGCCCTCAACACAAAAGATGATTATTGAAGATGTAACAATCTCAATGATTAGAAGTGGTGTTAAGAAACTTCTGATACTGAACGGGCACGGTGGTAACGATTTTAAAACCATCATCAGGGAAGTAGGGTTTGAGCACCCCGAAATATGCCTCTGTTCTGCCAACTGGTTTCAGGCACTCGACCACAACAAGTATTTCGATTATCTCGGCGACCATGCCGATGAGATGGAGACAAGCCTAATGTTGCACCTTTTCCCTGAACTGGTTTTACCACTCGATGAAGCAGGAAACGGGCAGCACAAAAAATTTACCGTTCAGGGATTAAATGAGAGATGGGCATGGGCTGAGCGCAAATGGAGCGAGGTAACAAATGATACCGGCGTGGGTAATCCCTACCATGCTACTGCAGTTAAGGGTGAGAAATTCATCGACGATTTATGCCAAAAATTAGGGGTGTTTCTGCATGAATTGTCTATAACTTCGAGGGAAAAGTTTTATAAGTATTAAAGATCTACCATATAACAATACTCCGTTATAAACTTAAGCGGCAATAGTACCAAAATACAATAGTTTGTCCAATCTCTTTTTATTTTTAGCATAGTATGGATTAATCCCGAACACGTCAAAAAAACGGTTCATCAGTAA
>Ga0256831_1001396_pt1 | contig 12732 bp, 10 predicted proteins | sample 132544metaG_FD_189087 | JGI IMG/M metagenome (GOLD analysis project Ga0256831, IMG submission 189087) | Hydrothermal vent microbial communities from Lau Basin, Pacific Ocean - 132-544 | ecosystem: Environmental > Aquatic > Marine > Hydrothermal vents | place: Pacific Ocean: Lau Basin | collected... | reverse complement strand
CCGGGTAAGCTGACCCGCAAGGACATTCTGGCGGTTCTGCCCTTCGGCAACTCGGTCATCAGCGTCAAGGTTTCCGGCTGTGACCTGAAAGCCGCGATAGAAAACGGTGTCAGCCTAGTTGAACGCGTCAAGGGACGCTTCCCGCAGGTTTCGGGGATCACCTTTACCTACAATCCCAAAGCCGAGCCGGGCAAGCGCGTCGTGGAAATGAAGGTGAACGGTCAGCCTCTTGACTGCAACAAGACCTACGTAGTGGCCATCAACGATTACATGGGTCACGGCGGCGACGGTTACGCCATGTTCAAAAACGCCCCGCGCGTCATCTCCGAGCGTGATGCCGACCTGCTGGCCAACGTCGTGATCGACTACATCAAGGCCCACTCCCCGGTCGCGCCTCAGGTTGAAGGACGCATCAAGACCGTCAAGTAGCGCCAATAAACCGGTGACGAAGGGCGGCCGCGCGGCCGCCCTTCGTGTTTTTATTTACGTGACTGTTCTTGCGTAATAGGCATATGGCCGTTATATTCACCGTGTTCCAAAGTAACGCCAACACTTGTATGCATATTTATGTGCTTTTGTATCTTTTATTGCCTATGCGCATCGTACTCTCTCTATTGGCGTATTGCCAGTAACATCGTTTACAATCTGCGCATTTCCGCCCTATTAATCAGCCTATGCCTTGCTATATCCGCACCGGCGCTGCGTTTCGACGGCTTCCATTTGCACGAGCCGGCAGTTATAATGTTGCCGTATGGGAATGACTAAGAAAGAAATCCTCAAGGCGATGGCGGAAAACGACGTTCGTTTTCTCAGGCTCCAGTTCACCGATATTCTCGGCAAGAACAAGAACGTCGAGGTTCCGGCCTCGCAATTTGAAAAGGCACTTGATGGCGAAATGATGTTCGATGGTTCTTCGATTGAGGGGTTTACCCGCATCGAAGAGTCGGACATGCTCCTCAAGCCAGACTACGAGTCGTTCGTTATCTTTCCCGATGAACTCGAAGACTCCTCGCGCGGCCGCGTAGCGCGCCTGATCTGTGACGTCACCTATCCCGACGACACCCCCTTCGAAGGCGATCCACGCAGCGTCCTCAAAAAACAAATCGAACGTTTGCAGAACCTTGGTTTCGACTATATGTCGGCAGGTCCCGAGCCAGAGTTCTTCCTGTTCCTGCGCGACGAAGACGGATTTCCGACTATCACTACCCAGGATCAGGCCGGATATTTTGACCTGGCGCCAATTGACAAAGGCGAGGAAGCGCGCCGCGACATGGTCAATGTCCTGGTAGATATGGGCTTCGAGATCGAAGCCGCTCACCACGAGGTGGCCCCCGGCCAACACGAGATCGACTTTAAATACGCCGATGCCCTGACTACCGCCGACAACATTTCCTCCTTCAAGTTCGTCGTCAAGCGAATAGCCTTATTGCATGGTTTGCACGCCACCTTCATGCCCAAACCGATCGCCGGTATCAACGGCTCTGGTATGCATACCCACCTCTCGATCTTTAAAGGCGGTAACAACGTCTTTTACGATCCTGATGCTGAATACCAACTCTCCCGCACGGCGCTCAACTTCATCGCCGGCCTACTGGCGCACGCGCCGGGAATGGTCGCCATCACTAACCCGCTGGTCAACTCCTACAAACGACTTACACCCGGCTACGAAGCTCCCACCAATATCGCCTGGTCGGCCGCCAACCGCAGTGCCATGATCCGCATCCCCGCGCGCCGTGGCGTCGGTACTCGCGCCGAGCTGCGCATGCCCGACCCCAGTGCCAACCCCTACCTGGCTCTGGCAGTTATGCTCGCCGCTGGTATTGACGGTATTGAAAAAGACCTCATGCCACCTCCTTCCATACAGCGAAACATCTTCTCGATGACCGTCCGCGAACGTCGCCGTCACAAAATTAAGGAGCTTCCTGGCACTTTGCGCGAAGCAATCGAGGCCATGGAAAAAGACGCGGTCATCCGCGAGGCGCTCGGTGAGCACATTTTCGAGCACTACATCGCCGCCAAACGTCTCGAGTGGGAAGACTACCGGATCACCGTCCACGAGTGGGAATTGGACCGCTACCTCACCGAGTACTGAACCTCCTCTACAAACAGCGCCCCTTATACCACTGGGGTGCTGTTTGTATTTGCTGCATGTCATAAATAGCCATGAAACAGGCCACTAATTTAGTTACGCCGTGGCGGCTAGCCGGGCTTACTGTAGATATTCAGGCAGAAAACTCAGGCCTACATGAAACGCCGGCCTCACGAACCACTTGTTGACAGCAACCGACAATTTGCATATAAAATACATATGCGAGTATAAAGCGTAAACTCGCAGCTATGAAGCTCGGAAGGAAAGGGAGGAGTAGCATGAGAAAAAGTCTTTTACTGGCGGTATTAGTCATACTTGGTTCGTTCGCCTTCGCTCAGGTCAAGATCGGCGTCAACCTGGAACTCTCCGGTCGCTTCGCCGCCATCGGTAACCAGACCCTCAACGGTATCAAAGTAGCCCATATGCAGATGCCGAAGGTTCTCGGTCAAGACGTCCAGCTGGTCATCTGCGACGACGAGACCACCCGTGAGGGTTCCATAGCCTGCGCGCAGCGCTTCGTCAACGAGGGCGTCGTGGGCGTGCTCGGAGCTATCTCCAGCTCCATGTCCATTCCCGCCGCCGAAGTGTTGCAAGATGCCGGCATCATCATGATCTCCACCTCTTCCACCAATCCGCAGACGACCCAGATCGGTGAATACATCTTCCGTATGGCCTACACCGACGACTTCCAAGGCAAGCTTGCTGCTGCCTACGTGATCAAAGATCTGGGCGCCAAGAGGGTGGCTGTTTTCCGCCAGATCGATGACGACTACTCCTACGGCTTGGCCGGCTTCTTCGATGCTACCGCCAAAAAACTTGGTGCCAAGACCCTCATTCAAGACTTTGTTGCCAACACCGTCGACTTCACCGCTCAGCTCAACAACATCCGCGGCTTCAAACCCGACGCCATCTACTACTCTGGCTTCTGCGCCGAAGGTGCTCCTTTCATGAAGCAACTCCGCGAGCAGGGCTTCACCCAGCAGGTCATTGGCGCCGATGCTTCAGACGATCCGCAGTGTCCCGAAGGTGCTGGCGCCGCCTTTGACGGCTGGATCTTCACCGGCTTCGCCACCCCCAACCTGATTCCCGATCCCGAAGCCAAGAAGCGCGCCGAAGCCTTCAAGGCCAAGTACTTCGCAGCCATCAAGGACGCCAAGCCTGGTGACTTCAACGGCTTCGTCCTGGCTGGCGCCGACAGCTACAACGTCCTCGTAGCCGCCATCAAGAAGGCTGGTACCACCGACATCAAGGCCGTTCGCGACGCCCTGGCTAACATGGAACACTACCCCGGCGTATCCGGCGACATCACCTACAAGGGTACCGACGGCACTCCCAAAGACCGCACTATCGGCTTCTACCAGTACAAGGTCAAGAGCGCCAGCGACTGGAACAAGATCGAACTCTTCGGTAAGTCCACCGCCGAAGTGCAGTAGGTCTAGACCGTAGTCCGAGTAGGGGGCGGGCCCGGTCTGGCTCGCCCCCGGTTATCAGCAAGAACCTCGGAGGAACTAGTGACCGCATCGAAAATCTCTTCACGATCAACAATCGTCTCCCTGCTCATCGGCGCGGTTTTAGTGGTGCTCCTGGGTGCGCGTATAAACTCCCTGGAGAACTACACCTTTGCGCGCGTCGTCCAGGACTTCCTGAATGCCCTCACCCTGGGCAGCCTGTATGCGCTCATCGCCCTTGGCTACACCATGGTCTACGGCATCATCCGCTTGATCAACTTCGCACACGGCGAGATCTTCATGTTAGGGTCGTACTTTGCTTTCTACGCCATGACCCTCACTCCCCTCCCCTGGGCAATTAGCCTGCTGGTGACTGTCCTTCTGGGAGGTACCGTGCTGCTGGTGCTGCGCAGTCTTTTTAACCTCGAAGAACCAAAACGAACTTTCGTGCTGTCATTGATTATTTTCGGCGGCACGTTCTTTTTACTGACCTTCAGAAAAATGGGTTGGGTAGAGGGTCTGGCCCTCAGCATGCTGGCGACCGGCGTAGCCGGTGTTCTGCTCGAGGCCGTTGCCTACAAACCCCTGCGCGGCGCTCCTCGCGAAAGTATGTTGATCACCGCCATCGCCGCCAGCTTTTTTCTGCAAAACTTTGGCCAGCTCGTCTTTGGTGCTCGCGTTCGCGGCTTCAACGCCCAAACCATCCTCAATAAGCCCCTCAACTTCCACATCGGCCCCGAAACCGTCTACTTCACCGGAATCCTAGTGGTGGTGCCCCTAATTACCGCGCTCTTGCTCTGGGTGCTGAACATGTTCGTTTCCCGCACTCGCCTCGGCAAAGCCATGCGGGCAACGGCCCAGGACGCCGAAGTGGCCCAGATGATGGGTGTCAACGTCAATCAGGTAATAGCCCTGACTTTCTTCATCGGCTCCATCCTCGCCGCTGCCGCCGGCGTAATGTACGCCATCCGCTTTGGCCAGATTCACCCACTGATGGGCCTGATGCCCGGCATCAAGGCCTTTACGGCAGCAGTCATTGGCGGTATTGGCAGCCTCCCCGGAGCGGTCCTCGGCGGTCTCTTGCTAGGCTTCATCGAAATCTACGTAGTAAGCCTCTTCCCCACCCTCTCAGCCTATAAAGACGTCTTCGCCTTCGTCCTGCTTATCCTGATCCTCCTCTTCAGGCCCTCCGGCCTGGTCGGAGAAGACCTTACGGAGAAGGTATGATGCGCGACTACCTGCTTACCCTAGTTTCCGTAGGCCTGGCCGCACTGGCCCTCTACTTCCTGACCGTGTCCGAAGGTAGCAGTGGGCTGCTCTCGGCCTTAACGCTAATCTTCATCTGGGGCATAGCCGCAATCAGCCTCAACCTCATCAACGGTCAGCTGGGTATTCTCTCACTGGGCCATCACGGCTTCATGCTCATCGGCGGCTACGTGACCGCGCTGTTGATGCTGCCGGCTAGAGAACGCCGCCCTTTCCGCACCCGCCTACTCTCCGACTGGGCTCGCAACCACCTGGACCTCGACAAGTGGCTGCGAGGCCTTGGACTCGACGTTCTAGCCAACTCCATCGACGCAAAGTTCATAATTGCCCTATTCATCGCCGGCCTGGCTGCAGCACTGCTGGGTATCATCGTAGGTGCCCCCTCGCTGCGCCTCAAAGGCGACTATCTGGCCATCGTCACCTTTGGCTTTGGTGAAATCGTCCGCCTCCTCCCCAACGCTCCCGAGGTAGCTTCCTTCACCAATGGGCCACTAGGTATTAAGGGCATACCCGGCGCTGCTGGTACCATCTGGTGGACTTTCCTGGCGCTATTACTGGTTCTCTGGTTTTTTAGTCGCCTAAAGTTCTCGTCCTATGGCCGCGCCTTCGAAGGCATTCGTGAAGACGAAATTGCCGCCGAAGCCATGGGCGTCAACCTGGCTTATCACAAGATCCTTGCCTTCACCATCTCCGCCTTCTTCGCTGGCGTCTCCGGCGGCCTCTATGCCAGCTACCTGCAGTCGGTGGACACGCAAACTTTCAACTTCTTCGTGACCTTCTTCCTACTGGTTGCGATCAGCCTGGGTGGACTCGGATCCATCACCGGCGCCCTCTTGGGAACCGCCATCGTGGTCCTGGTGCGCGTCTACGGCGGCTTCCTGGAACAACCCAACCCTGCATGGGTGGGCTACCTCAGTGGCGCCGTCTTGATGCTGGCTGCCTTCGGTTTTTCCGCTTACATTCGTAAGGCCCGCCGCCTGCGGCCGGTCATCGAACCTAAGCACTTCATATTTGGAGCCGTTGGCGCCGCTTTGTTGATCGTCACTATCGCTTTTTTCAAGCAACCTTGGATGCAGCAAACGGTACAGTTCTTCGGCATGCGTAAGATGTTGCTGGCGGTGATCCTGATCCTGATCATGATCTACCGTCGCGAAGGCGTAATGGGTCGGGCCGAGTTCTCCTGGAAGTTGATTTTTGGGCCGCGCGAAGACATTCCCACCGATGAGCAGCGCCAACAGGACGCCTGGCTTTCCAACCCCGACCTTAACCCGGGGCTGAAGGAGGAGGGTGACGACGATGCCTCTGCTTGAGCTGCGCAATATTTACAAAGCCTTTGGCGGCTTGCAGGCTATCAGCGACGTCAGCTTGACCGTCAATGAGGGCGAGATCGTCAGTGTAATCGGCCCCAACGGCGCTGGTAAGTCTACCCTCTTCAACCTGATTACCGGCGTCTATAAACCCGACCGCGGCGACATAATCTTTCAGGGCGAGCGCATAAACGGCCTTACGCCGGACCAAGTCACCAAAAAGGGCATTGCCCGCACCTTCCAGAACCTGCGCCTCTTCACCCACCTCTCGGTCCTCGACAACATCCTCATTCCGCAGCACCACCGCCTCAAGTCGGGCTGGTTGGCCGCGGTGTTGCGCACGCCCCGCTACGTTCGCGAAGAAGAGCAGATGAAGAAGATAGCGCTGGAAAAGCTGTCCTTCTTCGGTCCCCGCCTGATGAGTTTCCGGTTGCATCAGCCGGTATACGTGCTCTCCTACGCCAACCGCCGCCGCACCGAGATGGCTCGCGCCATGGCTACCGGTGCCAAGCTGCTCCTGCTCGACGAACCTAGCGCCGGCATGAACCCCAAAGAGACCAAGGAGATTACCCAGATAATCCGTCGTTTCCGCGACGAGGGTGGGTACACCATCGTTCTTGTAGAACACAAGATGAACCTCGTCGGCGAGATTTCCGACCGGGTGGTTGTGCTCGACTATGGCGTGAAGATAGCCGAAGGCGACTATAAGGACGTGGTGAACGATCCTCAAGTCATCGAAGCCTATCTGGGCCGGAGGGATGAATAATGCCCGAACCTCTCTTGGAACTCAAGAACGTAAGCGCCTACTACGGACCCATCCGCGCCTTGAGCAACGTCAACATGGAGCTGTACCCGGGCGAGATGGTCTGCCTGCTCGGCGGCAACGCCTCCGGCAAGAGCACCACCCTCAAGACCATTCTCGGCCTGGTCCAGGTCGGCGAGGGCGAGGTCTACTTCCGTGGCGAACGCATCGATCCCAAGCCCACCTCCTATCGCATTGAGCGCGGCATGGCCGTGGTGCCCGAAAACCGGCGTATCTTTCCCAAGATGACCGTTCGCGAAAACCTGGAAATGGGCGCCTACCTGCGCAACGACCCGAAGGGCATCAAGGAAGACATGGAGTACGTCTTTTCGCTGTTCCCGCGCTTGGAAGAACGCCTCAACCAGATGGGCGGCACTATGTCTGGCGGCGAGCAGCAAATGCTGGCCATGGGCCGCGCCTTGATGAGCCGCCCCAAGCTGATATTGATGGACGAGCCATCAATGGGTCTGGCGCCCAAGCTGGTCGAGACCATCTTCAAGATCATCAAGACTGTCAACGACCGCGGTATCACTGTTTTCGTGGTCGAACAAAACGCCAACATCGCTCTCTCAATTGCTGACCGCGGCTACGTTTTGCAAACCGGTGAGGTTGTCTTGCAAGGCAACGCCCGCGACTTGCTGCACAACGAAGCCATGCGGAAGGCTTACCTGGGCGAGGTATAGCTGCTCACAGCTCTATCATCCCGCGGGCGGCCAAAGCCGCCCGCCCTTCATTCGCGAAGGTTGTTTGAGTATACTTGCACTGTAGCGCATGTAATCCGCGTCTTTCGCGGACAGAAAGGAGCAATTTATGAAACGTTGGATCATTGGCTTGTTGGCTCTCATCCTGGCGTTTGGCGTCGCCTCTGCCCAAACGCTCATTTACGGCCAGAGCGATCTGCCAAAGACGCTCGACTCGGCAGACGCCCAAGACGGTAACTCACTGCGCGTAGCCTTCCAAATTACCGAAACGCTGGTTACCTTCAAACCCGGGACGGTAGACCCGATCCCCGGCCTGGCGGTTTCCTGGCAGGCCAGCGATAACGCCAAGGTCTGGACTTTCAAGCTCCGCCAAGGCGTCAAGTTCCAGGACGGCACCCCCTTCGATGCCGCCGCGGTCAAATTCAACATCGACCGCTGGAACGATCCGGGCAACAAGTACCGCGGCAATAAACAGTTCGTACCCTTCACTTGGGTATTTGGCGGCTTCAAGGGCAAGGGCTCAATCATAGATCACGTCGAGGTAGTAAACGACTATACCGTCAGGTTCTACCTGACCAGCTCGGTGGGCTTCTTCCCCAACATGCTCGGCGCCAGCTACTTCGGTATTGACTCGCCCAAGGCGGTCATGGCCAACCCCGATAAGTACGGTACTCCCGAGGTGGGCGCCGTCGGTACCGGCCCCTTCGTGTTCGACAAGTGGATCATCGGCGACAAGGTCATCCTCAAGCGCAACGATAGCTACTGGGGTGAAAAGGCCAAGGTTGACACGCTGGTCTTCCGCGGCATCCCCGAGCCCGCTTCGCGCCTGGCCGAGTTGAAGGCTGGATCGATTGACATCGCCAACAACCTCTCACCCGAGGACAAGGTAACCATCGATGCCGACCCGAACTTGCAGGCGGTCGTCCAGAAGGGCCTCAACATCGGCTACCTGGCTTTCCACCAGAAGAACAAGCCCCTCGACGACATCCGCGTTCGCAAAGCCATTGCTGCGGCTGTGGACTGGAACGCAATCGTCGATGCCTTCTACGCCGGCCTGGGCGAGCACGCCACCGAGTTCGTGCCCCCCGCCATGTGGGGTCGCGACGGGCACATTCCCGCTTACACCTACAATCCCAAGCTGGCCAAAAAGCTGCTGGCCGAAGCCGGCTACCCGAACGGCTTCCAGACCGAAATCTGGTACATGCCAGTCAGCCGTCCTTACTTCCCGGCGCCGCAACCCATCGCCGAGACCATCGCCACATACTTGGCCGACGTAGGCATCAAGGCCACCCTGAAGACCGAAGACTGGGGCACCTACCTCTCCGATTACGACCAGGGCAAGTTCCCGATGTACATGCTCGGTTGGAGCCCCGACTACCCCGATCCCGACAACTACCTCTACACATTCTTCGGTCCCACCTCGATCAAGACCAACCTCGGTTGCGAGAGCGATGCCTGCCAGCAGATAGGCGAGATGCTGGTCCAAGCCCGCACCGCCCCCGACATGGCCACCCGCAAGGAACTGTACGCCAAGGTCCAGCGGATGGTGCACGAGCTGGTTCTCTCGATCCCGGTCGCCCACAACAACCCGCTGCACGCGGTTCGCAATGGCGTAAAGGGTTGGGTTCCCAGCCCGTTGGGTAGCTCCGAAAACCTCAACCTGGTCACGGTTAACAAGTAGCGAGCTCGCTGGGGCGCGGCATTTGCCGCGCCCCTCACTTTTTCTTTTCGGAGGTTTCGTGACCGCTTACGCGATTAGACGTTTTCTAGGCCTCATCCCCGTCCTTTTTGGCGTCAGCTTACTGGTCTTTACTTTTATTCACCTGATACCCGGCGACCCTGCAGTAGTCATGCTTGGCCAACGAGCCACCCCGCAGGCGCTGGAAAAACTGAGGAAGCAACTAAACCTGGACAAGCCGTTGTTTTTCAACGTCAAAGCCGCCGCAGAAGAAAAGAGCCCGGCGGCGCTGTTTGAAAGCCAGTACTTTTCTTTTGCCAACCGGATCTTGCACGGCGACCTGGGCGAGTCTATCTTTACCAAGGTAGACGTCGCTACCGAGCTACGGGCGCGTTTTCCGGCCACTCTCGAGCTCTCCATCGGGGCGATGCTGCTGGCAATCCTGATGGCTATTCCCGCCGGTATCATGGCGGCGGTACGCAAGAACAGCTGGATAGATCTGACGGTAATGACCGGCGCTTTAATCGGTATCTCCATGCCCATTTTTTGGCTGGGCCTACTACTCATCTACCTATTCGCGGTCAATCTGCACTGGCTGCCGCCCTCGGGCAGGCTCGACGTGGGCCTGCAATTAAAGCCGCTCACCGGTATGTACGTTCTCGATGGCCTATTGCGTGGAAATATAGCAGTAACGCTCAATGCAATGAAACACCTCATCTTGCCGTCCATCGCCCTAGGCAGTATCCCGATGGCGGTAATCGCCCGTATGATGCGCGGGGCGATGCTCGAGGTCATGAACCAAGACTACATCCGCACCGCCCGCTCCAAGGGACTCTCGGAAAAGGTGGTTATTTGGAAACACGCCCTACGCAACGCCATGCTGCCGGTAATAACCATCATTGGCCTGATGTTCGGCACCCTGTTAACCGGAGCCATCCTCACCGAAACAATCTTCAACTGGCCCGGTATCGGCAAGTGGCTCTATGACGGCATTGGCGCCCGCGACTACCCGATAGTCCAAGGCGGCACCCTCTTCATCGCCACCGTCTACGTTATCATCAACGCGCTGGTAGACCTTTCTTATGGCTTCTTCGACCCTCGCGTGCAGTACCACTAGGAGCTAATATGGCAACTTCCGAAGCCTACATGCGTACCCCCACCCAGCAAGCCTGGCTCCGTTTCCGCCGTTCCAGCTCTGGCAAGGCCGGGATGCTGATCGTCGGCTTCTTCATTCTGCTGGCGTTGCTGGCCCCCTTCCTCTACCCTTACGACGCTACCAAGGACCGCCACCTGCGCGAGCGCTTGCGGCCACCCTCGGCCGAGCACGTCATGGGTACCGACGAGCTCGGTCGCGACATCTTCGTGCGTGTCGTGCACGGCTCGCGTATTTCCCTGCGCGTCGGCGTCTTCGCCGTCGGCCTGGCGATTGTGGTGGGAACCATTCTCGGCCTGCTGGCCGGCTACTTTGGTGGCACCACCGACATGCTGATCAGCTGGCTTATTGACATCATGCTTTCCTTCCCTTCGATCCTGCTGGCGATAGCTATCGTAGCGGTCATTGGTCCGGGAATTTCGAACGCGATGATCGCGGTCGGTATCGTCCAGATACCGATTTACGCGCGCCTGACGCGCAGCGTGGTCATCTCCATAAAAGAGCAGGACTTCGTTTCCGCCGCCGTCGGGCTGGGAGCGACGCACTCGCGGGTCATCTTCAGGCACGTGCTTCCAAACGGTCTTTCTCCGCTCATCGTTCAGGGTACGCTTTCCGTCGCCACCGCCATCCTCGACGCCGCAGGTCTAGGTTTCTTAGGCCTCGGTGCGCAGCCGCCGCAGCCCGAGTGGGGCTTAATGATTTCCAAGGGTTTCTTATACTTCACCCGCGCCCCCTGGATCAGCCTTTTCCCCGGCGTGGCCATCATGGTGGCGGTACTCGGCTTCAACCTCCTGGGCGATGGCCTGCGCGACGCGCTCGACCCGCGCACCTCGCGTTAGCCATGCTTAATCTTCCGGTAAGGAAACCGGCTTAGACTACCATCATGAAGCTGAAGAAACTGGCCCTGGCTTTACTGGTGCTTGCGCTTCCCGCGTGCGTGCCCATACTCAAGGCGAATACCGGCCCCAGCTACTTGGTGAGCGAGGTCGAACTCCTGACCCGCGAAGCTAGCGAGCGCTGGGTCTACTTCTACGGAGACCCCGTTCAGGTCGAGCTCGACGGCACCATCCTCGACCTGCAGCCGCCACCCCCGCAGCCGCACGTTTGGGCGATTCCCGGCGCCCTTTGGGTCTCGGGGGAGCCGCATTACCGCGAGGTCCTGCCGGCGCTGCGCTTGCCGGTGCGAACGGTCGAAGCGGTTCCCGCGTTCGAGTACCACACCAAGACCAAGGTGGACCTGAAGGGCGTTTGGGTCTACGACGACGGCTGGTACCGGCTTTCCGGGCCGCTCGCTGCGGGCGCCAGCATTCAGGGCGATGTTAGCCCCGAATACCCCGAGATTGCAGGACTGACCGAAGCAGAAACCAAGGTGATCCTGCGCGAAGCGCTGGCGCGTAACCCTGTCCGCCCGCTGGTTGTCTACCAACTAGCCGAGCCGGTCTTCCCCGCCTACCGCCTGCAGCCGCGTCCCCGCCGCTACCGCAGCGCCGCTTTGGTGCTGCAATACGGCGTGGAAAAGGAGATCGTCTTGGGCTCGAGCCCCAACCCCCGGTTAGGCTGGAAGCTGCTCGCTAAGGGCACCATGAGCGCCTACAAAGACCCCACCCCGCTCGGCCTCTTGGCGCAGAGCGAACGCGCTTTCACGGCGCAGATATGGCCGCTGGCCGCGGGCAACCGCGTGCCCCGCCCCGCCCCGCCGGCGCTGGACTTCGGCCGCCAGAGCGTGGCCGCCTTCTTCTGGGGCCTAAAGCGCAGCGGCGGCTACGCCATCGAAGTGCAGAGCGTGAACATGCGCGGCGACGTCCTGGAGGTACACCTCATACTCCACCAGCCCCCTCCGGGCGCCATCGTCACCCAGGCGCTCACCAGCCCCTACGTCATCATCAGCGTAGCAGGTAAACCCCGCTTGGCGCGCTTTTACGACCAAAACGGCAAGCTGCTAACCCAGGCCGCCGCCCAGTAAACGACCTATCAGGTAAAAAGAACCCGTTACCAGCACGGGTTCTTTTTTTGCGCCCGCCCGCGTGAGCACTTCTTGCAAGGCGGCTTCGGGCGTTGCCACATAGCGAGCCTGTAAGCCGGCGGGCGGCGCCGCCAGCGGCCAGGTGAGCGTAACCGAAATGGCTTTTTGACCGAGGATCTCCAGCATGGCGGCGGCGTCTTTACGCTGGTGGGCGCCGAATAGCAGGTGAAAAGGCGGCAGCTCAGCCACCAACGCCGCGGCCGCGTGAGGGTTGTGAGCCCCGTCCAGATAGACCTCCACCCCCCGCACTGATAGTCTTTGCAGG
>Ga0256831_1001395_pt1 | contig 12738 bp, 8 predicted proteins | sample 132544metaG_FD_189087 | JGI IMG/M metagenome (GOLD analysis project Ga0256831, IMG submission 189087) | Hydrothermal vent microbial communities from Lau Basin, Pacific Ocean - 132-544 | ecosystem: Environmental > Aquatic > Marine > Hydrothermal vents | place: Pacific Ocean: Lau Basin | collected... | reverse complement strand
AACACTATAAGTTGACCTTTATGCAATTATGAGTATAATTTTGAAAAAACCCCATCACGTAGTGGTTGAAAAAGAATTTGAATGAGCGCAAAGTTTAATCTGGACTACTATAACGGCATAGATGGTTATAGTGACGGTGATATCGAAGATGAGCTATTAGAAATTGTCAAGCAGCATAAAGAATATGATGAGATATTGGCAAATGACAACCGCTGGCCAATCCTCTACCACCTCTCTCCCATCCGTCAAAACATCATCAACTGGTACCCTTTTAAAAAAGATGCTTCCTGTTTAGAAATAGGTGGCGGCTGCGGTGCCATAACCGGTGCTTTATGTCAACGGCTCGCTTCAGTCAAAGTGGTCGAGCTTTCAAAAAGACGTGCGACAATCTTATATGAGCGACATAAACATTTCGATAACCTCGAAGTCTTTGTCGGCAACCTTAACGACATCGAGTTTCAAGAAAAATTCGACTATATAACGCTTAACGGTGTTTTGGAATATGCAGGTTCGTTTACAAAAACAAACGATCCTTATGCCGACTTTCTCAAGCAGATAAAAAGCTACCTCAAACCAGACGGAAAATTGATAATAGCGATTGAAAACAGATATGGTCTAAAGTACTTCAGCGGTGCAAAAGAGGATCATACAGCTAAAGAGTTTGACGGTATTACCGGATATATAGGAAACGACACCGTAAGAACATTCGGAAAAAAGGAGCTTGAAGAACTTCTAAAACGAAGCGGTTATCCCCAGCAAGAGTGGTACTATCCCCATCCCGACTATAAAATGCCTATGGAAATCTACTCTTCACAGTGGCTTCCATCAGCAACGACTCTGCTTGCTCCCGCTCCGAATTTCGACTATGAACGCTATACACTCTTTAGCGAAAGTGATGCTTTCAAGGGCATTATAGAAAATGAACAATTTGAATTTTTCGCAAATTCTTTTCTAGTCATCTGTGGAGAGTAAATGAAAATTTTATATATCAAAAACAACAGTGAGCGAAACAAGGCATTTCAACTTCGAACCACAATCTACGAGGAAGATGGCAAACGTTATGTCAAGAAAGAGGCGATTACGCCTGAAGCGAAAAAACATATCCGACATATGACAGAGAGTTATGAAAAACTCTCCAAAAATATCATCGACCCCCACTTCCAACTTGTTCCAATCGTGGAAAAAAGTGAGCGAAGCATTACATTTGAGTTTATTGACGGAGAGAGTTTTGAGGATATGTTTAAAAAAAGTAAAAACAATCCTCAAGCACTTCAAAAACTCTTTGACAGATATCTTTCTCTACTTAAACACAGCTTCATGACCACTACCTTCGATCATTCGACGATGGTAACAAAAGAGATGCAAACAGTTTTTGGAAAGTTCGACTACAGTGAGCTTGACGGTATTGAATGTTATGATGGCATCTGCAATGTAGATATGATCTTCTCAAACCTCATCGAAAGAGAAGGTACCGTCTACCTCATCGATTATGAATGGGCATATGAATTCAACCTACCGATAGAGTACATTCTCCACAGAACATATACACTGATGCCTCAAGAGTATAAAAACATGCTTGACATCTCTTTTGAGCATGCCCGACTGTATCATCTCATGGAACGACACTTTATCGACAACTATGTTATGCGAGAAGGTTTCTACTTTATAAAAAACCGTTATATGAAACTCAATTTGCCTTTAACCGATTATATCCGAGTCAGAGAAGAAAATATAGAGCAACTAGAAAAACGTGTGCAACAGGTGCAACAGTCAGAAAAAGAGAATAAAGAGAGATTGGAGCATGCATATCAAGTTATCAAGCTCAAAGACAAGCAACTAGAATACTTCAGATTAAAAAACCGATTGAAAAACTTTGTAAAAAAATTAATCCCAGGGAAAAAGCCGGCTCCTTTCCCTACTGAAATCGAGGATACAAAGGACACACCATCCCAACTGCGACAATCCTCTTATAACTATAAAGAACCTTTGCTAAGTCCAAATATCTTAAAAGAACTAGAAAGCTTCGAACGCAAACCACTCATCTCTTTGATAATGCCGGTTTACAATGTCGATCCGAAATGGCTCGACAAAGCGATCAAGTCGGTGGAAAAGCAATGGTACAAAAACTGGGAACTCAGCATCGTCGATGACAAAAGCACCAACCAAGCAACGATTGAATATCTGAAATCCATCAAAAACCCCAAGATAAAAATCAAATTTCTAGAAAGTAACCTCAATATATCCGGTGCCTCGAACAAAGCTCTCGAGATGGCTGAAGGCGAGTATATCGCCCTTATGGACAATGACGACGAGATCACGCCCGATGCTCTTTATGAAGTCGTCAAAAAAATCAATGAGACCGATGCCGATTTCATCTATAGTGATGAGGACTTCATCTCTCCTGATGAACGATACGTCAACCCCCACTTCAAACCCGATTTTTCACCGGATCTATTGCTTTCGCACAACTATATCACACACCTTGCCTGTTTTAAAAGAGAACTTTTGGATGCAGCAGGTCATTTCAATCCCAAGTATGACGGAGCGCAGGATTATGAACTCTTTTTACGGCTAACGGAAAAAGCCGAGAAGATAGAACATATCCAAAAAGTGCTCTATCACTGGCGGATGCTTGAAAGCTCTACAAGTCTCAACAGCGAAGCAAAACCTGAAGCGCTTGAACGCGGAAAAATGCTGCTTGAAGAGACACTCAAGCGTAGAGGTATCAAGGGGAGCGTCGAGCTGACAGATATGAACCACTACTTCAGAGTTCGATACAAGATCCAAAACAACCCTCTTGTATCGATTATAATCCCTTTCAAAGACAAACCCGAGCTTCTGGAGATGTGCATCAACTCCATTTTAAGTAAATCGACTTACATCAATTACGAGATCATCGGTATAAGCAACAATTCAGAAGAAGATGCAACCTTTGAGACGATGAAACGACTCGAAGCAAAAGATCCTCGCGTCAGATTCTACGAATACGACATTCCTTTCAACTACGCACAGATCAACAACCATGCGGTGGAAAACTATGCCAAAGGGGAGCATATTTTACTGCTGAATAACGACATAGAGGTTATTACACCAGAATGGATCGAAGCAATGCTCGAGCACTCTCAAAGAGAAGAGGTTGGCTGTGTGGGAGCAAAACTCTACTATCCAAACGACACTGTGCAACATGCGGGCATCATCATGGGGCTTGGCGGATATGCCGGTCACTCTCACAAACACTACCCCCGCCAAAACCCAGGCTACTTCAACCGCCTCAATGTCATCCAAAACGTCAGTGCCGTCACCGCTGCCTGTCTGATGATAGAAAAGCGCATCTATCAGGAAGTCGGAGGGATGGATGAAGTGAACTTCAAAGTCGCTTATAACGATGTCGATTTCTGTTTGCGGGTGCTTGAAAAAGGGTATAGAAATCTCTTTACGCCATATGCCGAACTTTACCATCACGAGTCGGTCTCCCGAGGATACGAAACGACTCCGGAAAAGATAGCCCGTTTTCAAAAAGAAAAAGATTCCCTTTACGAAAGACATAAAGAGATCTTGGAAAACGGTGATCCGTATTACAATCCAAATCTCTGTCATGACAAAGAGGATTTCAGCATATGCGCAGAATAATCAAAAAATTCTCTTTTCATACTTTTGGCATTATAGCTTTGTTCTTTGTCCTTGTCGCTCTTCTCGATAACAAAAACATTCTTATAGTAACTGCATCTTCCGACTCCGTTCATCCTTTGTCGATGGAGATGTACTACACAAACAGCGGACAACCTTTTAGTGACGATAAGAAAAGCTATGTTGTCAAACGAAAAGGCAATACGTACTATCTTCTTCTTCCAAACCTCAAAGAGATAGAGTATGCCCGGCTGGACCCCGCACGACACAAAAGAAAAATATTTATACATAAAGATATGCAAATCATTTCGAACAAATGGTTCAATACTACGGTAAGAACAGCCGATATCAGAAAATCCGAGCCAATCCAACAAATAGCCGATATACAGATAAACCAACAGGGAATGCATTTCAGGACAACAGGAAGAGATCCGCAACTCAATATCAATCTTTCACCCGTTAAAACATATACTTTTAAAAACTTTCATGCCGATACTTTTCTCATCACTCTTTTGGTTTATATGGTTATTCTATTCCTTTACAATCTTTACAAAAAAGAAACTTTCTCGGAAAAACTGGTCGCCAAACTGATTTTATATGCGCTTTTTCTCGGATTCGGTCTTTTTAAAGCGGATTACTACAAACAGCATGTCCACTTCAACTACACTCCAGACGCTATCGCACATCTTTCCTATATCGACTATATTCACAAGCATCACGACTTGCTTCCGCCTTTTGAAGATATGTATATGATTACGAACAAAAACGCAGGCAACTATCTGGGACATCCTTCTCTTTATTATCATTTGATGAATCTTTTCTATGATGATCATCTCTCGATAAACGGCAATGTGGAAAACTTCAGAAACATCAACATCATCATTTTCGCGACCGGATTGCTCTTACTTCTTTATTTGGGTTTTCAAGCCAATATATCTCTGTTAGGTCATTTTGCATACTTGACCTTTATCACTTCCTTACCCATGCATGCCTATCTCGGTTCGACACTTTCCAATGACAATCTTGCTATTCTTGGCGGAATCATTTTCGCCGTGGGTTTTCTTAAACTTCTGCGTCAAGAGTTTACAAACAGTACCTACTTTATTGTCGGACTGGGTATATTCACAGCTTTTTTTGGAAAATTGACCGCTGCACTGTTGATCTTCTTCACATTGATTCTATACTTTCTCTATATATGGCGCAAAAGAGAAAAAATCGTTATCTCCAAGACTCAGATATTGTTACTGGGAGTTTTTATACTTCCCACCATTCTTTATCAAGCCTATATCCTTATCCATTATCATGCCATAGTTCCCACACTAAATGTCACCCATCCCCAAGAGTATAAACACTCGGTTTACTATATCCCGGAAGCATTAAGGGTTCATAAAACGCCTTGGGAGTGGCTGAAAATCTACTGGTACTACATCCATACAGGCTGGTTCGGTATCCATTCCCACTATTCGTTCTACAAATTTTCCATGCTTTATTACGCAGGGTTGTTCATTTTGCATATTTTTGCCCTTGTCGCGCTCTTTTTCCAGTGTCGAAACACCGCTGATGAAAAGTATTGTCTGCTCGGCAAACTCACACTTGTCGCCCTTTTTCTCGTCGCGGCGGTTCAGGTAATTTTTTCATACAAAGTTCATTTACACAGCGGTTATACAGGCGGTATGCAAACACGCTACTTATTACCTTTTATGTTTTCATTTGCTATAATGGCATCCGTTTTTGTCGATCGGTTCAAAAACAGTTTTCTCTTTACAGTTATGATTATTTTGATATGTATTCAGGCTTTATATTCCGATTTTTTCTATTTTTTAGAGCATTATGCCTAGGAGCGATTATATGAAACTTATTATCCAGATACCCTGCTACAATGAAGCCGAAACTCTTCCAATCACACTCAAGGAACTACCCAGAGAAGTCGAAGGTTTCGATAAAGTAGAATGGCTCATCATCAACGACGGCAGTACCGACGATACCGTCAAAGTGGCCAAAGAGTGCGGAGTCGATCATATTGTCGACTTCAAACACAATCAGGGACTTGCCAAAGGTTTTATGGCAGGAATAAAAGAGTGCCTCAGGCAGGGAGCTGACGTCATCGTCAATACCGATGCAGACAACCAGTATGAAGCAAAAGACATCCCAAAACTTGTCAAACCCATCTTGGAGCATAAAGCAGAGTATGTCATCGGTGCCCGCCCGATAGATCAGACAGAGCACTTTTCTCCCACCAAAAAACTACTGCAGAAGCTCGGTTCATGGGTCGTTCGAAAAGCAAGCCGCACAAACATCCCTGACGCACCAAGCGGTTTTAGAGCAATGAGTCGCGAATGTGCTATGCAGCTTAATGTCTACAATAACTACACCTATACACTCGAAACCATCATACAGGCCGGACAAAAAAATATGGCTATCACCTCCGTACCCATTCGTACCAACAAAGATCTCAGACCCTCAAGACTCTTTTCAAGCATACCAAACTACATTAAAAAATCGATAGGAACAATTGTTCGTATCTCCGTCGTTTACAAGTCATTCCAGTTTTTTATGACCATAGCGGCCATTCTCTTTGGACTTGGACTTTTGCTTGGACTGCGCTATCTCTACTTCTACTTTACTGGTGACGGTGACGGACATGTACAGTCCGTGATACTTGCCGGCGTACTTATGGGTATGGGATTCCAGACTGGTCTAATCGCTTTTATAGCCGATCTGCTTTCGGTGAACAGAAAACTTTTGGAAGAGATCAGGGTCGAACAACTCAAAGCGTCGTTGGAGAAAAACGACAAATAAATGAAAGTTCTCTTTACCTGCGCGGACAAACCGACGATCTCTCGTAACAAGTTCCACCGAGAGACCCTACGAAAACGTTTTGACTACAGCGAATGTGTCTCCGAAAGAAAGAACTATGTCTCAAGGATCCCGAAAATTCTTGCGACACTTCCTTTTAAAATATTTGGGAAAGATTTTTTCTTTGTCGGATATATGGGACATTTTCTCGTTATCTATCTGCGTCTTTTTACAAAAAAGCCGATCGTTTTCGACTTCTATCTTTCCATCTACGATATGATGTGTAACGACAGAAAAGTTTATAAACCGGACAGTTTGCTTGGAAAACTCACCTACTGGATCGAAAAAAAGTCGCTCAAACTCGCTGACTATGTTATCGTCGATACAAACAAACTCATAGAAACTCTCTCAAATATGTACGGTGTGCCCAAAGAGAAGTTTGTTAAAGTGCCTTTAACCATCGATGAGAAAAATGTCAAGCCTCAAAAAGTCGATCGCTACAAACCGCAGTTTACCGTCCTGTATGTCGGAAGCTACATTCCCCTCCACGGAACCGAAGTCATCGTTGAAACCGCACGCATTCTCCAAGAACGTGGAGACGACACCTTTTTTCTAATGATTGGGAAGGGACCCGATTTTGACAAATGCCTCAGTCTTGCGAAAAAATACAAACTGAAAAATATAGAATTCAAAGGCTTTATGAGTTTGGAGGAACTCAATTACTACTACAACGCCTGTGATGTCAATCTCGGACTTTTCAATACAGGAGAGCGTGCCAACAGTGTCGTACTGAACAAAACCAACGACTCTTTTAGAGTTGGAAAACCACATCTCACTCTTGCTACCGACGCCATGAAAGAAGCATTCACTGACAACGAGGACATCTTGTTCGTACAAGATACCAAGCCCGAAACACTCGCAAAAAGGATACTCGAAATCAAAAACGACAAAAAACTTCTGCAAAAAATTTCGTCACGTGCCCTGGAATCGTATGAAACAAAGCTCAGTAACAAACTGGCACGCTCCATCATGGAAGAAAAAATCTTCTCACCCCTAGAAAAGAGTCGTAAAAATGGATAAAACCCAGCTAAAAAAATATGCGACACTCTTTGGAAAAGTTCTCGGTTTTGCCGGACTGCTCTTTGTGCTCTACAAATTCACTCACGAATACACTCTCTCCTCATTTGTAGAGCAGTTCAACCAGATCTGGAGCATTCTGCCAATCTTGTTGCTGCTGAATCTTGTCTCGATGATGCTCGGCATATCCGCCTGGAGACTGATGCTACTGAATTATGCTGCGGAATCGTTTGACTACAAAACTGCATACTATTATTTTTCAAAAACGGAAATTGCGAAATATCTGCCTGGCAACATGTTCCATTTCGTAGGCAGACAGGCTCTGGCCTCTTCGATAGGAATTAGTCAAAAAGATATGGCCAAAGTTTCACTGCTACACTCCTTCCTGCTTCTTGGAGCGACAATTTTTACCAGTACCCTGTTCGCATTCTTTGCCAAACATGTTCCAACCTATATCTTGATTTTGATGGTTTTGTCCTGTATCGTCGCCATCGTTGCTATCTACTACAGCTACCCCTCCTTTCCGGTACGGCAAAAAATAAAAATCAACCTCCTGCTTTCTGTATCCATTGCAATCCAAGGCATCATGCTTGGTATAATCATCACCGTACTCTCACCCGATATCGATGCATCACTGTTTTTCGAGTGTGTCAGCATATACATCATCAGCTGGCTGATAGGCTTCGCAACGCCCGGTGCATCGGGAGGGCTTGGAGTAAGAGAGGGGACATTTATCGCTATCACGACATTTTTACATGTTGATATAGCACCTGATATCATTGTCTTTTCCGTAGTGCTTGTGCGTTTATTGAATATTTTGACCGATATGCTGATGTATCTCTCGACACTTGCTATGAAAAAAGGCATAAAAGGATTGGAAGCATGATAAAACGCTCTGTATCGAAACCGATGATGGAACTCGACTATGTTAACGGAAAAATCGTAGAAAAAGTTCCTACACCCGTCAAACCCTCTTCTACCGATACAAATGTCGCTATCGTATGTCATCTTTTCTATCCCGATATATGGCCCGAGATCAAGAAGTACATTAGCCAGATTGAGACAGCTTTTGACCTTTTTGTTACAATTCCTCCTCATATAGAAGATGCTACAGCTGCCAAACTGCTCAAAGAGTACCCTCGTATGCATCTTTACAAAACAGAAAACCGCGGACGGGATGTTCTTCCTTTTTTACTCGTGATGGATCACATAGGCACCTCGACATATAAGTATATCTGTAAACTCCACTCTAAAAAGACTGGCGCGAGTCCGCTTGGACATGTTTGGAGGAAACTGCTCTACTTCGATCTCATAGGTTCTGACCAAACCGTCAAAGAAACCGTAGAGATATTCGAAAAAGATCCCGATGTCGGTATCATAACAGGAAAGAACTGCATCCTAGACTCGGAACGTTACGACTACGGCAATACATCAAAAATAGACAAACTTGTCGAAATGTCCGGATTTCTTTTTCAGGACGAATACCTTTTTGCGGGTGGAACGATGTTTTGGATCCGTAGCGAACTACTTGAACCTGTCCTCAAACTGTTTCGAGAAGGCAAACTCGAGTTCGAAGAAGAAAAAGGACAAAAAGACAACACGATCGCCCATGCTCTGGAGCGTTTTTTCGGTATAGTCTGTCATGTGAAAGGAAAAAAAATACTTCCAAGTCCGTCACACTACACACAACTCGATGAAACAACCATCGAAGAAACGGCTTCTTTGGTCCTTTCACAACAGTACCATGGCAAAGACGCTTTCGAACTGCAAAACAGACATATACGTGAACTCTACCAACGAATCGACGAACTCACGATTAAAACGCGCATAAAAAAAGCTATCAAAAAACTTTTCCCCGCGTCAGCCATCGAAATAATGAAAAAGATCAAAAAACTTCTACTCAGTCTCAAAAAAAATCCCCATATTATCAAAAAAGTTTTCTTCTATCTCAAGCGTGGGGAGATCCGTTACCTCATCCAGAAGATCAAAGAAAAAAGCGGCAAAAATCTTGATAAAAGTGCGCAGTTCGTCAAGATTGAGCCTCGTCACTATTTCAAACGATTCAAAAAAAGAAACTTTCCGCTTGAAAAGATTCGCATCGACATTATCATCCCCGTTTATAACGGATACGAGTTTTTAAAACCGCTTTTTGACAGCATCGAAGCCAACACGACATCTCCCTACAGACTGATAGTGATCAACGACTGCAGTCCCGATGAACGAGTCAAGCCCTTTCTCCTCGAACGGCTTGAAAAACATCCCGACTCGATTTTTATCGATCACCAAACAAACCTCGGGTTTGTCAAAAGTGTGAACGAAGGTTTCAGTCACGTCAAGAACCATTTTCTTATCCTCAACACCGATACGGAAGTCCCTCCTTTTTGGCTTGAACGGCTTATGTATCCAATTGTCCATATGGAGAAAATAGCTTCTACGACTCCCTTTACCAACGCCGGACAAATAGCGAGTTTTCCCAAATTTCTCGAAGACAACGAAATCTTTGACGGTATGGATGTCGCTACACTAGACAAAGCTTTTAGAGATGTCAACCCCGAAAACTTCTATGAAGAGATACCTACGGGAGTCGGTTTTTGTATGGGCGTAAACCATGACCTTGCCAAAGAGATAGGCTTTTTTGACGAAGAGACTTTTGGCAAAGGCTATGGAGAGGAAAATGACTGGTGTCAACGTGCCAAAGCTCACGGATATCAAAATATTTTAGTACCCAATCTTTTTGTCTATCACAAACACGGCGGTTCCTTCTCGGCGCAACAAAAGTCGATGTTAATGGCAGAGAATGGGAAAAAACTGCTTGAGAGATATCCAAACTATGATAAAGAGGTTTCCGAGTATATCAAAAAAGATCCTCACAAAACACTTCGGGATGCTCTTGTCATGGTAGCTTCTTCCTTGCATGATGAAGGGATACATCTTATACTTGACCACTCCCTTGGAGGCGGAGCAAACATCTATGCCGAGGAGATAAAAAAGCGTTACCACGCCAAAGAGAGAAAAGTTCTCTATGTCGCCTACGATTTTTATGCAGGACAGTTCAACCTTTCCTTTGATTACAAAGAGTACCACTTTACTTTTGCCGTTGATACCATAGAAGACTTAGAATGCCTGTTTGATGAGCTTGTCGTTCAAGAGATATTTGTCAACTCTCTTGTTTCTTACAGAGGCACGGAACGTATGATCGCTCTTTTGAAAAAACTTCAAGAGATCCACCACAGCGATCTGGTTATCCCAATACATGACTACTATCCCGTTTGTCCAAACTTCACGCTTTTGGACGAGAACAGCACATATTGCGGCGTACCTCAATTGGAGCGATGCACACAGTGTATGGCGAACAACGACCTCGAATGGAGAACTTTCGGAAACGATCATATAGACGTTGGAACTTGGAGAAAATACTGGCGCACACTCCTTGAGGAAGCAACACGTATCATCTGCTTTTCAAATTCTTCCAAAGAGATTATGCAAAAAGCCTATCCGGATCTGGATGAAAAGAAGTTTAGCATAGAACCACACCGAGTCCCTGCTCTTCCCGCAGTCACTACAGAGACGAGACCGGAAAAAAACGGCGTGACCATTGGCATACTTGGAGCCATCAATCTCGCAAAAGGTGCCGCTGTGGTCAAAAAACTCGTCAAAACCATCGAAGAGAGAAACTTGAATATCGATGTCGTACTTATTGGGGAGATCTCAGAACATATCAAAAGCAAACGTTTTCATGTTACGGGAAGATACGAAAGAGAAAACCTTCCCTCTCTCGTCAAAGAACATAACATCGACATTTTTCTCATCCCATCCATCTGCCCTGAAACATTCTCCTACACGACTCAGGAGATCATAATGATGCAGCTGCCTTTGATAGTTTTTGATATGGGGGCACCGGCAGAGAGAGTAAACGAATATGACAAAGGTGTAGTTATCAAACCGGATTACATAGAAAATATTCTCAATTACATCACCTCCAACTATGCCTGCTGAGCTTTCAAAAGGTTCCCTTGATAGCGATATGCTTTATTATGAAACAATATTCAGCTCGCTATCGCTTCAAGCTACAGGTTCGACAAACATTTCTCTACCAAATATTGGCTTCAGTCTGCTATACTATCGAAAAGTCGACAAGCCGCTCCATAAAGCAGCTATCAGTTACGGAAAAAGTAGATGAATATATCTGTTATCATTCCCACTTACAATGCCCAAGAGCATCTTCCTTCCCTTTTTGAGACACTCCAGCGGCAATCTGCATCTTTCGAACTCATCATCATAGATTCCTCATCGACAGACGATACGCCAGCTCTTGCCAAAAAACATGCCGACCTTTTCATCTCCATCCCGAAAAACTCTTTCGATCACGGCGGTACCCGCACAAAAGCGGCAAAACTGGCAAGCGGGGATATCATAGTCTTTTTGACGCAAGACGCTCTTCCTTGCAGCGAAGACACTATAGAAACTCTCATCAACACTCTTAAATCCCCTGATACGGCGGCAGCTTTTGGAAGACAGCTGCCTACAGAAAAAACTTCTCTTTTTGGCAAACACCTTCGTCATTTCAATTATCCCGAACACTCATACAGCAGAAAACTCGAGGACAAAGAAAAATATGGTATCAAAACCGCCTTTTTCTCAGACAGTTTTTCAGCATACAAAAAAAGTGTGCTCCAGGAGGTCGGCTGGTTCAAAGACGGCCTGATTGTTGGAGAAGATATGCATATCGCCGCGAAGATTCTTCTAAAAGGCTACAAAATCGCCTACTGTGCATCCGCACAAGTCTACCATGCTCACAGCTACACCGTTTTTGAAGAGTTCAGACGCTACTTCGACACCGGCGTCTTTCATGCAAAAGAGAGCTGGTTGCTGGAAACTTTCGGCAAAGCCGAGGGAGAGGGGAAACGTTTTGTAAAATCAGAGCTGGACTATCTTTTACGACATCGTGCCTACAATAAACTGCCTGCATCCGTTCTACGAAATTTTATGAAATATCTTGGATACAAACTCGGAAGACACTATAATTCCCTGCCCACAGGACTCCTTTCAAAATTCAGTATGCATAAGGCTTGGTGGAAATCCCATAAAAGCTGAGTGACATTAAACAAAATCATATATACTTATATTACTATTTTAACAACAGGATTTTTTATGAAATATTTAAAGCGCACTCATCTACTGCTTGCCACGGCTCTGTTTGCATTCAATGGCTGTGCTCTGTGGGATCAGATCGAGGAT
>Ga0256831_1001394_pt1 | contig 12740 bp, 7 predicted proteins | sample 132544metaG_FD_189087 | JGI IMG/M metagenome (GOLD analysis project Ga0256831, IMG submission 189087) | Hydrothermal vent microbial communities from Lau Basin, Pacific Ocean - 132-544 | ecosystem: Environmental > Aquatic > Marine > Hydrothermal vents | place: Pacific Ocean: Lau Basin | collected... | reverse complement strand
ATGATTTCTGGATTATTGGCATATTCTTTTTTACCTAAAAAACCTAGAATTAAATACGAAACCGTTAATACACATGGACAACTTGCTATGTTCTAACAAGTTGCTTATATCGAACTCAGGTTAATAAATAATCTAATCTTATTAGAATGTGCCCTATCAAGTTATATCTTCAATAAATTAACAACAACAAACGGCAAGATTAAAATAAGAGCAAAAATCCAAATCATATAAAACGACATCTCTTCGAGAAAATATCTATCTCCACAGTACTCTTTCACACTATTAATTACAAAGTTACCTTTAGCACCAAAAATATCTTCCATTTTGTCTAAACTAATTGCGTTAACAAAAGTATTTTTATTCTCACCTTTTTCATTTTTATGAAGAGCATAATTACTATATAGCATTTTACCTTTGTAATACAGAATAATTATCGATGGATTTTGTTCTATTTCATCAATTGAATATGGTATTATCACATCATAATCGGCATCGAGAATCCAATATTTATCTGTTTTTACTTCTGCCATTGCAACAACATGCCCTGATAAAGCTACAATTTTACAAGGAATATTCTTCGCTTCCAAAATACCGCAAACGCTTATAGCATGCTGGCTACATAAACCAACTTTCCTTTTCAATGCACGTTTATAATTACAAAATTCATAAAATTTATAATGTCTGGAGTCTGTAAATTGTTTAAACCATAAAATATAATTTTTGTATATCGGAATCGTTAAATTGTATTTTACTCTACCCTCGTTCCACCAATAATGAGCAATATTTTTATTAACCGCCAAAACTACTTTTTTAATATATTCCTCTCTACTCGTAATCTTCTGTTCATTCACAACTTCATTTAATAACGATTGTGCATTTTTATCCACATCATTTTCATAAAGCGTGTGTTGCTCCGAATATATATCGGCATTCCCCAGAGGAACAAATAATCCGTAAATATTCAACGCAAGTAATGCCATACCGGAAATAAAGGCAATTAAAAATATCTTATTGCGAAGGTTTTTTCTTTTTGCTATCTTTTTCTCTTTATTCATTTTTATAATTCTTCGAATTTGCAAATTTCAATTCTTCCTTTTTATTAAAAACCTAAAATTTTCATGTGTTTAAAATTTAGAATCAAGATACAAGAACCAAGACACAAGACAAGAAAATTAGTGCTTCAACTTAATCATGCTCCTGTGTGTGGAATCTTTTATCATGAATGTTTCATCTTTGAACAAAAAATAGATATAAACGTACATATTGTTTTTTTAAGTGTAATAAAAAACTTTACCTCATCTCCCTGTTATTTTTCACAACACAAGTTGTTTAAATTATGGAATAAACAACCACAAGTGCGATTTCCGTTCACTCTCTCCCAAATAAATTGTTCCGTCCAGTCCTGTAGTCATCGCATCAAATTGTTGACCCCTTCTGTAATAATATGGGCTTCTATCTGCTATTAACAGCCCTAAATTCTCAAAATTACATCGTTGAGGATTGTATGAATAAAACTGGCATGGCCTTGAAGTTGAAATCTCCCCGGCCATGAGATATACTTTGCCATCTTTACCTACCGTCAAACATCTCAGTCTTCTGGCTCTCCTAACTTTACCCAGATTATTCAGTTGCATCTTTTCAGAATCAAAAGAAAAAAGATAACCATCTGTTGTGCCGCCATAAATTAAACCGCCCGAAGTTTTAGCAAAATACTCTACAGCAGTATAATCCTGATAAAATTGCATATAATAATAATCTCCCGGAAGTTCAATATTCGTTTTAATCAATGTGTGACTATTGGGGTCATAATATACCAGCATCCCTCTATTCCCCGACATAAAGACTCTCCCCGAATCATCACAAATAAGTGCTCTTGCTATGGTTCTCCACTGCCGTTCAGGGCCATGAAACACCTTTTGCGGATCAATCTCTCCAATATCTGTAAATTTACCTTGGGCAATGTTATAAATAAAAAAATGATCATCCGGGTATGTCAATCCATATATCTCATCTCCTTTAGGATTTATTGTAAGTGCATAAATAGAATTATTTTTCAAAGGAACACCTAAATCCTCGACTTCAGAATCCATATCCGAAAGTTTAACATTCTCGTTGCTCTTAGCAGGCCTGTAACAATAGAGATGTCCTCCCCCGTAATTCCTGAAGTGTTTTTTTATATCCTTCCATAAAGTAACATCTAATTTATCATCTCCTTCCCCCCATTTAGATAAAGGTACCTCCTCGAATATGTTTTTTCCTGTACCAATAAAAATATTTCCATTTTTGTCTTCAACCAATGAATGGTGGATGCCACTTTGCCCTGGTATCTTTCCAAGATGTTTAACCTTATTTATTGCGGGGTTAAAAGAAAAAAGATAAGCTTCGTTGCCGCTTGTCCCTCCATAAATTATACCCTTCTGGGTTGTAACTAGAGAAGTTATTGCGCTACTATTAACAGGAATCTCATTAACATCTGGATACCCAAGATCACGTATATCGACACGTTGTTGATTTTTAATTAAAGGTTTTGCCCAATCCTGCGAATAAATATGGCTCGCCGGCAATAAACCTCCAAGACATAAAAAAAAATATACGAATGTTTTTAATTTAGTTTTGACCATGGTTTAGTCCTCGTTTATAAAATTTTTATATGTTTCTGTTACTTATATGTAGGCTTGTAAATAATTAAGTGCAAGGCCGTAGGAACCTTCCCAATCATCTGAGTACTCATATCAGAGTCCTTAACTTCGGCCTGCCCACAGAGATAAACGGTTCCATCGGGAGCGACAGAGATTGCCTCACAACCGAAAACTTTAAGTCCATCGGCTGTTCGCATAACACCTAAATCTACTCGTTTATCAGTTTTTATATCATACATAATAAGATGATGAGCATTTATACTTCCATAGGTTTCTTCATATTTTTGAACAGAAAAATCCCGGGCAGAAGGGGCAAAATACACCTTTTTATTTTTCGTATCAACGGCAAATGCGAGGGTGGAATAAGGTATATTCTTCTTGTCTCCGTCTAAAAATTTCGTATCACACATTTTTACCAGACTGGTAATTTTTCCCTCAGTACCATCATGAGGATCGAACCGGAATAAAATAGACCCACTTCCACAAGTTATTCCATAGGCCACCTTATCTACCGGATCCCATTGTACCGCACGCCAGATATTGGTTCGGTCAATCATGGGGTTTTTCAATTGGGAAGGAAAAATAGAAGGATCGTATGGAATATGAAGTGAAGTATCGAATACTTTTTCTTTCTCAGCATCGTACTTAGCCACCCGTGCCGTCGGATAACTCATATAAACATTCCCACTATCATCACAAAAAATGTCACGGCAAATATCCCAGTTACTAACCCGACCAAGATTTTTCGTAACATGATTTTTAAGATTAAAACGGTAAAAATAACCGGTAAAACCTATACCGAAAAGATACCCTCTCTTTTTATCTATAGTTAAAGGATAACAGCCTATACCCTTATCTACTAACCCCATATCTTCCAACGTATTTGTTTTTGGATTATATTTCATCCAATGTCCACCCTGCCAACTGGTGTAATCAATGGTATTGGGGCCACTCCCGTTATTCATTGTTACAAAATAGATGTTACCTTCATCATCTTCAACAGGTTTATTATGAATCTTTCCTGTAGATCTGATTCCTTTTCCTCTTTCATTAAGGAACTCCGCCAAATCGCAAAGAAGAGTATTCTTATCGGAATTGGGATCGTACATATAAAAATGAGCACTTACTCCTTCATTGATTAATGCAGAATACACTTTCCCATCGCTGGCAGCATAAAGTCCATCCCACATAAAGGGGTCTCTTCCCGGATATGCCCGGGTCTCAACAATGCATATATTGTTATCCTGAGCCGTAAGATGCGTGACGCCGGCATAAAAAAACAGTGATGTAAACACAGCCAAGCGGGTTAAATGGAAAGCAATTTTTTGACGATAGATTATTTTTATTTTCATAAATTGTACTATAAAAATATTTTATTATTTCAAAATTAAATTTCAGGATTTTGTTTCTCCAATACCCATATTCTGCTTTATAAAAAACAAAATTCCCAATACGAAATCTTCTGCTTTGTAATTCTTTATTCAGGTTCGACAAACATATTATTGCATTAATTTTTCAGGCATCAAATAAACTCTGGCCGTTTTACCTGCCACTGCAACTTTAACCGTTCTGTTATTTACCTGAATAATCTGATTATTAAAAAGATTAACCAAATGTTTGGCACGGAATCCGGCAGGTAAAATCAACTCAACATTTCTGTCTTCGACAGAATCATTTAAAACAATTATTCCATTTTCAAATATTCTGTATGCAATTCCCCGGGTTTCTTTTAATGGCTCCATACCCTTCCCCATATGCGCCCGATACAATACCTCTGCACCTGTTCCGTTTAATGTTGCCCACCAGACAAAATCAACAAGCCGGGCTGCTGAAAAAGCCCAGAATGCATCCTCTTTGACCTCTTTGCGAGAAGAATCCAGGAAAGATAACGCGGTTATTCTTCTCCCTGCATTTAAATACCAAGCATTATCACGGGCTCTCTTTTTCACATCTTCCCAAGTGTGGTGTCTTCCCTCCCATGCCCAACTATAAATAAAAGACTCCCACATACAGCAATCGCCATTTTTCTGTAAAGAAGTTCCTATACCGGAATTAAGGACAACAATCTTCTCTTCACCATAACTTTTAACCAATGTCCGGATAGTTTGAAGCATACGATCCCATGCATAGTTCTCGGTGGTATCGGGGAAGAGGTGTTCGTGAACGTAGGGAGGAAATTCCGGATTTCTAACGGGCGGCAGTTTTGTGGCAAAACAAGAAGCCCGTTTCCCGACGTTATCGATAAAAATTCCATCGGCCCCCCAATCCATCATTTTTTTTACATAGGCCAAAGATAGTTTCCAATAACTAGGACTGTTGGCGCAGGTTAGAAAACGAAATAGTCTTTCGGATCCGTCCATTGGAATATGCACCCATTTACTATCTTTATCAACCATCAGAATTTCCGGATGTTCGAATAGAAAAACATCCTGATCGGCATAATAAGCATGTATATCGGTAAAATGAAGATAGGGAATAACTTTAAACCCTTGTTTATGAGCCTCTTCAAAAACCTTTTTACTGTGCGGAACATGAGAAATTAATGCCACTCCTTTAACCAATGAACCGTCAAAAGATTTTATCGTTTCAACTGGGTACTGCTCTGTAACCTTTAACGATTTATATTGTTCCCTCCTTCTAACGATACGGGTTACTAAAGTATCCTTCAAAATGAATTTATAATCCTTCCACATATCGCTGCCCCAGGTAAACATATCGGCCTTTTGCAACCATTCGGGGGCCAAGTCTAATTTTTCGTTTGGAGGAGGAATTGACAAATTGTATTTATTTGCTAACTCCTTGTTATACAGTTGTGCTTTTACAGCATGAGGGAAAATTAATATGAACAATAAAATCGCAAAATATACACTTATGGAGTTACATCTTTTTTTTTGTGTTTGAACAAACATAGTTAGATTTGTTTTTACTATTACACGGTATTTCTTACTCGCTTCCATATGCATGCATTAATTAAATGTTATTTTACCTGTAATTTTATCACCTCGTTCGTTTTGAATAGTATAAAAATAAAGCCCTGGCACAACGAGCTTATTCTGATTATTTTTGCCATGCCAGACAACGGAATGAGAACCGGCAGAATAGATCCCCTTTCCAAGAGTACGAACTCGTTTCCCCTCGACATCATATATAGAAACTTCAACCTGCTCACTATTTTTTAAGACAAATTCTATGGTTGTACTGGTACTAAATGGATTTGGATATATTCTTGAAGAAAAAGAAGAATTGGAGTACTTATCTTCAAGAGAAGTTGAACTTAACACTTTACTTGTAAGAATAATCTCATCATCATAAACTCTGCGCTCAAAATCTGTATAGGCAGAATTGTTTTTATTATATAATGGGAATACATAAGATGGAGTAAGAACCGCCTCCCATGTCTCCGAATCAACTGGACTGATATTCACCTCCAAATGCCCATAATGTTTACCACCACTAACAAGTATACCTCCATCCCATTTTTCTGGTGCATCAGTATGTGCCAGAAATTTTTGTTTACTGTTATTCGTTCCTTCATAAAGACCTCTTAATCCATCTCCCCCTATTCCAACATCGTAAAACTGAATTGTATGATTCACCTCATTTCCATTTGGCAACAATTCATCTCCAGTAACTTCTGAACGCTCCCACATTTCATCGTGACCACAAAAAACTGCATCTACACCATATTTCATAAGCAGAGGTGTAAGAATTCGAGTTGGAGTTCCCGACTGATTATCGAAACCAGAACCAACCCCTGGGAGGTATCCATGAGGCCCTGAAGAGTAAGGAATATGATGAAACATAACAAATGTGAAAAGACTGTTCTTTTGTGCTTGCTTAAGCTTTTCTTCAAGCCAACTATATTGCCTCGATTCGGGGTCAAAATCAGGAGCATTTCCCCCTCCTGAATCATTTTCACCCAGCAAGTAAAAATTTGTATCCTTATTCGTTCCATTTGGGCTATTATTACAGGCATCCAAAACAATAATCGTTGCAGGACCATATTGATAACAATAGTATCTTCCCTCTTGTCTCTTGTTCGGAGAATTATTTAAAGGATCTTCAAAATATGTCAGATATTTGCTTATTGCTCTTTCCGAACCTGGCTGGGAATATCTCCCCATATTTGGGCCTTCATAATAATCATGATTTCCAAGAGCTGTCAACAATGGAATATGTCCAGCCAAACTCTGATTTGCAACAGAACTTGTATTATGTTTCCAAAACTCATCCCAGTCACGCTGCTCACCACCATGCTGGGTAATATCTCCGGCAATAAGTACTAAATCAGGATGACGTGAACGTATAACAGTTAAGTTATTACTATATCCGGTAGTTTGATCCACAAGATACTTACGCACAGAACCATCTACGGGATTAGTCCATTTCGCAGGTTTACCGGTAGATTCTGGCTCCGTTTCGCAATCAGCATACACTATAAATCGAATAGAATCGTTACCTGCTGGTGCTGTTTTAAACGTGGATTCAAAAGTGTCAAGAGCTTGAATTACCTTATAATGATAAATAGTTCCCGATTTCAAAGACTCAAGTCTGATTCTGTGACTGTAAGGGATTTTAGGGGCATTCCCATTAAAATAGGTAGTGCTTTCCCAATCTGGGTATTGCAGAGCATTTGCCGCAATTGGAACACTTGTCTGACTATTTTCTGAACTCACACCCTCTTCATGCCAATACAATATACCAGGAGCTTCGCTTTCCGAAATCCAATGAATACTCATTGCATCTGGAGCAGGATTCTGCAAATAAGGCCAAACCCGAAAACTTCCTTGTGCAGTAATTTTTATTGGAATAATGATTGAAAATACAATTACATAGAATTTTAAATCTTTCATAGTTTAGTTAGTTTAGTTAAGCAAGTAAATATAATAACTTTATTACCAACTACAATTTTGAATTTAATAATAAAATTTTACAAAGCATTATTTTGAAAGAATAATACAAATAACTGAGTTTCATTTGTTTTTTTATTATTTCACCCCAATACCTCATTACTGCCTAATAAGCTGCATGTTAATCACCAGGAACTTCGTTATATAAAAAGCCAAATCTATTTTTTTTTCAAATATTTTTCCGTTACCGCACACGAAATTAAATTTATTTATATATTTACTGCTTAAACCTATTAGTTGCATTTGCAATCAATTAAAACTAATTAAAATGAAAGAAAACTTACGTCAAGATTTTTCACTATTGTATTCGTTCAAAGTGTTAATCACATTTATTTTTGTATTTACATCTTCTTTATTAACAGCTCAGAAATATGGCGAAGTTCAAGGAACCATAGTTGACGAGTCTGGTGAGCCAGTAGTTTATGCGAACATTCAATTGATGGGTACAGCCAATGGGACTATTTCTGATGATAAAGGGTTTTATTCTATTAAGAAGGTAACTCCCGGCACTTATGAAATTAGAGTAACTTTTGTTGGTTATTCTGATAGTAAGGCAACAATAAATGTATCCGCAGGAAGTGTCATTACACAGAATTTTAGAATAGTAATGACATCAATTCAGGGTGAAGAGGTAATTGTTACAGCCATGGCTAAAGGACAGGCGAAGGCAATAAATACTCAACTTTCGGCCGAGAATATTAAAAATGTTGTTTCGGAGCAAAAAATACGGGAACTTCCCGACGCAAATGCTGCTGAGGCGTTGGCACGTCTCCCCGGAGTATCGGTTAGTAGAAGTGGAGGTGAGGCTGTTTCAATTAGGGTTCGTGGTGTTTCTTCAAATACCATGTTCGTAAATGGGATGCGTTTAGACGGTGGATTGGGATCTATTTCCTCATCTATGATTGGGGGTATTGAATTGAATAAAGCCTTTATGGCCGACCAGGATGCAGATGTGCTTGGAGGTAATGTAGAGTTTAAAATGCGTGAAGCAGAACCGGGATTCAGAAAAGATGTTTGGTTAAGAACAGGTTACAATAATTTTACCAAATCATTTAAAATGAATAATGTTGATCTTTTGCTAAGCAACCGCTTCTTCGATGATAAGTGGGGGGTAATGTTTAGTATGACTTATGACCGGAAAGATAGAGGAAGGGATATACTATCAGCCAGGTATAATACCTTTTATGCTTCAGAGCATGGTTCCGAAGACATTAGGGCAGTTAAACTCTCTGCAGTTACACTGACACGTACTGAAAACCTTAACAACCGTTACGGGGTCACACTCTACACCGATTATCAGCTGAATAACGGAAAGCTATATTATCAGGCATTCTTCAGTAATCGCAATACAGAAAGTATGACATATGCCAATGTCTATCAAGGATCGACTCTTGGTTATCGTACAACCAGTACGGAAACATTAAATAGGAATTTCTTACAAGGTATTGGTGGAGAGCACACCTTATGGGGTAGTGTGAAAGTAGAATGGAGCGTTTCCAGGTCTAGTAATAAAAGTGAGATACCCAATAGGCTCTCTATAGGTGGTGCAAATACGTCAGGACTTAGTGCAGGAGAGGTTGGTATTGACAGCACCACAACCATAAGTGAATATATGAGTAGCGCTAAACATGATATAGCATGGACCCAAGTCTCCAATCCCCGATTTTCTACCTCAGAGCTGGCTTCGTCAGAGCTGGCTGCCAGACTCGATATTAAAATGCCTTTTAGTTTGGGGAGCAAAATCGCCGGATATATTAAATTTGGAGGGAAAATTCGTGATATGAAACGCAGTCTGGATAAATCGACAAGAGGCTCAAGCTTCGGACGGCACTCTGGAGAGATGTTAGGCGATACTGCGATTGCAAGACTGCCTGATTTTGGATGGAAATATACTCCTAATACTGAGTTTGGATTATTACCTTTTGTAGTTGAACCGTATGCCCATGATTTTTATATGCAGGATGCTCAGAGCTGGTTCTGGACCGATTTAAACAAGTTGAAACATGTTTTAGATGTGTGTGATGATATGTTGCATGGATATATGGAAGGCGATAAAGATGACTATACAAATACTCAGCGAAACTATGCCACATACATTATGGCGGGAATAGACATTGGAGAGTTTATTTCTTTTATGCCCGGAGTGCGGTACGAAAGATCTGAGTACAGTACTACTGCCAAATGGTTTTTACAGGGTTTGGGCTATGGACCTTATGAAACTCAAGGTTTAATTGGAGATACTACCGCGAGCCATTATAGTGAGGATTTTTTCCCGATGATTCATCTAAAAATTAAACCGGCCAAATGGTTTGATATCCGCTTGGCAGCTACCAAGACATTGACCCGACCGGGGTACACTCAGATGAGCCCCAGATATTCGAGATCAGTAAGTCTTACTCAGTCTATGGGAAATCCCTATCTGAAACCGCAGACCAATTATAACTACGATGCCTATTTGTCAATATACACAGGCAAGACAGGTCTGTTCACCATTGGAGCATTTTACAAGAAATTGGAAAATCAGGTATTGAACTATACATTAAGAATTATTAATGCGGAGGAAGAGTACGGTTTTGATCCTATTTATGAGAACAAACTGTACTCGAAGCCAGTAAACAACAAATGGCCGGGTTATGTAAAAGGGCTGGAGTTTGACTGGCAAACACAGTTCTCTTATCTTCCTAAACCATTTAATGGTATATTGCTGAACATGAATTTAACCTATATGCAATCTGAGACCAGATACCCGTTCTTTAGTTTTTATAAAAAATATATAGAAGAACCGCCATATGTTTTAAACGTTGGGCAGCACGATAGCAGGATCAATACAATTATTGGAATGCCTGATATGGTTGCCAATGTGTCGCTCGGATATGAACTGGGAGGTTTTTCTGGAAGGATATCTTCCTATTATCAGAGTGCTACCATTACTTCGGCACAAGCCAGTAATAAATCTCTCGATCAGGACAAAGATGCACTGATGAGACTGGATATGCAACTCTCGCAAAAATTTAAAAAAGTACCGGGACTGACACTCTATTTGAATATTAATAACATTACCAATAACCCGGATCGGCGTATATTAACTTACCACCCAAGTAAACTTACAAACGAGGAGGTGTATGGAGTTTCAGGTGATATTGGTATTAGATATAAATTTTAAATAATCTAACCTAACAATAGATCGTTAGATTTCCAGACACAAGACAAGGACTTAACTGCTGTATATCAGCGACTTGATGCAATCATGGGCATTTTGTTTTTTTTACTGATTATCAGCACGATATAAAAACATTCCGTAGGCTCCGTAGGAATTCCTTCGGAATAACAAACTATTAATCTAAGAAAGGAGGTGTTTAATGAATCGTAACTAAACTTGATGACCTTAATAATTATTTATTTACTAATTTAAATTTTAAAAAATGAAAAAAAGTTTACATTCAATTAAAAAAATCCTGCTGTTAACAGCAGGTATATTCATCCTTACCAGCAATTTTACTTTTGCACAAACATCAGTTGTTGTTAATCCAGGATTAAACACTATTCAAGCAGCAATGGCTGCTCATCCCGGGGATACACTAGTGCTGAAAAAGGGGAAAGAATATGTGGTAAGCTCTGCGATAGAGATTACCCAACCTACAGTAATCAGGGGAGAAGCATATGACCGTACTGGTGCAGGCGATCCTCCAGCAGTTATTAGAGGAAGTGCAAATCCCGGGGAGGAAGATTCTTTCTACATGATTCTGGCTGCAGCAGATCTTACCTTAATCGATCTGGGATTTATAGGTTTTACCTGGGACAATAAACAAATTGATGGTGTAGTTAAAGCTACTAAGTCACATATTGATTTTGATGCACACGGGTGTGTTCTACAGGGTTGTAGAAGATGGATTGTGACAGCTAAGTTTGCAGGCCTTAACTACGTTCTTCACGACAACATCCACTTTAATATTAGCACTACCGGTAATGACAATTATGCTGGTTGGGGTGGCCCTGCATATAAGGGAGATAGCACTACCAATCACACCTATAACTGCACCTACTTTGTTGGTGGTCGTATGTTCCTTTCCGGAAGTACAGGTCCTACAGGATGGCAGTGGGCAGACCATTGCACTTACGTGAACACATGGGGCGAGACTTATCACAAGAGTAAAATGGATGGTTTTAAAGCACAGAATTGTATCTTCTTTAATACACACTTAAGAGGTTATGTGGGTAAACGGCAATGGATTAACGGCACAGACACAGTATCTTATGGTGGCGACTATGTTAGCTACAGGCAGTTGGGAGACACCCTTAATGGCGATTGTGCTGTCTTTCCGCATAAACTTGATACTGTTGATGATGGATCAGATAATAGATTTGTTGTTATAACAAACAACCTTAAGTTTAATGAACAACGCGTACTGGATTGGCATAATTCGCACGCTGTGACCACACAACCATTTTTGGCTTGGGCCATGCGATATAGGGCTAATGAATTTGGATGGACTATTGCGCCTAACTGGACTCCGGATTCGATTGATCAAAATTCATATGATCCTCAATTCAAGATGGGAGCGATTCCTGATGGTGCTTTTGAGGCGGCTTGGGAACAGAGGTTTAACCGCATGGATCCCTCGAAAAATGACCGCGAAATTGCTTGGCGTCCAAACGGTGCAGAACCAAAAGATTTTATCTGGCCTTTGCCCTTCGATTTTACACCACAGAATCAGGCATTGATGAGTGCGGGTTCAGATGGTTTCCCTCTGGGAGATCTAAACTGGCTGCCTGCTAATGTTAAAGCAGCTTGGGAAGCAGGCGAAGATAATCCACTAACTAGCATTAATTCGGTTAGAACAGAGCAATTAGACTTAGTAAATTATCCTAACCCATTTAGTTCGGTTACAACTATTTCATATAGTTTGAAAGGGAAAAATGATGTAACAATGAAAGTTTACGATATAACAGGAATAGAAGTCGCTACATTAGTGAATGAGACTCAAATTCCAGGGAAGCATAATGTTTCTTTTGATGGATCCAAATTACCGGAAGGTGTTTATCTTCTCAGGATTAAGGCTGGTAACACATCAGAAACACATAAAATGACTTTGATAAAATAGTTTATTAAGCTAACACAATGCGCATCTACCATTTAAGATGCTCAAAACAATTCAAAACCTACTGACTATTATGTTAGTAGGTTTTGTTA
>Ga0256831_1001393_pt1 | contig 12746 bp, 9 predicted proteins | sample 132544metaG_FD_189087 | JGI IMG/M metagenome (GOLD analysis project Ga0256831, IMG submission 189087) | Hydrothermal vent microbial communities from Lau Basin, Pacific Ocean - 132-544 | ecosystem: Environmental > Aquatic > Marine > Hydrothermal vents | place: Pacific Ocean: Lau Basin | collected... | reverse complement strand
AACATCGCCTCAAGATCGTGACGGGAAAAGGCTTTGAAGGCGAGCATGGTTTCAGAGTTCACGATCGCATCAATACGCAACATTTTCTTTGTTACCAGATCCGCAAGGTCATCGTTTGAACCCACACGGACGATGACGATCAAATCATATTTGGCCGCTGACGGAATACACCTCGGACACACCCTCCATCTCCGCTAACTGTTCCGCGACATCATTGATTTGTGTCCGTTCCGTATTTATGAGAATAATTGCGGTAACCATGTACTCTCCCTTATACTAATTGCGGTAACCATGTACTCTCCCTTATACTGTATGTTTAAATGCATTTTATGCGGTCATGACAAAAGCAATATAATCCGCAACGCAGAACAATGCACTGCTTATCAGGAATCTTTCCCGGATATAGGGGATACCGGCCGCAATTTTGCCAGATTAATGACCAGATTCTGCAGGTTATGGTCGGCAAACTCCACCGTGACCACCCCTTGGGCATGACCAATGGACTTGACCGTACCGGGTCCCAAAACCCTGTGAGTGACCTGCATTCCCCGGCGCAGCTCCTTTGCAACAAGCCAGTCGCGCTTTTTGCGAATTTTTCCGCGAGCCTTTTTTTTACGTCCGGCGCCCGGCTGTTCAAGGGCCACCTCCGCCTGGATAGCCGACAGGTAAGCACGGGCAACCTGAATATTTTTCGCTCGCAGCGGCTCTGCATCCGGCTGCGGATGCGCAATCCGGCCGCCGACCTGATCACTGAGCCTTAGGTTGCTCTCATAGAGGAAACAGGATGCAGGGTAAGCCCTGTCCACGGTGGACAACGGTGTGCGAGAATCTCCGGCCCTCATATTTCGCTCCAGACGGGAATCCTCGGGATAGAGCAGGCAAAGCCTTTCAATGGCCCTGGTCATGCCCACATACATCAAACGCCGCTCGTCCTCGATATTGTCGGGACCCTCTTCATCCTCCTCCCTGCGATAGGGCACGGCCCCGTCTTCCAGGCCCGGCAGGATGACCAAGGGCCACTCCAACCCCTTGGCCCGGTGTATGGAGGTGATAAGCAAAGAATCGTCCTGATCACCGCTGTTGACGCGACGCAGCTGCTCAATGGAGGCGAGGAGATCGCCCACATTCTCTTTCCGCCGCCGGGCAAAACGGACAAAGGCCCGGCAGGTGCGTATCTTGTTTGCCGCATCGCTGGATGAGGAGAAACGCTTGAAAAAGGCAAAGAGTCCGGTATCCTTGATAACCTGTTCAAGAACAGCTTCAGCCGAATCGGTCAGGGGGCGACGGAGCAAATCCGTCCAGATATCCGACAGATCCTGCAAGCGTCCGGCAAGAAAGGTAGATTTTGCCTGCCGGCTCAGATCTCTGATGAGCATCGGTGCCTTTTGTGGATCTTCCGCTATTGCGGCCGCCAGTTTGCGGTTACCTTCCTCGCCCTGCCAGAGATTGGGATTGGTCAACATGGCCATGACAAGGGCGCGGGCCTCATCCCGGTCCGTCATCTTTTCCAGGCCACCCCGGCAGAGGTACAGATAGCCGAGCAGCGCCTGAATTTCCCTACAGAAAAAAACCGACTCATGTCCGACCAGCCGATAGGGGATATTCTCTTCCAGCAGGGTCAGCTCGACCGGAACTGCGGCGGCAAAAAGGCGGACCAAAACAGCGGCCTCACGCAGGCTCCGACCCTGCCCCTGCCAATCGGCAAGAATTGCAGGCAGCGGAGAAGGTTCGGTGTCCCGTTGGTATTCCAGGCGAGTGTCCGGGGTGGTTGCATGGGAAAGGCAGAGCTTGCGATCACGCATGCGGTTATTGCCGATCAGGTGGTTCGCGGCCAGAGAAAGCCGGTGCCCGTAACGGAAGGTATAGTACAGGGTATAGGAGACGGCGCCCGGAAAATCCTGCGCAAAACGGGAGACAATATATTCGGGCCGCGCACCGCGCCATTCATAGATGCACTGATCGACATCACCAACCACCATAACCTGTGCCCGGCTGCCTGCGATACAGCAGAGCAACTGTTGCTGCACCTCGTTGATATCCTGATATTCATCGACGATGATATGATCAACCCGGTTACCGACCCAGGCGGCCAGTTGCGAATCATTTTTCATGGCCAGCACCGGCGCGTGGATCAGATCATTAAAAAATCGGACACCGGCACCCCTGCGCAACCGCTCAAAAACCTCGTATGCGCCGACAAAATAATGCAGCTGCGGATCCAGTTCATACCCTGAAAAGACACTGTCTGCGGGTCGGATGTCGGATTTGACAAGATCAATAAAGGTACGAAAATTCTCCATGCTTTCCCTGGTTACCCATGACTCATCGCCGCCATGGTCCTCCCCATACGACTTCATGGCTTCGCGGGCGAATCTTTCCTGCTCATACGCTTTAGTGAGCAGGGTATAGGCCGGCAGAACGCCCCGGCGGGTAAAGCTCTCAACCAGGCGCAGACCAAGGGCGTGGAAGGTATACACAGCCGGAACCGTCATGCCGGTATCGGACAGGGCCTTGCGTAGTTTGGCGACAAAGGCGTCACTGGCCGAACGGTTGAACATCAGCACCCGAATAAGCTCCGGAGACACCCCCTGTTCCAGCAGCCGGCAAACCCGGGCGACCATGGCCGTGGTCTTGCCCGAACCGGCCACAGCGCTGACCCGGACATGCCCCCTGCCATGGTGGACGATTCTCTGTTGTTCTTCCGTAAGCTGCATATTTTTTTGTCCGAAAATAAGGTTACGCATGTTATTGCATGTGCTGTAGGAGCGGATTTATCCGCGAATAGCTCACCCAATCACCTGGATAACCATGAAAATTTCGCAGCTAAAGCAGCTCCCACAAAATTACTCCATCCAGTTGTCTGTATTTTCCCTTTCCGTCAAGCTAACCTTGCATTTTTTCCTTTGCTGTGCAAGGGTTGTTGGCTCAAGAATACTGCATATTCATTTACCTTCCACCAATTAGGAGAATCCCATGTCTGAGTTTACCGATGTCACCATTGTAAAAAAGGCTAACAGCTACTTTGACGGCCGGGTAACCAGTCGAACCGTAAAATTTAACGATGGCAGCCGCAAGACTCTTGGCATCATGCAGCCCGGTGACTACGAATTCGGCACCGCAGAAAAGGAAATCATGGAAATCCTTGCCGGTGAGCTGGAAATTCTCCTGCCGGGCGCGGAAACATGGCAACAGGTCAAGGGGGGAGAATCATTTGAGGTCCCGGAGAATTCAAAATTTTCACTCAAGGTCAAGACCCTGACCGATTACTGTTGTTCCTATTTCAACGAGTAGGCCTCCGGCTTTAAGAATGGATGCCCCGGCAAAAGGCTGTGACTGCCTGCTCATCTTCCCGCCCCTGGCCAAACCCTGCGAGCCACCGGCGGGGATAGCGCTTCTGGCCGGGGCCATTCGAAGGGCCGGCAGACGATGCCGGGTTCTTGATGCCAATATCGAGGCGCTGAGCTTTCTCCTTGCCGGCACATACACGGCGGAGGACACCTGGAGTCGGCGGGCACTCCGGCATGTTGCAGAGAATATACAGACCCTGCGCAGCGAACAGGGCTATGATAATTTCCCCCGCTACCAGCGGGCGGTGGCCGACATCAACCGGGTGGTCGAACTGGCCGGAAAGCAACATGGCCTTACCCTGCAGCTCTCCAATTATCAGGACCCGACCCTTTCTCCCCTGAACAGCAGGGACCTGCTGCAGGCCGCGCAAACGCCGGACAACAATATCTTTTTCCCCTATTTTTCCATCCGCCTGAAGGATCTCATTGCCAAGGAGCAACCATCTCTAATTGGTTTTTCCCTGAACTTTCTCAGTCAGGCACTGACCACCTTTGCCATGATCGGCTTTGTGAAGAAACATTTTCCGGCGCTACAGGTGGTTGTCGGCGGCGGCCTGATCACCAGCTGGCTGCGCAATCCCGGCTGGACCAATCCCTTTGCCGGTCTGATTGATCATCTGATTGCCGGCAAAGGAGAAGGGCCCCTGTTGGCGCTGCTTGAACAAAAAACTCCTGCAAAGGATTATATCCCCGACTTTCAGGATCTTGCCGACAATCCATACCTGGCGCCGGGCCTGATCCTGCCCTACGCAGCCTCCAGCGGCTGTTACTGGAACAGATGCTCCTTCTGCCCGGAGACGGCGGAGAAAAATCCATATACCGCCCTGCCGTCCGACCGGGTGATCGAAGAACTTACCCGGCTCTGCACAGATTATAACCCTGCGCTCATTCACTTTCTTGATAATGGTGTCAGCCCGGCCCTGATGCCGGCCCTGGCGGACCGGCCGCCCGGCGTTCCATGGTATGGATTTGCCCGCGCCGACAGGCAACTGGCCAATCCCGCTTTTTGCCGCCACCTGAAACAATCGGGCTGTCAGATGCTCAAACTTGGCCTGGAATCGGGTGACCAGAGCGTTTTAGACGCTATGGACAAGGGCATAAATCTGGACCGTGTCTCCGCCGTGCTTTCCGCCCTGCACGCGGCAGGTATTGCCACCTATGTCTACCTGCTGTTCGGTACCCCAGCCGAATCCATTGCAGAAGCAAGGAAAACCCTTGATTTCACCGTCAACCACTGCCGGGAAATCACCTTTCTCAACCTGGCAATTTTCAACATGCCTGTCTGCAGCCTGGATGCTGAGCGCCTTGCAACCAACAACTTTTATACGGGTGATCTGAGTCTGTACTGCGACTTTGTCCATCCTCGGCAATGGAACCGGAAAAAAATTCGCCGTTTCCTTGACCGGGAATTCAAGAAACACCCGGCCATCACCCCTATTATCCGGCGCGATCCCCCGCTGTTCACCTCCAACCATGCTCCTTTTTTTACGTAAAAGTTCAGCAGCATCATTCCAGTAGAATAATTGCTAAAACCGCCCTGAAATGGTACTCTTTTTCCCATGGATAACTCGGCGCAAATCACTACGGCCACAGGGGAGTTCCTTTGGCTGGATACCTGGCCCACCGCCCGTTCAGGGAGAAAATACGTAACTGATCACAGGCTATGTAATTGTGTGTTCATTTACCTAGAAAATCTAAGCCGGCACAGGTGCCCCGAATTTGCGCAGTCATGAATGTTCGCTATAGCCCCTCTATGCGGGCAGGCGTGACCGCGCGAAGGCGGGGTGCCTGTGCCGGCTTACGAAAATACCTCCTGCTGCTGGCCATTATTCCACTTTTTTTTACATTTTTCTTTTCCTGGTCGGCTTTTCACTACGGAACACCGGGTTTTCGTGTTGATAAAACCCAGCACGGCCTGCATGTCTCCACGGTCTTCCAACAGAACAACCCGATCAGAACCGGCGACCTGATCATTGCCGTCAACAACGAGCCCTACAGGGAAATCTTAGGCCATCTGGCGCTGCACCCCGACTCTCCCGAGCAGGCCCCCGCATCCATTACGGTCAAAAGAAATAATCAGACCATTACCTTTGCGCCCCGCCTGTTTACCGTCAGCTGGCCGCTCTACTTCTCCATTGTCTGGCCCCACCTTCTCCTGATCGCCCTCTTTCTCCTGTTGGGCATTCCGGCCCTGTACCGCGCACCGGCAAAAGAACCGGCCGTTCTTTTCTGGTTCCTGCTCTGCTGGTTTGCGACCACATTTGCCACCACCCTGCCTTCGCATTTCGGTCTTCTGCAACCAAAAATAATTTCGCTGAGTTTTTTCGCCATCACCATTTCCAACTGGCTGGCCTTTGCCGCCTTTGCCCACTTCACCTGCCGATTCCCCCTGGAAAGGGACCTGTGTGCCGGGAGGCCGTTGCTGGTGATCTTTCTTTATGCAATGCCACCCCTTTTAGCCCTTGTTCCAACCCTGTATTTTGCAGGAACGAGCAGCGCCTTTTTCAGCAATCTGCAGCGATTCCGAAATCTTGCTCTGCCAATTATCATTCTGGGCTCTTTTGGCAAACATTTCATTGACCTGCGCCATCTCAGATCTCCCTTTGCAAAAAACCAGGTCAAACTCACCCTGGCCGCCTACTGGCTGACCTTTGCCCCCTATTTCTTTTTTTACCTGCTCCCCAATCTCCTCTATGACCGACCCCTTATTTCTTTTCGTATCGTTTTGTTAAGCGCCACCATTCTACCTGCAGCCTACCTGGTGGCCCTGCTCCGCTACCGGCTGCTTGGGGTTGATCGGCTCATCAGCCGCATCCTTGCCTATTTTATCACCATCTCCCTGCTGACCCTCTGCTACGGCTTTTTACTGGCCCTGATCAAACAATGGTTTTTCGGCCGACAGACCATCTCGCAGGGCTTTTTCCTGCTCTTTCTCCTTGCCGTCGCCCTCACCCTCAATCCCCTGGTCAATCGACTGCAACGGCTTATTGACCATGCCTTTTTCAGGTATCGAGCAAACGACAACATCCTCCTGTATACATTTAGCCAGAAACTGGCCGCTACCCTGCAGTTTGACGATCTGATCTCCCTGATCATTGATGAGCTGCCGCAGCAACTCCAGGTCACGAAAAGTGGGCTGGTGCTGCTGGAAGATCACCACCATCGCCTGTATCCGGCAACCAACACCCTGGATGCTCTCTTGCAGCCGGAAAGTGAAATCATCCGCTTGTTCAACCAGGGCCTCCAGGTCATCTTCAGTCGGGAAGAACAGAGTAACGAACCACTCGATGCCGAGCTGCGGAGCATGCACCAGGCAGGATTCGACCTTGCCCTACCGCTCCGGGGCAAAGCAACAACCCTGAGCGGGATTCTTCTGCTTGGTCCGCGCAAGGACGGGGGGCTTTTCCGGGAAGACGATATTCGCCTGCTGGCCACCCTGGCCAACCAGATCACCATTGCCCTGAAGAACAGTCTCCATTATACATCGATGATTGAAAGCAAGCAGCAGCTTGAAATCCTGTTTTCCAAGGTTGTTCAGACCGAAAAGATGGCGGCACTTGGCGAGATGAGCGCCACCCTGGCCCACGAGATCAAAAATCCACTCGGCATCATTCGCAGTTCAGCCCAATACCTTGCCGAGGCCAAACGATCAGACGAAATCACTCAGGAAATGCTGGCCTACATCATTGATGAGGTTGACGACTTAAATGTCATTCTCTCCAACATCCTCGGTCTGGCAAAATTCAAGGATCCTCTTTGCAAACCCATAGAGCTCCATAAAGAACTGCCGCTGCTCTGTGACCAGTGGCGACATTCCGATGATCACAACCGGGACATCCATCTGCATTGCAGGGTAGAGGACTACCTGCCGATTTTCTACGGCGATCTGCAGCAACTTCGTCAGGTGCTGCTGAACCTGCTGCGCAACAGTGAAGATGCTCTGGCCGGGCCGGGAAATATTTTTTTGGAGGTACGAAAAGAGGGAGAATTCGTTCTCATCAAGGTTGCCGATGACGGGCCGGGAATCGCCGAGGAACATATGGATGAGCTGTTCGGCAAGTTTTTCACAACCAGGGAGGACGGACTCGGCCTGGGGCTGACGGTCTGCAGGCAGATTATTCATGCCCACCACGGCAGTATAACCATGGACAACGGCAAAGAAGGCGGAGCCGAGGTACACATTCGATTGCCCTTGCAACCGGGAACCATTCCGCAACCCGACATAAACAACAAAAAATACGATGAATGCGCGAATACTGATACTTGACGATGAGCCCCGGATGTGCCGCCTGCTGGAACTGGTCCTGAAAGAACAGGGCCATGCCGTCAAAACGGCAGCCGATGGCAGGGAGGGCATCATTTGCTGGAAGAAGTGGCAACCGGACCTGGTGATCAGCGACCTGAAGATGCCCAACATGGACGGCCTTGAAGTGCTGCGTTACCGCAATGGTCATTTTCCGGGGACGCCCTTTATCCTGCTCACCGCCTTCGGCACCGTCAAAACAGCGGTGGCGGCCATAAAAGAGGGCGCCTTTGATTATCTCACCAAGCCCGTGGATCATACACAGCTGCGTGATCTGGTTACCAGGGCGCTGGAAGAGCATCGATCATGCCGGAGCCGACGAATGATCGGCAGCTCGGCGGCCATGCATGCCCTGCACAAAGAAATTGCCCTGGCCGCATCCACCGACAGTTCGGTCCTGATTATCGGGGAATCGGGAACCGGCAAGGAACTGGCGGCACGAGCCGTACATGATGGTTATGGCGGGAAAAAATCCCCATTTATCCGGGTCAACTGCCCGGCCATCCCGGCTGAGCTGTTGGAAAGCGAGCTGTTCGGACATAAGCAGGGGGCCTTTACCGGGGCCACAAAAGAACGAAGAGGGGCCTTTGCCGCCGCCGACGGCGGCACCCTGTTTCTTGATGAAATAGGCGATCTGCCCCTGACCCTGCAGCCGAAACTGTTACACGCCGTGGAGCAGAAACTGATCACACCGGTGGGGACAACGACACCGAAAAAAATTCAGGTGAAAATCATCACCGCCACCAATCGCAATCTGGAAGCAATGATTGGCGACGACCTGTTCAGGCAGGACCTCTTTTATCGTCTCAACACCCTGACCCTGCGCCTGCCGGCTCTGCGGGAACATAAGGAAGATATCGAGGAGCTGGCCCTTTTTTTTATAGAACAGTTCCGAAAAAAAAACGGCGGCCCGGCAATCCGGCCCACTCCGGATACCCTTGCCCGCATGAGATCCTATGACTGGCCGGGCAATATCCGTGAACTGGGCAATGTCATTGAACGGGGTTGCCTACGTGCTGAAAACGGTATTTTCACCGAGGATCTGCTCCCGAACAAGATGATCACAGTCAACAAAGACGCAAACAATGCCCCAGCATCAACCGCGCCCCTTGATCTCATCGGCCGAGAACGTGAATTGATTGTGCAGGCACTTGAGCAGTGTTACTGGAACCAGACCAAGGCGGCCCGGCAACTGGGCATCACCCGCAACACCCTGCGCTATCGAATGAAAAAATTCGGAATCAAAAGGAGATAAGGCACTTTGTTATCTGGTATTTTCAAAAAATGAAACGGAATTCTATGAATAAGACCCAGAAAATATACTACCAACATCTGCCCGAAACAGCGACAATCTCTTTCTTCGAATCAATGAATCAGATGAGATTATTAATGGTTTCCCCCTTTGATAATCGCAGGTAAAAACATGTTCCAGGGAAAGTTACCATAGCGTGCACCATCATAACTTCGATCGATTGCCCACAGATAATAGTAGTTGAGTCGAAAGAATAGTTTATTGTTGATGACATGCATTTCGTCGAATTGTGAGCTGTCAGGGCCTGGAGTCAAATCTTTCAAGAGGTGTGTCCCTGCTGCGGTGCCATCACTTACCCAAAGTTCGTAACCGTAGCCAGGACTGTCCGCAACGAAATAAAAGAGATCTTTTTTGCCAAGGGAACTCCCACTGACGACCGAGAGAAGGGAAGGTGATGATCCATGTTGATACCCGTTGGTATCAACTCCGGGGTAGATGTCTTTCAGCAGATGTAAACTTTTATCGTTTGATAAAAGATTCACATAGAACAGCTCGTACCCGTAGGCTGGGCTATTGATGGAGAGAAAGAGCTTGTCATTCATGGCAACCATTTCATAAGGGACGCCGTCATTGTCCCAATCATGCGTCGATCCAAGTTGAACTGTCCCCGTTGTCGTTCCGTCAGTTCTCCAGAGTTCCCAGTGTTCGGTACTGGTAGAATCATCCAAATCATCTCGATTGACGATGAAGTAAAGATTGTTTTTATAAGTGATCATATGAGAAATGCCACTGGAATAATGTTGTCCGTTTGCATCACTACCAGGAGTAAAATCTTTTACCATTGTGACATTACTGCTGGTGATACCTCCTGCATCAATGGTAACCGGATCACTGCTCCATAATTCGCGACCGTGTATGCCATCGTTTGCGGTAAACAAAAGCTTATTGCCAACAATAACGAAATCCTGGGGAGAGCTTGATGTCGTATAATCACCTGGGGCCAGAGCACCGCTGTAAATATTCCGTAACAGCAAAGTGCCAGCATTTGTTCCATCGGAGACCCAGAGCTCTCGCCCATGCGAATCGTCATTTGCGCCAAAAAAGAGATTGCCGCCGAACTCGACAACCTCACTGATTTCAGCATCACAACTGCCTGGACAAATGTCCTTCACCAACGTTGCGGCGTGGGGGGTTCCGTCTGTACGCCACAACTCCATTCCCTCGCTGAATGTGTGGGCCTGAAAAAAGAAGTTATTCTTGTAAACTTTTGCAGTCCAAATTGTCCGGGAAAAAAGTGGTTCTTTGAATTCTTCAATAAGCGTATTGGTCTTGTCTGTTTCGTTAGCTACATATAACTCGTTGTCTCCGTTATCATTTTCATCCGCGACAAAAAAAACGAGATCTCCCATTTTTTCGTTATGAGGCATCGGTACATCACGACTTAAAATGTTAGCTGAAATTTGCCGTGTACCATTTTTTATTCCATCGGACTTCCAGATACCTATCTGAGTGCCTGCATCTCCTTTAAACCCTATTTGTCCATCAAAATACAACGAATCCCCAATAGGAGTGTACCAATTAGTAGCGGTAAAATGATAAACTTCATAAGGCAGGGACTCCGCAGTTGAAAACGATGGCAGCATGCATGTACACAATATGAAAAAGAGTATGGCTCTGCGAAATAAACAATTTAAATTCCATCCTGTTAATTGATAAGCTTTCACAATAAAATACTTCCTGCTTTCTATTTCCATCGCAACAACACTCCGTTTATTCCATATCTCAAAATAAAAAAATATCCTACTGAACGAAGATTGGAATGTTAATAATTCCATTCTCGGCGATATAGGTTATCGCGCCCCCACAAAAGCAAAACAAACGCAACAACACTCCGTGGTGTGTCTGTTTATGACTTCCATCATTTTTTATCTCCCAGGAGCAATAATGAAATTCCACTATTGAGCCGTCCAGTGACAGGCTCAGTCCCGGGAATTGCTGTCCGGGACCAAAACAAGTTGGACAGGTTACCGGCCGATCCGTCTGCATTATGTTCGGTGGACCAGACGGCAATAACCTTGGTGTCGTTCCCCATGGCCATAGCCGGTGGCTGGTCTATGAGAACATGTAACTGCATAGTCCTGTTTAAATCCGACGGTGCCCACCAGCTAACGCCATAATTTGGCGAACAGCTTTGGTAAATCCAGGCATCAGTACCAATTGTACCACTGGAATTGTTTGAAGTATGATACCAGGCACAACACATGCTTCCGGTGCTGTCGGTATAAAGTCGAGGGTTTACGTCTTCTGTGCTATTGAGAACATCTCCATAAAGCCAGGCAGGGGTGGACCAGGTCGTGCCATTATCATGAGAATAGCTGTAAACAATGTTGTTACTTACATTATTTTTTGTTGGATCATCAAGATTTATTCCCGAGTACCAAACCATAACCCAAAACCCCGAGCTTCTGCTATATTTCAAGTCACCGACCCAACCACGGCCGCGTTCCTTAAACCCTAACTCTTTAGGAGTATTCCAGCTTTGGCCGTCATTGCCGGATGTACTGACCATGATCTTACTATCACTGAAAGGGTTGGATGGATCATAACTGCTCCAGGCCGCCACCCATTGACCGGCATGACTGGTTTCCATAGACACATACTCCTTGCTTGTTCCTGAAGAATGGTCAATATACTGAGGGCCGATCCAGGTTTGTCCGTTATCAGTTGAGCGAAAAAAATAAACCGAACTTACGCCCTGATATTGATACGTGCCACTGATGACCCAGGCGTGGCTCCCAAAATCAATGGCATCTACGGTAAAATATCTGGAGTCAGTGGCTGCAAACGAATTGATTCTTTTGGGGATGCTCCAGGTTTTACCATTATCACTGGAACGAGAGAAAAAAACATCACCTGTGAGACCATGTACATGTATGCCCGCATCTACCCAGACCAAAACCCACTCTCCCTGCTGATTTGTTGCCAGCCGAGGCAGGACGCTGTTACTATTCACATCCGTAGAGATCCACTGCATATCCTGCCAGGTGGAACCATTATCTATTGATCTCTTCAATACGACAAAGGAAGGGATTCGACCACCAAGAATGTTGGTTGGATCCATTTGATGCTGCCAGGCGGTAATCCAGACCCCATTTCCATCGGTTACAAGCTGGGGCTGTAGTTCCTCATAGCCATCATTTGCCGAATCAGCATCCAGGACCGATGACGTGGAGAAATGAGCAGAGCAATAGGATGCTGCATATACGCCTGACAAAAGAAAGATATTCAGACAGAAGCTACCGATAACAATCGTGCTGAATAAAAGTTTATTTCTCACCATTTTTTTCCTCAATCTCATAGAGTTAGTAGCGATTTCTCTTCAATCTTCTTGATCACCACTAATTTGCCACCAAGGTGGGCTTTGCCCGCAACTCAATAAATTGTAAGCGGTCTTTAATCGCGATATGTACGGCATAAAATTCGCGGCTGAAGCCGCTCCTACCTGCCCTATACTCTGGCTGCCGGGCGGCACCGGCCATAACCCGGCAAGCAATGAATGAGCATTCATTCCATAGTGGGATTATACAACTTACGATTTCCTTGAGTCAAATGAATCGATATTATTTTCTCTGGTTTCCGCTGATAATGGCGGGCAAGAAAAGATTCCAGGAGAATGATGATGGAAAGACCGTCAACAGAGGTGTTTCCTGCCAGGTTTTGCCAAGGCCAAGCTCACCCTGTTCATTACCGCCCCAGGACCACAAACTTTTACCACTCTTTTGAGCCACTATATATGAAGTCCCAAAAACTAAAGATTGCCGGTTGGTGACTGTTTCAAATATTC
>Ga0256831_1001392_pt1 | contig 12754 bp, 13 predicted proteins | sample 132544metaG_FD_189087 | JGI IMG/M metagenome (GOLD analysis project Ga0256831, IMG submission 189087) | Hydrothermal vent microbial communities from Lau Basin, Pacific Ocean - 132-544 | ecosystem: Environmental > Aquatic > Marine > Hydrothermal vents | place: Pacific Ocean: Lau Basin | collected... | reverse complement strand
AATATATTATTTATTAATACTAGGCTACTTAAGACAATTTTTCCAGTCGATCAGCAGCTTTTCAAATAACAGGTTAAGATTTATAGAACCCTGAATTTCGTAATAGGCTTTATTAACTGAATCAGACAGTTGCATTAGCTTTTTTAAGTATAATCTATTTGATAATTGTTGCAAGTCCTGTAGATAATCAATATTACTGATATATTGTTCTGCACCCGCAGGCAATTCAAACTGTGACAGTCTGGCCAAATCTGTAATAAGCAGGTCCAGCCAGTAAATAATATCAAAAGCACTGGCCGTTAATCTCTTTTTGGCACTTTTAGTTTTCTTGACTGTGCTTAATTTAAACAGACCATCAGCCCCTGACACAGGATCGATCTGATTATTGGCAACCTGCAGCAAAGATTCAAACACTTCTTTACGAATAGTCTGTGCGTCTTCCAGTGCCAGTTGTCTGGCTTTTAAAGGTGCGCCAGAGGCTAAAGCCAGCATAAGTGCTGACTCTTTTACCCCCTGTTCCTCCAGCCACTGTCGGGCCATTGCCTGATCAGGTAATCCTATATCAATAGTTTGGCAACGACTGCGAATGGTCGGCAATAAAGACTGTTTTTTATTGCTGACTAAAAGCAGTACCGTATTGGGTACGGGTTCTTCGAGGGTTTTAAGCAGACTATTTGCGGCATTTTGATTCATTGCATCTGCCGGTTCCACAATAACCACTTTTTTGCGCTGCAGCTGACTGCTTAATACGCTCCATTGTATCAATTCACGTACCCTGTCCACATTGATAATTTTTTTATCTTCCGCTGTAGTCAGATATTGCAAATCAGGATGATTAGCTGAATTAAACAGTAAACAGGCACGACATTGCTGACATGGATGAAAAGCCTTAGTTTGCGGATCTTTGTGAGGTGCATGACACATTAACGTCTGGGCAAGATAAAAAGCCAGCGCCTTTTTACCCGTACCAGCAATACCACTGATTAATAAAGCATGGGGGAAATTAGCCTGTTTATCTTCACTGCCGGATAATTGCTGCCAGAGTGAAGCATGCCAGGGATACAGTTGAGCTAACTCAGACATTGGCGACCAGTTTACTCAGTACCTGATCCAGCTGCTGATACACATCTTCCAGAGCCGGCTGGGTATCAATAATATAAAATCGCTGCGGATTCTCTTCGGCCAGTTTTAAATAAGCTTCTCTGATACGGTTAAAAAAAGACATCTGCTCTTCTTCAAAACGATCCGTTTCGCCGCGCTTACGTACGCGTTCCATACCCTGCTCCACAGGGATGTCCAGCAGAATTGTGGCATCCGGTCGCAAACTACCCTGAACCCAGTGTTCCAGTTGTTCAATTCTTTTCCAGGACAAGCCCCGGCCACCGCCCTGATAGGCATAGCTGGCATCGGTAAAGCGATCACTGAGCACCCATTTCCCGGCTTCCAGCGCCGGAATAATAAGTTCATTTAGATGCTGGGCGCGGGCAGCAAACATCAGCAGTAATTCAGCATCATCACATAAGCTGGTATTGGATTTATCGAGCAGCAAATCTCTGATTTTTTCTGCCACAGGCGTCCCGCCCGGCTCACGAGTGGCTATATAATCTATACCCTGTTGCTGCAGATAGTTCTGAATATATTCAATATTAGTGGATTTTCCCGCACCTTCCGAGCCCTCAATGGTAATAAATTTGCCTTTATACATTTAATCAGTTCTTCTTTTTCAGAATGTACTTTCGTACTGCTTTATTATGGGCTTTCAAACTATTGGTAAACTCGTGACCACCACTGCCGTCTGCAACAAAGTACAGGCTTTTGCCTTTATCAGGGTGCAATACCGCATGAATGGCCTCTCTTCCGGCTATTGCAATGGGAGTGGGAGGCAATCCATCTATCTGATAAGTATTATAAGGTGTTTTCTTATTAATATCCTTACGTCGTATATTACCTTTATAATCATTACCCATACCATAGATAATTGTCGGATCAGACTGCAAGCGCATTTTTTTCTTTATCCGGCGAATAAATACACCGGCAATTTTACTGCGTTCAGAACTGACACCGGATTCTTTTTCAACAATTGATGCCAGAATGAGTGTTTCATAAGGTGTTTTAAGCGGTAAATCCTTTTGCCGTTCCGACCATTCCTGCTGTAATATTTTCTGCATCTGCCCATATGCCCGCTTGATGAATTGCAGATCGGTGGTGCCTTTGGGAAATTTATAGGTATCAGGGTAAATAAACCCTTCAAGGTTCTTATAAGGACTATTGAGCAGGACAGGCAGATTTTTTAATTGTTGCTCATCCAGAACATGGATCAGCATGGGATCATTTTTTATATGTGCCAGGGCTTCCTGCAAAGTCCAGCCTTCCACTATAGTTAAAGAATACTGATTAACCTTACCGGAAACAAAGTTATCCACCAGTTCCTTAACGGTCATGCCTGCAGTTAAAGTATATTCCCCTGCTTTAATTTGTGCCGCTGTTTTAGACAGGCGGGTATATAACCAGAAATATTCTGGATGCTCAATAAAATGCAGTTGCTGCAGAGAACGGGCTATTTTTTTAATACTGTCACCCTTCTTAATAGTAAAGATCTGCTCTGTTCTGCTGCCGTCATCAGAAAAAAGCAGCGGCGTTTCCAGAAAGATTTTATAATCATTCCAGTACCATGCCCCGGCAAAACTGGCAATTAAAATAACAAGGGCTATAAGCTTAAAAAGTCGTTTTATCATAATTCATTAAATTGACAGGGACGCTGTAATACCTGATTTATATTTTGAGCCAGCAACGTGCTCAATTTTCGCTGGTTATAATATTTTGAAACAGACTGTATATTGTTCGGAATACAGTGGCTAGTATAGTCCGGATAATCAATCTGTCGCACAGGAAGAATACCAAAAATACTATTACTAAAAAATACTTCTTCAGCATCCATCATATCCTGCAGACTATAAACACCGGTTTGAACCTGAATACCCCGTTTTTTTGCATACTCAAGTAATTCACAGCGAATCGTGCCATTCACTCCACTATGACGGATTTCAGGAGTATGTAACTGCCCTTCTCTGACAAAAAACACATTACTGCTGATCCCTTCAATTACGGTTTGTCGTTGCAGATGGTCAGCAGTGGAAAATTCCAGCATCAGACCTTCCATATAGCAAGTATCCGTCAATTCACTGGCTGCCATCACCTGTTCAAGCCTATTTAAATGCTTCAGTCCAGCCAGAACCGGCTGTGCAGACAGCATGGTGTGACAAACCCTGACCCTAATCCCCTGTTGATAATCGCTGTCTTCACGCTCAGGCCAGGGGTGCAGAGTAATAATTAACTGCGGTTCGGGAGAGTCAGGCAGTCGATAGCCTCGACCACCACTGCCTCTGCTGAGAATTAACTTAACTACCCGAGCCATCTGATATGATGCCTGAGAACGGTTTTGAGCTGCAATCAGTGTTTTTATCTGAGTCAGAACCTGCTGCTCATCCGGCAGTTTAATCTGTAAACGCTGTGCACCTTCCTTCAGTCTATGCCAGTGCCGTGCCCATAGGTGTAAATATTTACCCGTCCAGGCAATGGTTTCAAAAAGCCCATCCCCATAAGCCAGACCCCGATCGGCAATTGAAATATAATTCTGCTCATGACCATTGACTAATGCCATTATCCCTCCGCACCCAGGGCTTTGAGCAGCCCTTTGGCCTTAGCTCTGGTTTCCTGCAGTTCTTTATAAGCAATAGAATCAAACACCAGCCCTGCACCAGCTCTTAAGCTTAACTGCTGACTGGCAAAATCCGCATCGGAATCTTCACATCCCGACTGTTCAAGCACCATGGTGCGGATTAGAATATTCAAATCCATACTGCCGTCCAGATTAATATAACCCATGGAACCGGTATAAGCGCCTCTGGAACATTGTTCCAGTTCAGCAATGATCTCCATACAGCGTACCTTTGGACAACCAGTAATAGTACCGCCGGGAAATAAGGCACGAATAGCATCAACCGGCGTTTTATCAGCCTGTAATTCACCCGTAACATTAGACACGATATGATGTACATGAGCATAGCTTTCATTCACCATAAGTTCATCCACTGTCACTGTACCGGGGGTGCAGACCCGACCGAGATCATTACGGATCAGATCAATCAGCATGATATGCTCGGCCTGCTCCTTGGGGTGATTGTGCAGATGTTCAAGTAATAGCTGATCTTCAGACAGGGAGGTACTGCGGGGATGAGTGCCGGCAATGGGTCTTGATGCCAGCTGATTATTATTAATGCTCAGTAAACGTTCCGGCGATGAAGAAATGACACTGGCAGCACCGGTCTCTGTCAGAAAGGTTGCCAGCCCGGAAAAAGGAGCAGGGTTTGCCCTGCTGAGTTTTTTATACAGGGCAGCAGCAAGTTCATGATGCTGAACATCAGACACAGATGAATGCCATAATCGGGACATATTAACCTGAAATACATCACCATCCAGAATATATTGTTTAACCCGCTCAACCGCCTTTAAAAACAGGCTGTCATCTTCCTCCTGCAAATCCGACAGTAAATCAGTCAGTAGTTTTTTATCCTGACTTTGTATGTCCCGGGTTTGCTTCTGTACACAGCTCATATCAGCCAATAAAGTGTCATAACACTGCTGGTGATCGATGCCGGATTCAGTAATAAAAAAATAACGCTGCCGCTGATGATCAAAAATCAGGGCCTGTTCAACTCTGGCAGCATAGGCTACAGGCAGAGCCTGCTCTGAACGGGGTAATTTTAAAATCGGCTCAATTTCCCCGGCTATTTCATAAGACAGAAAAATAAACCAGCCGCCTCGAAACGGTAATGGTATGTCTGCCTCGGCAGGGTTTTTCCAATTGCTGACAGTATCCAGATAATGCTGCTTAAAGCAGTCCAGAAAAGATGCTGTTGCTGTTGATGGACTGTGATCCTCTGAAGTGCTTAAACAACCGCTATTATCCAGTATTATGCGATGTTGGGGTTCAATAAACAGAATATCAAAATTAGCATCACTATGATGAGTATTTCTGTCTGTCGGTGTCGGCTGAGTGGTGCTCGTTAGAAAAAATGGATAACGTTCAGGAGAATACTGGTAAAGCTGATAAAATTCAGGGATCCCGGAAAGGGATAATTCGGTCACCTGACAGTGAGAAGTCATGTTCAGCCTGAGATAATAATAATAAAGTTATGATGATTCAGCATACCGAAAAACTATACCAATGTATAAGTTCTCTCAATTCTTTCTTCCTGCTAGGCCCTTATCAGGAGGAAGAATTAACTCCCTTCTCGAAGAAATGAGAGAACAGCGATTGAGATTAGATTTTACCCAGAATCAATGTACCATTGGTACCGCCAAAACCAAAAGAGTTTGAAATGGCATAATCAATTTTCATTTCCCTGGACGTCATTGGTGCATAATCCAGATCACACTGAGGATCAGGATTATCCAGGTTAATCGTGGGTGGAGCCACCTGGTCACGAATAGCCAGAGCAGTAAATACCGCTTCGATTCCTCCAGCCGCACCCAGTAAGTGTCCGGTCATGGACTTGGTGGAACTCATGGTTAACTTATAGGCATGTTCACCAAAAGTACGTTTGGCTGCTTCGGTTTCAGCCATATCGCCTGCCGGAGTAGAGGTACCATGGGCATTTACATAGTTGATCTGGTCAGGATTTAAAGCGGCATTTTTTAATGCCAGCTCCATACAGCGGCTGGCACCTTCACCGCCTTTTGATGGCAGGGTCATATGATAAGCATCACCACTCATACCAAAGCCAAGTACTTCTGCATAAATTTTTGCACCACGAGCTTTAGCAAACTCATACTCTTCCAGAACGACCACCCCTGCACCGTCACTGAGTACAAAACCATCACGATCTTTGTCCCATGGACGAGAAGCTGCCTGAGGATCATCATTACGTGTAGACAATGCCCGGGCCGCAGCAAAGCCGCCTAAACCGGTTTCTGAAGTAGCCATTTCAGCCCCGCCGGTGATCATGACATCAGCATCACCATATTCAATAATACGCGCGGCATCACCAATACTATGAGTAGCGGTTGCACAGGCCGTGGCCATGGCCAGATTCGGTCCTTTCATGCCATATTTAACAGACAGGTTGCCGGAAATCATATTAATAATATTACTGGGCACAAAAAACGGTGATATTTTACGCGGACCGCCTTTTAAAAAGTTGCTATGGCCTTTCTCAATACCAGGCAGACCACCTATTCCTGAACCAATGGAAACACCAATACGCCAGGCATTTTCTTCAGTGACTTCCAGGTCGGCATCTTGTATAGCCTGAATACCCGCAGCCATACCATAATGGATAAAGGTATCCATTTTTTTGGCTTCTTTTTTTGACAGATATTGCTCCACATCAAAATTTTTAACAGAACCACCAAACCTTACACTGAAGGCGCTGGCATCAAAATATTCAATGGGTGCAATACCACTTTTACCCGCAAGGATATTTTCCCAGGATTCAGCAACCGTTAATCCTACAGGGCTAACCATTCCCAAACCGGTAATAACAACTCGTCTCTTAGCCAAAAAAATTCTCCAAATATTAACCCGGACAAATCAACTGCAATATATTGCGCATGAGCAAACTACTCAAGTATGACAGGGTATAAATAAGTAAAGCCGGTTTAACAAAGCGGATAATAAGTGCAATGTTAAATACGGCTTTAGGAAATATCAGGTGTTAAAAAGATATGCTATCTTTTTAATTAGCCGTCATTATGGGCATTGATATAATCAATTGCCAGCTGAACAGTAGTGATTTTTTCAGCTTCTTCATCAGGAATTTCAGTTTCAAATTCTTCTTCAAGAGCCATAACCAGTTCAACGGTATCCAGAGAGTCAGCTCCCAGATCATCAACAAAAGATGATTCAGGCTTTACTTCGTCTTCTTTAACGCCTAATTGTTCAACAACAATTTTAGCAACTCTTTCTTCAACACTACTCATTTTATAAAATCTCCATAATTCTTATGCAACACTTCTCTTAAACCATTAATCAGACAACCATTCGCCTGAAGAATGCAAGACAGATATAAACCCCGTCAGTCAGAGTGTTTATTTACGTGCCGCTATTTTAGTGAAATCTATTCCGATATACCAGTATAGATGTTAAAAAAACCTTATTTAGTCTCTGAATTAAACAATTTAACGCAAAAACAAAAAAAATTGATAACCAGGCTATTCATATTCGGCTTTTTTTTACCCTTAAGGCATATACATACCACCATTTACATTAAGCGTTTCGCCGGTAATATAAGAAGCTTCTGCCGATGCCAGAAAGGTTACCGCAGAAGCAATTTCTTCTGCCTGACCCAGTCTGTTTAAAGGGATCTGGCTTAATAATGCATTTTTAGTTTCATCCGGCAGAGCTCGGGTCATATCCGTATCAATAAATCCGGGAGCAACTGCATTGACTGTAATGCCTCGAGAACCCACTTCTCTGGCCAGTGACTTGCTAAAACCGAAGATCCCGGCTTTTGCTGCGGCATAATTGGCCTGTCCGGCATTACCGGTTATCCCGACCACCGAAGCAATTGAAATAATACGGCCGGTTCTGGCTTTCATCATCGCTCTGAGACAGGCTCTGGACAATTTGAAAATAGAGCTTAGATTAGTTTCAATAATCGCATCCCATTCTTCATCTTTCATCCGCATCAACAGGTTGTCACGCGTAATGCCTGCATTGTTCACCAGAATTGAAGGCATGGCAAAATCGTTTTTCATAGTAGCCAGTAATTGATCAATACTGGCCTGTTCGGTTACATTAAGCACCATGCCACGGCCCTTAATATTATTTTCCTGCAGGTATTGAGATATATTTTCGGCCCCTTTTTCAGAGGTTGCAGTGCCAATTACCGTAGCACCTTTGTTGCCCAGACTTAGAGCAATAGCCTGCCCAATACCGCGACTTGCACCACTGACCAGTGCGATTTCATTTTCCATTGACATCAGGAGAGTTCCTCAAAAGCTTTATCAATTGTTGTTGTATCAAATAGTGCATAAGCTGGTGTGCGGCGATTAATACGACGATTCAGTCCAGTCAGTACTTTACCGGGACCGCATTCAACGATTTGTTCCGTACCTTCTGCCAGCATTTTCGTTATTATTTCTACCCAGCGTACCGGATGAGAAAGTTGTAGAACCAGAGCCTGTTTGATCTTTTGCGTATCATTTTCAACAGCCACTTCAACATTATTTATAACGGGAATAAGCGGAGTTTTTATCTCAACATCGGCCAGTTTAGCTGCTAACTGCTGTGCAGCACTCTCCATTAAGGCACAATGAGAAGGTACACTGACGGCCAGTTTAATGGCTTTTTTGGCACCTGCTTCATTAGCGTTAACAATGGCTCGATCGACGGCATCACTATGTCCTGCTATAACGACCTGTCCAGGGGAGTTAAAATTAACAGCTGATATAATCCGGGGCTGACCTTCCTGCTCAAACTGGGCCGCTGTCTGTTCACATACCTTAACAACTACGTCATCTTCCAGCCCGAGAATTGCAGCCATAGCACCTGCTCCCGGAGCCACTGAGTCCTGCATAAATTGTCCACGATGATAAACCAGATCCACGGCATCTGAAAAATTCAAAGCATCGGCACAGACTAAAGCCGTATATTCCCCCAGACTATGTCCAGCCATTACTGCGGGCATTACTGCGGTTTTACTTTTCCAGATTTGCCAGATAGCATAACCGGCTGCCAGCATGGCTGGCTGAGTGTGCTGAGTTTTATTCAGTTCAGCCTCAGGACCATTTTGAGTCATATCCCAGAGGTCAAAACCCAGTACCTCACTGGCCTGATCAAAAACTGCAGTGACAATTTCACCATAGGCCGGGTTTTGTTCAACAATACTGCCCAGCATACCTGTAGACTGGGAACCCTGACCGGGAAAGATAAATGCAATTGACATATTGGTTCCTTAATAATTACATCAATATTTTATAAGAGCGGAACCCCAGGTGAAACCACCGCCAAAGGCTTCAAGCAAAATGGTTTCTCCGCGTTTAATTCGACCGTCTCTGACTGCAGTATCCAGTGCCAGCGGCACCGATGCCGCTGAGGTATTGCCATGGTTTTGTACCGTAGTGACAACATGGTCAGTGGACATTTTAAGCTTTCTTGCAGTGGCATTAATAATTCTGATATTTGCCTGATGAGGGACCAGCCAGTCTATGTCTGACTTTTCCATATTATTTGCGGCCAGAGTCTCATCCACAATACGCCCCAGAGTATTCACAGCCACTTTAAACACTTCATTGCCTTTCATTTCAATATGTACTGCGTCCAGTCCATCTGGATTGGTATCAGAAATACCACCATTGGTATTGAGCAATTCTGCAAAACTGCCATCCGCATGAATATGAGAGGACAATATACCCGGTTCGTCACTGGCTTCCAGAATAACCGCCCCGGCACCATCAGCAAACAGTACACAGGTAGCACGATCAGTCCAGTCAACAATGCGTGACAAAGTTTCTGCACCAATAACCAGAGCCCGTCTGGCGGCTCCCATTTTAATATATTTATCCGCAATATCCAGAGCATAAATAAACCCTGTGCAGACAGCCTGCACATCAAAGGCAGGGCAGCCATGAATATCAAGACGTTGTTGTAATAAACACGCGGTACTGGGAAAGACTTTATCGGGTGTCGTTGTGGCAACAATAATCAGGTCAATTGATTGAGGATCGACAGCAGCCTGTTGCAGCGCATTTCTGGCCGCTGTTTCGGCTAAATCACAGGTGGTTTGATTTTCATCAGCGATATGCCGCTGCTTAATACCGGTACGTTCGGTAATCCATTGATCGGTGGTGTCTACCATTTTTTCCAGATCGTGGTTGGTTAATACTTTTTCTGGCAGAAAACTGCCGGTTGCCATAATACGAGAATACATCTAAATAGCCTTAAGCCAGTAAACCCAGCACCTCGCCCAAAGACGAGACTCTTGGGAAATAGTTGTCACCTCTGCTATCTTCGACCTTAAGGACGAGGCCGAGGTGCTGGGTAAATACGTAATTACTCAGCATGAATTAGCACAGCAGATTTCAGGAGCTGTTTATCTTGCTCAGTAGTTACAAAAATTATAAATAAAAACGAAAAATTATATCACACAAAAAACAGTTTCCTGCTGAAACATGTCTAAATTTAAAGGTATTATTATATTGTTATTGTTTTCCAGGGTAGCAATTATTATGCAATTTCTTTGTTTGCCGATTGTTCGACAAAAGATTCCTGTAACATCTTACTGATGCGTTCAGGCACATTATTTTCAACTTCCAGAATAGCAACACGAATGGCGTTGGTAAATGAAAACACATCAGCTCCGCCGTGACTCTTTACCACAATACCTTTCAGACCCAGTAGACTGGCACCATTATAAATTCTGGGGTCTATTTTACTTTTAAATGCTTTTAATATCGGCATGGCTATTAAACCAGCCAGCCGGGTAAACCAGTTTCTATTAAACTCCTGCTTAATATAATAAATGATCATTTTTGCCACGCCTTCCGAGGTTTTTAGAGAAATATTTCCCACAAAACCATCGGCAACCACCACATCAACGACCCCTTTATATATATCATCGCCTTCAATGAAACCATAATAATTTAAGGTACTGCTGGAAATCAGACCCGCTGCCTGCTGAACCTGCTCATTACCCTTCATTTCTTCCTGACCAATATTCAGCAGGCCGATTGAAGGATTATTAATACCGTCAATGGCATTGGTCAATACTGAGCCCATGACCGCAAACTCCAGCAAATGATCTGCCGAAAGCTCTACATTGGCTCCCAGATCCAGCATATGAGTATGTCCGGTCTGAGTAGGAATGGCAGAACAGATGGCCGGACGATCAATACCGGGAAGCGTTTTAAGTACAAACCGGGCCGTCGCCATCAGGGCACCGGTATTACCGGCACTGACACAGGCATCCGCTTCTTTGAGCTTGACCTTATTAATAGCGACCCTCATCGAAGAGTCTTTTTTCCCGCGTAAGGCTAAAGCCGGTTTTTCATCCATTCCCACAACCTGAGTGGTGTGCTGAATACTCATACGCCGACGAATATTATCAGGACATTCCTGAAGTTTTTCTGCTATAGACTGTTTATCACCCACCAGAATAATCTTCAATCGCGAATATTCTCTGGCAATATTAAGCACTGCCGGAATAGTAACACCCAGTCCGATATCACCACCCATGACATCAATTGCAATTGTACTGTTATTTTGTTTATCTATCATTTACACATTCAGAGTAAAAAACAAAGCCCCAGAAAGTTTCTGGGGCTTTGTTGTAAAAACAGGCAGAGTATACTTTGTCCGATCATCTGCAGTTATGAATTATCTTTAAAAGATGCTTATAAACAAATGATTTTAAAGTAAGTCTTACTTGTTTATAACCTTACGGCCTTTGTAGTAACCATCTTCCGTCACATGGTGACGACGATGAGTTTCACCGCTGGTTGGATCAATAGATAAAGTTGCACCACTCAGCGTATCATGTGAACGACGCATACCACGGCGGGCTGGTGTACATTTGTTTTTTTGAACTGCCATTAGATTTTCCTCAGAACTTACAATAATAAAATTAATAATAAAAAAGAGTTTATTTCTTTAACCGTCTTAATACCGCAAAAGGATTATCGTCCTCAGTTGGTATTTCGTTTTGCTCAGGCCCGGATGCATCCGCACCCAGGTCAAAATTCTGTTCACTTTCCGGAACATTATACTGTATTTGACAGACAGTTCCATAATCCGATTCCGGATGCATTGCAATTTGCGGCAGAGCCAGCAGCAACTCATCTTCAATCAGCACTCTGGGATCAAAGAGTTCTTTTTCAGATAACCAGAAAACATCATAACCCGAGTCTTCTGCTTTTTTTTGTTCAAAATCATCGTGAACAAAAGCAATAGCCACATCACAACTCAGATCCAGACTAAAGTTTTCCATGCAGCGCTGACATTGCATAACGACTTCAGCCTCTATATGACCATTAACAAAGCGATTATCTATACGATCTTTATCAAACTCAAGATGATAATGTATATCATCCTGCTGATTGGTAACTGACTCATGCAGGCGGAGTAAATTTTTATCCGACTCCTGCCGAGTGATAATACCCTCCAGGATGACCCCTTTATCGGTATATCTATAGTGATCAATTCTCTGTGGTATGCGTTCCACCATATACCCGCCATATAATTGAGTGATTATTCACAATCCTGAAAAACCTGCCGGGATTGATTTATAGCCATTCAAGATAATCGCATATTTTAAAGTTTTTGAATATTGTTGTCAAAATCTTTACTCATTTATTTTGTATTAACTCTGTTATGCATTAACGTATCAGCCTGCAGGACAGATTCTCGGCGGTTTCAGTAAGTGATACCCACGACCTGTTCCGGACTATCGGATTATTGAACCTAGAAAAAGCAGCATCTCGCCTTAAAAAACGAGGCTCCTGGGAAATAGCTGTCACCCCTGCCATCCTCGACCTTTAGGAGGAGGCTTTACGAAGTGCTGGGTAAGTAATAGAATATATTGACAAACACCAATAATCCACTACAGTTTAAAATAGTCTGTATCCTTATATAATTTGAGACTTCTACCGGTGTCAGTTATATTTTTCAAGCTTTTTTCTGGCCTTATTATATCTGCCTTAATAATATTACCTGTTAAATACGATGATATCCTTTAGATTACTAACAACATCTGAA
>Ga0256831_1001391_pt1 | contig 12754 bp, 10 predicted proteins | sample 132544metaG_FD_189087 | JGI IMG/M metagenome (GOLD analysis project Ga0256831, IMG submission 189087) | Hydrothermal vent microbial communities from Lau Basin, Pacific Ocean - 132-544 | ecosystem: Environmental > Aquatic > Marine > Hydrothermal vents | place: Pacific Ocean: Lau Basin | collected... | reverse complement strand
GCTTTTGGCAGAGGCGCATTACGTGGTGGGTGCCGCGGGTTCCGGCGATCCCCTTCGCCTGATGCTGAGGGGCACCCCGAGGGTGCTCACCGGCGCAATTGCCCTTGTTCCTTCTGAGCTCTCGGAGGATCACAGCGTTTCGATATACCTTGATGATAGGGCGCCCATGTTCTTTTCTTGGGTGATTCCCCGCGGTGATCTGCTTGAGCTTGGCACGGCAGTGGACCCCAAGCGTTCAAGGGAAATCCCGAGGATTCTCAGATCCCTGGCGGGGGATATTGGGGCGCCGCTTCCTGCCCGTATCCAGTACCGGCCTATCGTTGTTGATGCGCCCCTTCGCCGCGTTGTTTATGGCAATGCAGCCCTTCTGGGGGACGCCGCATCGCAGGTGAAGGCGACTACGGGAGGGGGCATCTCCTTTGGGCTGCGCGCGGCGGATCTGCTCGCCGACGCCATGGTATCTGGGGATATATCCGTTTACCAGCACAGATATCTCTACAGTCTTTACCCCGAGCTCCTCGCCCACTACCTTCTACGGCGCGTCCTGGATCGACTTGGCCCGTCCGGTCTTGCGAACGCCATTGACGGGCTTGAAACACAGCTATCTGAAGTACTCTCCCGGTATGGAGCAATGGACAGCGTGCTTTCCCTCCTTAAAGGCCGTGTTTTGCCTGTTACTTCCCGAATCGCCTCTCGCGCGCTGCGTACTCTTCTAGGATTGCCTTGATGTCCTGTTCCTCTATCTCGGGCCATAGCTTCGGGTAGAATACGAGCTCCGCGTAGAGTGTTTCCACGGGGAGGAATCCACTGGTGCGCATTTCCCCAGATGTTCTTACGAGGAGGTCTACCTGGGGTGCGTTGGGCACGTAGAGCCGTTCCATGATTGCCCGCTCGTCAACGTCCTCCGGCCGTAGTTTGCCTGCAGCCACGTCCTCCGCTACCCTTCTCGCCATGTCCACGATCTCCAGGAGTCCTGTATATCCTACGGCCAGTATGATTGTGGGCCCATCCTTGTTGGCGGTTTTTTCCTCCACTTCGTCCATGAGATTCCGTATCTTTTGGGGGAGGAGGCTCCTCCGCCCGGCGAACCTTATCCGTGCGTCCCACGGGTTGTTTGTTAGGACTTCGGTTAGCTGTTTCTTAAAGAGCTGGAAAAGAATGGAGAGCTCTTGCTTGCTGCGCTTTGCAATGTTCTCCGCGGAGAGCGTATAGAAGTAGACCGTTTCCACAGGTGTTTTTTCCGCTATGTATGTCATTAGCTCCTTTGCCCGCTGTACACCGAGCGTATACGCCTCGGCAAGGCTAATACCCACCTTACGGGCGTATCTTCTGTTTCCGTCGGGGATTACGCCGAGCACCCGCGGGTATTTCACGTTTCTACTGGCTGCGATCCTAATAAAAATCACCACGCACATATCTTTCTGTGGACGATGCACTTATCCGTGCGGCGCAGCGTCTTCTGCGAAGGGCATCGCGACTTGACCTGGCCATCGATGCGCTCGCTCCTGCCGAGATCGATATAGATGAGAACCTTGCCGCAATCGATGATGTCTCCCTGGCCGTTGGCGATCTCGACGATACCGGCTCGGATATAGCAGTTGAGACGAGTCTTGATGCAGGGTCCGTGGCGTCGGCGCCGAAGACCCCCGTTGACGAGTCCACCCCCATCATTGCCTTTGACGAGTTGAAGGTGGAGGATCTGTCGGCAGGCGGATCTGGCCCCCAGGGGGACGAAGGCATGGGCAACGTTCCCGTGGCACTTCACAGCCTTCCCGAGGATCTGCGCAAGGCTGTCCCATCGGAGTGGGCACCCCCTGACGTGAGCAACGTGGATGAACGCTATCCCCTCATACCGCCCTTTGCGGAGGCCCACATTTACTGGAAGGACGACGAGAGCATTATTTTCTACGAGGTTATTGAGCCTCCCCTCACGGATGAGGAGAAGAGGGCCTTGGAGCGCATAAAGAGCCTGTTGCTTGATCTTATCGATGTTAGCGCCTACGATCTCATGAAAAACGCCGATCCTGAGCAGTACATTCGCCAGAAGTTCTACGAGATTGTAGATGGCTACGGATTTAAGCTCACGCAGCAGCAGAAGGATAAGCTCGCCTACTACGTTGTCCGGGACTTTGCGGGGCTCGAGCGGATAGAACCGTTGATGCGCGATCCAAACCTCGAGGATATCTCCTGTATAGGGCCGGGAATTCCCATCTACGTCTACCACCGGAAGTATGGGTCCTTAAAGACCAATGTAATGTTCCCGAGCGCCGAAGAACTCAACAGGTTCATTGTCAAGCTTGCCCAGATGTGCGGGCGCCACGTCTCCGTGGCGAATCCCCTCCTCGAGGGTGCACTACCCGATGGCTCCCGTGTGCAGGCTACCTACGCCGTGACCAAGGACATTTCAACCCGTGGGAGTACCTTCACCATCCGCAAGTTCACAAAGGATCCCCTCACCATCACGGACCTCATAAACTATGGGACGATCCCTCCGCTGCTTGCGGCATACCTCTGGCTGGCCATCGAGCACAAACAATCCATTCTCATCTCCGGTGGGACTGCTTCGGGAAAGACAACGCTGCTCAACGCGCTTTCCCTCTTCATTCCGCCCGAGGCGAAGATCGTTTCGATCGAGGATACGCCGGAGCTGCGCCTCCCCCATGAACACTGGGTGCAGAAGATTGCCCGAGAGGGTACGGACGGCCGTGGCGCGGTAACGATGTTTGATCTACTGAAGGCAGCGCTCCGTGAGCGTCCAGACTACATCGTGGTGGGAGAGGTCCGTGGCAAGGAGGCCTACGTGCTCTTCCAGGGTATGGCCACGGGACACCCCGGTCTCGCAACTATTCACGCGGAGGATCTCGATACGCTCGTGGACCGCCTGACAACGCCCCCAATCAACCTGCCCGCGTCCCTTCTCCACGCCTTGGATATTGTGCTCTTCATGACGCGTGCAAAGGTTCGCGGTATTGACGTACGCCGTCTGAGGGAAGTTCACGAGGTTATCGGCGTTGATATGAAGACCAAGCGTCCCATCACAAACTTTTTCGCCCACTGGATCCCTGGCGAGGATCGCTTTGAGTTCAAGTCGGACAAGAGCTACATCCTTGACAAGATCATAAAGGAGCGCGGTATCTCTCCGGACAGCGTGTGGGGGGAGCTCCGTCGCAGGGCCTACGTGCTCAAGTGGATGAAGGAAAAGAACATCCGCTACTACAAGGACGTGGGGAGGATCATCGCTCGCTATTACAAGGAGCCTGAGAAGCTTCTGGAGGAAATCGGTTATGTTGAAGCCTCTTCTGAGGACAGGATATAGATTCTTCGGGGATTTCATTCACCGGCGGAGGTCACAGCTTCAGGGCTTTGCCAGGCAGCTCAAGGTAGCCCGTCTTCCCTACTCCGTCGAGGAGTACTTTGCGGGGATGATCTTTGCATCTCTCCTCGTCCTTTTGCTTGGTGGGGCCACTGCGGCCTTTGCTTTGACCGTGTTTTACGGATATCCTGTGCCCGTTGCAATCGGTCTTGGTGCGGTGATCGGTGTTTCCTTAGCCGGCCTCACTGCGTTTCTGTTCCTCTGGTACCCCAGCTACGTTGCCAACGAACGGCGTTCTGATATTGAGGGGCGTCTTGCGTACGCCGTGACCCACATGAGCACCCTTGCAGGAACGGGAATCCCCCCGGTGGCAATCTTCAAGGCACTCGTAAACTTCAAGGAGTACGGCGAGATTTCCAAGGAATGTGCCTACATCGTGCGCGACGTGGAGGTCTTTGGCAAGGATCTGTACACCGCGATTTCGGACGCAGCCCGCGCTTCCCCTTCCCGTCAGTGGGCGGACGTGCTCTGGGGCGTGGTGTCTACCCTACGCAGCGGTGGCGATCTGCGCGCCTTCCTCTCGGAAAAGGCTCGCCAGCTCGTGGAGCTTCAGGAGCGTGAGGAGCGCAAGGCCATGGAGAACTTGGGGGTCCTCACGGAGGTGTTCATGGTGGGGTTCGTCCTTGCCCCCATCATCGGCGTGCTCATGATCGTGTTCATGGGGCTCTTTGGTGGCTCCATCTTCGGACTTCCACCCCGTTTACTCTTGCTCTTCATCGTGTACTTCGGAGTTCCCATCCTGGGGCTCGTTTTCCTGGCCGTTGCCAACAGCAGCAGGCCCAAGGAGGTTCTGTGATGGTTGATTTCAAGGAGATCAGGAAACGCATCGAGATCTTCCTTCGGCTGCATCGCCCCAGTGATTTCCAGATCGTTGTAGCTGTATCCCTCATCGTGTCCGTTGCTCTCCTCTTCTACGGTATTCAGAACTACAGGAACACGCCGTATCTGTATACGTTCACGTTCCTTGCAGTGTTCTCATTTATTCTGCCCGTTGGTGTGGCTATATACCTGCGGTACGCGCGCCTTCAGGAGAAGGAGCGCTACTTCCCCCAGTTCCTGAAGGATCTTGCGGACGGTGTGCGTGCAGGTCTTTCCCTGCCGGAGGCGGTTGTGAACGTCTCGAGGATAAACTACGGGGCCCTTAGCCCAGACGTAAAGCGCCTTGCAACCCTCATTTCCTGGGGCGTGCCCTTTGACGAGGCGATTCGTAGGTTCGCCACGAGAACCGGCAGCAAGATGATCAAGGCATCCGTGGAACTCATCCTTCAGGCGTACACTGCAGGGGGTGCCCTCGCGGATACCCTGGATACCGTGGCTGAGGACGCTGGTAAGATGTACGCGCTCAGGGAGGACCGCAAGGCGCGCTTTAGCGGCTTCATTAGCACTATTTACTCTGTCTACATTATATTCCTCATCATTACCGCCGTAATGGCCACGGTCCTCATCCCCGAGATCCCCTCCATGCCGAGCGTTGGTTTCGGGTCCTTCTTTGGCGGTGCTGGGCCCCAAGGTCTTAATCAGCCAATTTCAGAGGGTGATTTGGATACTATCTTCTTCAACCTTGCCCTCATCGAGGCGATCTTCGCCGGCCTCTTTGCAGGGGTTGTGGGTGAGGGTAGCTTCGCCGCAGGCATAAAGCATGCTATTATACTTAGTTTCATTGGAATCGTCGCGTTTCAGCTCTTTATCCCGCCCCCAGATCCCGCTGACCGCATCGCTCGCGCCATTGTTAAGACACCCCCCACATTCAACGCGACCATACATCTCGGAAAGTTCTTTATCGACAGGAACATCACTGTAAATATCGTTGCCAGTTATGCTAAAGCCCATGCCAAGAGTATGAGCATTCCACTGCCCGAGGCGAACCTCGCCCCACTCATACACTTTGCGGTTTCTCCCAACGGCTGTAATGTATGTGGAAAGGACCTCAACGTTGTGGATAGCGGCATCTACGTGATCCATCCGGCATACGCCAGCCTTAGCGTTTCTGTAACGGGTGGGCATTACTATGTCTACGTTGGCAGCCCGAAATGACGGCGGTTACTGGCGTTTGCCACCCAAGATAAAGATTTACGAGGCTCTTGGGGCTATTGCGGACGGCAGGGTTCGTCAGATATCCGAGGATGAATGGATCGTGATCTCCTCCGATGGCAGCCGCCAGTACCACGTGGTTGTTCGGGGCGACGCCGTGAGCTCCACGGACAACGGCTCTGTGTACCGGGGCTATCTGGGATACCCTGCCATCGCCGTGCTAATGCTCCTCGGTAAACTGCCCTTTGAGAAGGTATATGCCGAAATGCTCAGGGGAATCCCCTGGCGCCGCTGGAATGAGGAGCTCAGACGTTACGACCTCGTTTTGAAACGGGTGCTTCAGCGGGTTTCCGATCCAGAGGGGCTTAAGAGCTTTGTGGATCGTGTTTACGATACCCTCAAGCAGAGACGTTTCAAGAAACTTGAGTCCCGGCAGACAACGCTCTTTTAGGTGCTCGCTGTGAAACGCTATGCCTTTGTGGACGTGGACGGAACGATCGTGGATGGCAACCTCGGGCGCATGCTGGCCACGTACTTCATGAAACACGGGCTCCCGCTCCAGAGGGCCAAGAGGAAGCTTCGATTGCTGCCCTACTTCCTGAAGATGCTTCCCGTGGCGCTTTTATACCCCTTTTCCAGTCTGGTGCCCGTGTACGATTTTGCCCAACGCCTCTCAACGTCCCAGTATCTCGATATCCTCAATGCCCTGGATCCTAAGGAAGCCAACGCGATTGCACGGCGAATCGTTTCCCGCGCCAGGGTTCCAGAGGGTGCCCTTGAGTTTCTCCGGGCGTTGCACGAGTCCGGGTATGAAATCGTCCTGCTCAGCGCATCTCCATCTTTTCTTCTTGCCCACCTTGCCCGCCGGCTCCCCGTTCCCGTGCGCTGGGTGGGCCTGGATGATCGTCATCCCTTTCCTCTCTCCCGCCTCGGCAAAGCCCTCGTTATCCTAACGGAGTTTAGAGACGGCGTTCCCGCCGTTGTTGTTGGTAACCCTCGCAGGGAGCCCTTCGACCTTGCGGAGGAGGTTGCCATTGTTGTGAGATCGCCCTACGAGCTCGGTCGCTGGATCGCGGCCTTTGACACGCGGAACGGCAAAAGGAATGGAAAGAGGCAAAAATAGGAAAGAAAGCGTTACCAGCTGAGGATGCTTAGGATCCGCCCCCACCACGGCATCTCGGTCTTCACGTGATTGTCCTCCGCTTCCACCACCGCCGGTATGTGCACGGGGATCAGGCCGAAGAGCCGCTTCTGAATTTCTGCTTGGACCTGCATGACGATGGTGTTGCCCCCCTGCTTAACGTTTACGTTTTTCACTATGATGTGCTCGGAGATGTGCTTCATCTGCTCGGCAAGCTTTTCTGCAATTTCGAGGCCCCTTGGTACTGCGCTTTCCTTATCCTTCGTGTTGATTTCGGGTAGTTTCGGCTGTGGGATGGTGCACTTGCCCTTTATGCAGTTTTCCAGCAATTTCTTCAGTTCTTCCACGTTTAGCTCCTCTTTGATGGGAAGCGGAGCCCTGCCTATTTCCTTCTCCACCTCTATGTATACATCTGCTCCCCTTGGCGTTATCGTAAAGCTCCTGGGTTTTGGCGGGCGCATTACCTGGGCACAGACCTGTCCGGGCGGCACTTCCAGGTTGTACCGTACTGTTATCTTGTAGTGGTCGTCGCCCTCATCTTTCATGAACGCGGTGACGCTCTGGCAGGAGTTTCTCAGCATTTCCGTGGGGCAGACGGTGACCTTGAGTGTTTTGCCCTCTGCCGTTATCGCCGTGGGCACCTTCGCGTTGAGGTGCACGGTCCACTGCCCCGCCTGTACGGTCTTCTTCCCGGCAATCGCGCCGCTACAGCCTTCCTGCCCACTCACGCCGATCTGTACGTTCCCGCATCCCATGTTCCTTGCCTTCTCTTCTAGATCGGCAATTTTCCTTTGGAGCTCTTGGCACTGTTCAGAGCTGGAGCCGTACATCTTTTCGCAGTTAGATAGCTCGAAGCGGTACCTGAAGAGGTTTGCATCTATGGCCAGACATTCGGGCTTTCCTGCGCTGGGTGAGAACACGGTTCCCTCTATTTTCCTCTCCTCTCCGCCCTCGCGGTGCTCCAGCTCCGCCCGTAGCGTGCAGAGGCTATCCGTCTGGAAGCTTCCGTGGGTATCCCGCGATTCGAAAACCACTTGTCCGTCACAGTAAAAGGTAATGTGGTTCAGCACGGCGCCCTCGGGGAGAGTCACCGTGTAGTCGAAGCGGTACTTGCCGTTCATGCTGTCCAGGAGCTTGACCTTGGCGAATTCTCCTATATTTGAGTTGGCTGGTTTTACGGGGGGTTTTGGCGGCGCAGGAGCTGCTCCGTTGGAACCCCAGGTCACAGGTGCAAGTATTCCCTTAACGTAGACCTCTGGATACTCTGGATCGAGGCTAAGGGTGAATGCTAGAGTCTTTATCCCTCCTGGAGGCGTGCATGATTTGCTTGCCCCCGTCGCACTCATCTCTGGTATCTGGGGGCGCGGGATCGGTATTCGCGGGAGCGTTGGTATAAATCGAATTTCGAAGTGGTTGTCCCCCACACGTGAAGCGAGGGCGTCTACGCTGCAGAACTTGTCCATGGGCACGTCTACCCGCAGGAGTAGCTTGTTGTCCATGATCTCATAGGTAGCCTTAAAGCCCTCTGGCATCTGCAGGTGCACGTTATACTGGCTCGCCGCCTGCGCACCTCCATTCATCAAGAGGAGTAGGAGCAGCAGGGTAACCAAGGTTACGGTTCTCTTATCTCCGGCCATATTAATGACTTGCGTGCTTCTCCTATATATCCCTTTGCTGGTGCCTCTTTACGTGAAGTCGAAGATGCTCCTCTGTCCCGCGTCCTGTTTAAGAGCGCGCTCGTCATAGCCGAGTTCTTCGAGTATTGGAAGGACCGCGGGGATAATCTGGTGCTCCACGTAGTACTCCGGGTCGTAGTCTCCCTCCCGAACGAACTGTGCCAGTTCTGCCTTATCCGAGATTGAGGAACCCCTCTTTGTTATGATGTAGCCGATTATCATGCCCGGCTCTATGTGCACCCCCCTCTTCATGGCCTTTAGCGCTGCGGCAACGTGGGGCCCGCGGGCGGCGTACCTGTCGAGCTCCTTCTGGATCTGCGTGTATATTATGAGCTTCTCCTTGGGGATTTTTCCCGCGCGGACGTCGGCAATTACACGTTTTACGTAGTCTACGGCTTTCTTTACATCCCCTTCCTTTAGCACGTACTCCAGGACCTTGGCTTGGACCTCCTTGGCGATCTCCGCCCAGTCCCTGCGAACGTACTCGAGACCCGTTATTTTTAGCCTTCCCTTCTTGTCTATAAGGGCGTATTTCTTCTTTGCTGCCTTTCCGCTCCGTCTCTTGGACAGGAAGATCCCGCGCACGTAGTATCCGTCAAAGTCCAGTGCCATGGGCTTTGGCAGGCGCTCGTTCACCCACCCCATGAAGGCTAGCGCGTCTTCAAGGGTCTGATCCTCTCCCAGTTTTATGAATACGGAATCAGTGTCGCCGTAGATGACCGTAAACCCGTGCTCCTCCGCCCACTTCATTACCTTCTTGATGTAGTGCCTTGCCCAGGCGGTAACTGCCTCTGCACAGACTTTGCAGTACCATCGCGCCCTTGCGAACCCCAGATAGCCGTAGGTAGCGTTGGCCACGATCTTCAGAGCCTTTTGCTTTGCGTAGAGCGGTTTGTAGTCAGGGTCGTCCTTGTCCATTTTCTTGAGCTTGTCCTTTAGGGCAAAGCGCAGCTCCAAGACTTCTTCAAGCATGCCCGGTATGAGGCCCTTGGGCTCCTTGCAGAAGTAGTGGCCCACCGGGCTCACGTATGCATTTTCCCTTGAGCAGTAGGGTGCGTTTGCCGTGTCGGGGTCCACGTTGTGCGATATGATGATGGTCGGGTACAGGGATCTGAAATCCAGGACAACGATGCGTTCGTGGAGTCCTGGAACGGGCTCCTTCACGAAGGCGCCCTGATACGTCTCCATCATGCGCGCGCGAACTTCCTCCTCCCTTGGCTTGCGTGGGACAACCTTTCCCATTTTGAATGCCCTACGAATGAGCGTCCACTCCACGAGCTGCGACGCGCTCATCCTCGTGGTGTTCGGCAGCGGCGATACCGTGATCCTTGAGAGCTCCACGTACAGGGGCAGGAACTCCATTCCGAGCTCGTAGCAAGCAATGGAGTCCTGCAGGTTGTAGTCCGCCAGCAGACCGAGATCTCCGCTCCGCCACTGGTCCGCAATGTCCATATGCTTTATCTTTACCTTTTTCTTTCCCAGCACGGCTTCGTACACGCTCTCGAGGTCCAGGTGTATGCTGTTTATTGCCCCAATCCCCGCCATGAACTGCACGATCTGGAAGACGTCGACGTGGGCTCTTCCAGCTATATCCACCGTCGTGTTGCCCGTTGGCCCCCTTCTAATTCGTGGCTCGCTGCCGTCCCGCCCCCAGGGGATTCTCATGCCCAGGAACCTTGCGCGCTCCCTCAGGTACGGCAGGTCGAAGTTATCCCCGTTGTACGTGAGCACGATGTCGGGATCCACCTCGCGCATGAGCCTATTAAGCTCGGATATGATCTGTGCCTCCGTTTCCACCTTTACCACGTAGTCCCGCTCTATATCCTTCGTGGTGATCACGACCCGCCTGCCCGTGCTGTCCACCCATGAGGCCATTATAATCTCGTTTTCCGGTCTATCGGGCTCCGGCATCCTGTCCTTTGCGTAAACCTCGAGATCGAAGGCAGCTATGACCGGTTCCACCCTTGTTTCCACGGGTGACAGCGTCTCCGTGTCGATGCCACCCAGGGGCTCCAGGCCGTGCTCGTATAGGAACTTTCGCTCCACGTTGATGTCGTGCTCCCTGCACTCGCCACCCATCTCCTTTATCTTTTCCCGTATCCTGTTGATGTACTTCTGGTGTGCCACGCGGACGAGGATCACGCGTTTCTTTTCCCATCTCACGAATCTTTCCACTATTTCAGCGGATTTAACGCCCGACAGCTCCCTAATCTTCTGCACGGTGTCCTCGGGGTTCTCGGAAAGGACGTAGAAGTAGGGCGTATACTCCTTCCTGATTACGTGGACGCTCCCGTCTTCCCCGCGCACGTAGAGCCGTATGATTGTCTGTTCCCGGTTTCCCAGATCGTGGTCTACGTCAACGATGACACCGCGCATCGGTAACAACTTATCCCCCACCTATATTAACCCTTTACCCCCATTTTCTTCCGTGGGGAGGGATAACTCTCAGCTACTCATGCGCCTTATGCACGATGTCCGCGCCCTTGATAGCAACGTCCGCCTTCTCGCCCAGCAGATTCGCCTTATCAAGCGCAACGAACGCATCCTTGCAAGGAATCTCTTGGCGCTCAGCAAGAAGCTCAACGCCATCAAGGCACAGTCGTCCGGCGGCAGCGTGGACGACAAGAAGATCCAGGAGCTTGAGGATCAGCTATCCCGGCTAAGGGATGATCTTGCAAAGATCCAGGACGATGTGGATTACTTAAAACGCCAGCTCAAGAATACGCTCACCGGCGAAGACATTCAGGAGCTCAAGTACATTGTGGAAACGCTGAATCCGCTGGAGCTCGTTACCTACCGCCAGGTTGGGGAGCTTGTTGAGCGGAAACTGAGGGAGCTCGGAATCCTTCACTGATGTTTGACACGTATTCTCTCAGCGTGATGCGGTACGGCCGCTTGGTGAGCAGACGCACGCCCACTTCGCTGTCGTTCACCGTGATTACCGTTGCCTCTGCCAAATCCACAATTTCCTTCCGAATTTCCGCCTCGTTGGGTGCCTCCACGACGAAGGCCACCCCGTAATCCACGAGCTTCGCCGCAACGTTCATGAGCTCGTCGATGATCGGTGATTCAACCCTTGGGAAGAGCATCTGTGCGTCCTCTACGAAGAACATGATCCTCGGCTGTCGCGTCTTGCCCCTTGGCTCTAGGAACTTTAGCAGCGCCTCCAGCATCGACTCAAGGGCCGCAACGGTCCATATGCTCTTTTCCGTCTTTATGACTGTAGCTTCTCCTATTTCGCCCCTCGCCATGAGCTCCGTTGCATTATTGCGCCCGAACTTTTCTCCGTTTTTCTCCTGGTGGTGCTGCACTACCCTCAACGCCTGGAGTTCGTGGTACTTCGCCCTTGTGAGTTTCATACGGATGTCCCTGATGCCCTCGATGGTGCCGCGCTTCGCATCTATCCACTTTTCCAGGACTTCCAGGGCTTTTCCCCCGGAACTTATACCCAGGGCCTCCGCAAGGCAGTTTTTCCCTACAACGTTTAGATCTACGTATATCCCGTTCCCAACGCTCCAGAGCTTTCGGGGAAATCCAATGGGGGCCACGCCCATACCTTCCGGCCCCCTTTCGGCGGGTTCGTTCATTTTCCCGAAGTCCTCTTGGTGCGGTGTGAGCACGACCGCGGGAATCCCCGTAAGCAGGGCGTTTTCGAGCAGAATTCTAAGGATGCGCTTCCTGGCAGCCTCGTGCTCCCCGAAGATCACCGTTCTGGAGAACTCAAGGATGCTTTCCTTCACCACGTTTCCGTCCCGCGCCCGCCCGATGGGGAACACCCTGTCGAAGCCCATATCCTCTCTACCGCCCGCCGCTACGCCTAACGTGCTCGGGAGGAGGACAGGCTCTGCAAGCATCATTGCGGCTACCCTTCGCGGTACGTCCCGGAGCTGGGCCAGCGCAATGCTCATTGCCTTTGCCGCCTTTCTGATGATGGCTGTATCCTTGTACATGGCGTTTCCCAGCGCGTCTAAGGTATCTTCAAGCTCCTTCGGCTCCAGACCGATGTACTTTGGCCCCTCCTCCAGCAGAAGGAACTGGTACGTTTGACCCTGCTTTCTTTTCGTTATCAGCATGGTCTTTAGGTTTAGACCCTCCATTAGTTGCTTTGCAGGCCCGTCTACAAGGAACGCGCGGTACATGATGACCACAAGGCCCCGCGGCTTCCCGTTTTCGTCCGTGTCCACGAGAACGGAGAAGAGATCCCTGTCCGGGTTCTGATAGAGCGATATGTCGAAGCCCTCGTATTTACCACTTAGCAGTGGTTTCCAAGGTCCAAAGGGGAGCCGCAGGACGCCCATCCTATAAAAAGGAGCGACACCTCTTATTAACATGCCTTCCCCAGAGGAGATCCGGGCGCTCATTGAGAAGCTCCAGAAGCAGGGGCTTTCCCCCGACGAAATCGCCGAGACGCTTTCTGATATGGGAATAGATCCCTCTGCCTTCCTCTCATCCCCGCAGCAGACTACTCCAACCGCTCAACCGTCTGGGGTGATACCTGCCGCCTCACAGAATGCTCCCCAGGATGATGATCTC
>Ga0256831_1001390_pt1 | contig 12758 bp, 15 predicted proteins | sample 132544metaG_FD_189087 | JGI IMG/M metagenome (GOLD analysis project Ga0256831, IMG submission 189087) | Hydrothermal vent microbial communities from Lau Basin, Pacific Ocean - 132-544 | ecosystem: Environmental > Aquatic > Marine > Hydrothermal vents | place: Pacific Ocean: Lau Basin | collected... | reverse complement strand
CTATTTTTCTTATTGATAGTCCCAAATTGAAATGGGTTAATCGTTGTTTGTTAATTGTTAATCGTTAATCGTTATTTGTTGTTCGGAGGGGGTTGATTTTTAGCTCTTACCAAATAGTTAATATAACCATTAACAAGCGGGATAGCCTTATTAATTAATTCCCTACCTTTTTGATATTCATTATCATTAATATATTTTTCATCTTTTGCTGTAATAAACTGATCAATTAATTCAAACAACGAACCTCTTGAGATTCTACAAAACTGAATATTTTCCTGATAATGATATCTTCCATAACCTTCTGCTAAGTTTTCAGTGGTTGACCGGGAAGCTCTTCTCATTCCGTCAGTCAAAGCATATTTTTCTACAGGAGGGAATTTTTTTATAACTCCTGAAACAAAGAGTTTTACTTCTCTACATGCTTTCCAGCATTCAAGATCTTCAAAACTTTTTATTTCTCTTTGACTACTCACTTTTAACCAATAACTTTTAACTAATAACTTTTAACCAATAACTCTTAACCAATAATTTTTAACTAATATCCATCATCCGCAACTATCTCTCAATCTCCGGTGCACAGGTTCCAAGGCTATTCATAATAGCTGATACATCAGCAATATTTTGTCCCGGCAGAATGTTTTCCAGCAGTGTGATGGCATGCACATAAGCAGCACCTCTCAAATGCATCCTTCTTGGGTGGATACTGCCATCGGAAACAGCGTAATAACCTACTTCACCACGTCCTGATTCGGCACGAACATAAGTATCACCGGCGGGAACACGCCACTTCATCGGATTTGGAATCTTGGTGTTGAATTCTCCTTTTGGCATCTGATCGAGTACCTGACGAATAATGCGAATCGACTGGCGCACTTCGGCACGACGAACCAATGCTCTGGCCCAAATATCACTGCCTTCCTGGGTAGGAATTTCAAAGTCAAGCTTGTCATACACTTCGTAAGGTTCATCAATACGGATATCGCTTCTGATACCGGCACCACGAAGCACAGGGCCTACAACACCATGTTCAATAATGCTCTCTTTGGGTACATAGCCAACACCCTGGGTTCTCTTTTGGAAAATGGAGTTGGCAAACATCAGATCATCATAATCTTTGAGCCTTTTTTCCAAATAATCCAGTGTATTTAAAACCTTATCTTTAAAACCTTTGGGAAGGTCGCGACGAACACCACCCGGCCATTGATACATATGATAAACCCGGCCACCGGTCAGCTGTTCAAAAAGGTCCAGAATATAATCTCTGTCGCCAATCGACCACTGTCCCATGGTGTATAGTCCCAACGAACCATTTTGTCCGGCATACCACATTAACTGGGTAGCAATACGGGCTAACTCAAGCACCATCACACGAATGTATTTGGCGCGTTCGGGTATCTCAATGTTGTCGAGCGATTCAACCGCACGGGCGTAAAGGTTTTCCATTGGGTCGGTTTCGGGTACACAAAAACGGCACATCAGTGTAAAACTGTTTAGCCAGTTTCTACGTTCCTGTAACTTTTCAAAAGCCCTGTGCAGGTACCCAACCTCTGTTTGAGCACTAACGATGGTATCGCCCATTACTTTCAAACGCACCATCATGTTTCCGGTAATACCGGGGTGCTGAGGGCCTAAATATATTGTTGTTGCCTTTTCTCTCATAACTATCTGGAGTATTTTTTTGCAAAATCAGGAATTTCTTCACCCGAACGTTTGGTAATGGTTTCACGTACATCCTGAGCATCTTCTCTTCCTGGACGGTGCCAAAAGGTTCGGTTAACATATTCCAGTGTATCAAAGTCTCTGCGGAAAGGAGGGATGTCATCCCAGTCCTCAAGAATAAACTCATCAGGAGCAACCATATCGGGAAACTGAATGCCCAGCATCTCTTTCATTTCCCTTTGATAAGTATTAGCCTGACGCCAAATCATGTCAATGTTTTCCATTACAGGATTTTCGCGATCAATACGGGTATGGATAAAGAGTTTTACTTTATCCTGAGGCGACCAAAGGATATAAACTATTTCAAACTCATTTTCCTCAATCCAGTCAACATAGGCGATATGTGAAAGATGTCGGAACCCAAGTTGTTCTTTCATATGTGAAAGAAAGCCCGGGATAGCATCTTTATGAACGGTGAAATCCAAACGATTGCCATCGTACGCTTTGTTTACCGCTTCAGGAAACGCCGCTTTGATTTTAGCAATCATTGTATCTTTTATCTCTTTCATAACTTTTTATTAATCGTTATTTTACCAGTTATAATCAGGTGCTTTTGCAATCCATTTGGGTGCAATTTTACGCTGATTTGCTTTATACCAATCAAGGTTTTCAAGGTACTTTTCGGCACCGTTTGCTTTTCCTTCGCGGATAATTTGTTGCAGCTTGGCAAGGCCGGCAATTACTGCTTCGGGACGCGGCATACAACCGTTGATATAAACATCTACAGGGAGGTATTTATCCAACAGGTTAATGGTGTTGTACGAATCGTAATACATGCCCCCGTTTATGGTGCATGAGCCAAAACCAACCACATATTTAGGACTTTGCATCTGCTCGTAAACACGCACTACCCGTTTTACCGTTTTAACGGTAAGGTAGCCGGTAATAAGCATCACATCGGCCTGGCGCGGGGTGGCAGCACCCCTAAAACCCAACCGTTCCGCATCATATCTCGAAGTCATGGTAGGAGCAATTTCAATGGCTCCGCAGCCTGTTCCGTAGGCTAATACCCAAACGGAGTGGCTTCGTGCCCAATTTTGAATTGTCTCAACTATCTTTTTTGAATTCTTATCGTTATACATTCTTCAATAATTTTTAAAACATTACAGCATATAAAATAGCGAGTAAGCCAATAAAGGTTGGCCATCCCCAAAACCATCTTACAGCTTGTTCTGTACGGTAACGGGGGCTAACTATACCATATAATACAGGAATCATGTACAGCAAAAATGTTTTTACCACGAGCATTACCAGGTTATTGGCTCCACCCATAAACAAATCGACATACAATACCAGTTTGGCAAAGGTAAATACCGATCCTGACGACATCATGGTAAACAGAAATTTACCACCGTTTTCCGAAACAGGGCCTGATGCCAGCTCGGTAGGTGCTCCCACAATATCGAAAGGCGAATATCTGAACATCCCCAGCATGGCCAAAACAGCAGCAATAAATGCAAACGGGTTGGCAAACATAAGCCAGGTGCCTGTTTCGCGCTGAATGTTCATAAAGTCAATAACAGAGGTTGTTTTATAACTTATCATAAGTGCAACCAAAGCCATTACCCACGGGATTTCAAAACCAACCATCTGGCTCAGTCCACGGGTTACACCAATGGATGAGTTGGGGTTACCTGTTTGTCCGGCTCCCATGGCCATACCAAGAGGGCCAAAGGTCATAATGTAAAGCAGGAAGATTAGGTCGCCGTTAAAATTCATGTTGGTAAACCAGCTGTTATACCATGCATGCCCACCGGGAGCCAACACGGGGATAATCATTAACGATACCACTGAGGTTACCATTAAAAAGGCTGCTCCGAGAAAGTGCATGGCTCCGTGATGAATTCCACGGGTTTTTGAAAACAACTTAAAGGCATCAATAAAATTTTGATACCAGGGAGGCCCCAAACGGTTGTGTACTCTTCCGGTAATTTTCCGAACAACTCCTCCGTATGTCATTCCCACTAAAAAAGCGAGAATGAAAGTGGCCATTGCCTCTAAAGTTTTTATTAAAATATATTCCATTTGTCTTTATTTTTTATCCGAACAAATTAACTCTAAACAGCAGCAACAGTGCTAAAAACAGGATGGCATAAATGGCATAAGTTTGGCCGTTACCAGTATAAATACGTCTGGTAAACTCAAACAAAGCTTCCAATCCGTTTCCAAATGCTGTATAATATTTATCGATTTGCCTTTTCAGGAAGGGTTCAATAGTACGCTCGAAAGGTTGCATAAAGTTAACCTTGAAAGTAAGGTTTTCCCATTCCTTTGGAAGTTCTCCCGAAGTACTTATATCTTTTGTGGAAACATATCGTGTTCCTTTGGTTCCTTTGAACCATAAAAACAGGGCAAAAAATACAAATACTGCCAATACTACATACAAAATAGGTTGCAAAGTAACTATATCACCCCATTCGGAGAACAGTATTGACTGACCCCATAAATGGCCTCCGGTAGCATCGTATCCAACATATTGCAATGCGCTGTCGATGGGTTTAAAAAGCAGTTGTGGAAAGGTTCCTAAAACAAAGGTTCCAATGGCTAATAACAACATGGGAATAACCATGGCTGCCGGAGCCTCTTTAACATGCGCCCATTCAGGTTCTTCCTGTCCGAGGAAGTACCCGTGGAGAAATTTATAACAGTATAGGAAACCCGCTGTAGAAGCAAAAAACAACAAAATTACCAAGATGTAATTGTTGTTTTGAATCAAAGCTTCGTACAACATCCATTTTGAAACAAAGCCTGCCAAAGGAGGAATACCTGCCAAAGCAATAACAGAAATCAATGCCGAGATAAAGGTCCAGGGCATTTTTCTGATAAGGCCGTTTATTTCTCTGAAATCGGTAGTGCCGGTTTGTTTTTCGATGGCACCAACCACCATAAACAAACTGCCTTTAAACATGGCATGAACCACAACCAAAAACAGCGCTGCTAACATTGCCAGTGGGGTACCGATAGCTACACCAACAATGATGTAACCCATCTGCCCAACCGATGACCATGCAAGCAATTTTTTACCATCATCTTGTGTAATGGCCCAAAGGGTAGCTGCGGCTGCCGTAAATCCACCCATCCAGGCAATAATATCTCTGATTAAAGTGCCTTCGGGCAACTGATTAATCATGGTAACCATCACCAGCACCATTCCGTAAATACCCATTTTTGAAAGAGCGCCCGAAAAAAGTCCGGTGTAAGCCATGGGCGCGTTGCTATAAGCATCGGGAGCCCAAACATGAAGCGGCATCATGGCACTTTTAACACCAAAGGCAGTTAACAATAAAATGGGAATTAATATTTGATTGCCTACCGTTAAATGCTGGAAGTTGTTAAACGTATCGGCCATTAAAAAACTACCGAGCTGGCTGTTCATAACAACCATGGCCATTAACATGGCATAAGCACCAATGGCAGAAAATATAAAGTATTTAATTCCAACTCTTTGTACATCTTTGCCATTTAGTATTACCATCAGATACGATGACCAGGTCATAATTTCCCAGAAAATAAAGAATGAGACCCAGTCTTTACTAACGAGAATACCTAACATAGCCATCACCGACAGGGTAAAGTTAAAATAAAAAGCACCTGTTTTTTGTTTTCCTTTCATAAAAGGAACAGCGTAGATAGCGAGTAAAATACCCAGACCAACCACAATCATCGAGAATAAATAACTCAATGGAGACAAACCCCAGGTGAGGGTAAGGCCCAATGCGTGTAAATGAGTTACCTCACCAACCGTAACGCCTGTAAAAAACATTCCGGCAGGAACGATGATAGTAACTAAAAACAGCATATCGCCCACGATGGGACTCAGTTTGCCACCCAACCAGGTAACAATGGCACCACCTAAAAATAATAATAATATTAATGTTATCATATCCATTTCTTTGTTCTCCTATTGAATTGATGCGGTTAACACACTATGAATATACTGAGACTTGTCGAATAAACTGTTGGCGGCATTATGCAGGTATGTTGATACACTGTCGGGGTAAAAACCGATTACCAGAATCAACACTGCTAAAACCGACATAACAATGTATGCATTGAAAGTAGGTCTGCGTGCCAGCAGGTGCGAAGCGCGTTTAAAAAAGAATATTCTGTTTACCACACGCATGTAATATACCAGCTCAACCACACTAACAGTAAGTATTAGCCCGATAATAAGCAGCATATTGCTATCGGCAGCAGCCATTAAAAACGACAACTTACTCCAAAAGCCTGCAAATGGAGGAAGGCCAACTATTGAAAAGGCACCCAATGCAAACAGGATTGAGGTAAAGGGTGCAAGTTTACCCATTCCATCCACATCGGAAATGGTTTTTTTCTTGGAATGATAAACCAAATAGCTTCCACTAAAGAAGAGAAGCGGTTTGATAATAGCATGGTTTAGCATAATAAACAGAGCGGCAAAAATGCCCTCTTTGGTACCAATACCAAACGAAACAAAAACCAATCCCATCTGACCGATGGAGGAGTAAGCCAACATTCTTTTCAGTTTTTCCTGACGTATGGCAGCAACTTCGGCTATAACCAGTGTCATCAAACCAACAATAATCAGCAGGTCGAACGCTCCTGAGAGGTCAAATATGGTGTAGGTATAACGAATCAACGCATACACGGCAGCTTTAACAACGATACCCGAAAAAGCGGCACCAACCGGGCCGGGAGCCTCGGCATAAGCATCGGGCGCCCATCCGTTAAGCGGAAAGATTTCAGCTTCAATACCCAAAGCAATAACAAACAGTATAAACGATACCGCTTTATATTTGGGATCCATCAAATGCATTTTCGAAGCAACATCAGCCATATTTAACGTACCAAGTTGCGAATAAATAATCATGATGGCCAGCAGTAAAAATACCGATGCTATTGAACCCATCATTAAATATTTAAAAGAGGCTTCGGCACTATCACGGCCCGTATAAAAGGCTGTTAAGGCATAGCCCGAAATACCCGTGATTTCGATAAATACGAACATGTTAAAAATATCACCTGTTAAAACAATACCTACCGAACCGGTTACGAGCATCATTAATAAAAGGAAATATTTACGGGCGGCTTCGTATTCAACATTACTTTTAAAGCGATAGCTGTACAGCCACACTAAAAGCCCCATAAAAACCATAATTGTAACCAAAAATCCCGAAAAAGCATTGAATACCAGGTTAATTCCAATGGGAGGTGCCCAGCCGGCTATAACCTCCACAATGGGTCCATTAACGGTAACATAGCTTAAAAGATTGATGGCTAATACCAACAGGTAAGCAAGAACCAGTCCGGGTATAATCCTAACCGACTCTTTCCAAACCATCCCGGTTAGCGGAATCAAAAAGGCCGCCAAGAGGGGAATTGCAATAAATAAAACCGGAGTTCCTACCATTTTAAATTCTTTATTTCGTCAATATATAATGTATGATGATGTCTCCAAAGGCGAATAACGAGCGACAGCGCAACAGCTGTTACACCAAACCCGATAACGATGGCAGTAAGTACCAAAGCCTGTGGAATTGGGTCAACCATAGCCTGTGTTCCGTTGTAACCCGGCGAAAAGATAGGCGCAGTGCCTCCTTTAATATAACCGAGGGTAACGATAAGCAGGTTTAACCCCGAATCGACAATAGAAAGGCCGATTACTATTTTTAACAGTGATTTTTTTACCAATGCAGCGTACAAACCGATTAGCATCACCAAAACAGCAGTTCCGTAAACCGCATAATCTAAGTATTGAAAGTAGGTGCTATCCATGTTGCTCTCCTTTCTCGTTTAATACGGTATAAATAACACCGGTAAGTTCGGCAGCTACTTTAAAGCCGACAGCAATATAAATGATGGGGATGATACCACCACTAAAGAGGTCGTTAAGGGTTCCTGTTGCGAGGAAGTTTTGTAAAAAGGTTCCTCCGTTCATAAATCCAAGCAAGCCGACACCTGCAAAGGTGATACCTGCCAACGACTCAACAATAGCGAGTCCTTTGTGGCTTACCGAATAGTTTTCGTAAGCCAGTAACATCAACAAAAATCCTGTGGCAATAATAACACCACCCTGAAAACCTCCACCAGGTGAAAGGTGACCGTGGATAAATACATAAGCACCTAAAAGTACAATGGCCGGAAACAGTAGTTTTGAACCGGAAGTAACAATGCTACTAGCCGAAAACAATACCGAACGTTCGCCCACGTGGTGTCTTTTCTTATATAAGATACTTCCCAAAGCAGTTACCGAAAGGAAAAGAACGGTAACCTCACCGAGGGTGTCGAATCCTCTGAAGTTTACAACAATACTGGTTACAGCATTGGCTACTTTTAACTCCTGAACTGTTTGATGCAGATAGACATCTTTAACGGGTTTAATTTCGCTGCTTTTTACAAAAGGAGCTTTTCCAAAACCAATATCAAAAAAGGTTTCGGCAGTATAAAACCCAACAACAGCCAGCAACAATAATACTAATATCTTTTTCATTTCGCTGCTGATTTTATGTTTTTATTTTTATCTGATTCATCTTCCATTCTTACCGTATTACGGATGGTAATAACAAAAATAATGGTTGTTAAGGCCACCCCGATAGCTGCTTCGGTAAGTGCCACATCGGGTGCCTGAAGCAGGTAAAACAGAATGGAAAGAACAAGACTTATAATACCTGTGGCGATAACAGCATACAGTAAATCTTTTTGCCTAACGGCATAAACTGATGCTGCAATCATTAGTGCAAGTAAAATCAATATTAAAATAAATGCTATCATATCTTTTCCTCCTTTTCTTTTTCGTGAGGGACTACTTCCTGATAAGCATCCATGTTTTCTTTATCATCGCTTAAAATAAGCGGATAATGTCCACGGCGATAAGTTGCTCTGGCCAATGCATGGGAGCTAATGGGGTTAGAGTATGCAATAAAGATGATTAAAACCAAACTTTTCAGCATCCAGGTGGGTTCTAAAAACCCAACACCTAAAATTAAACTCATGGCTCCAAGGGTTGTGGCTTTTGTGCCTGCCTGGAGACGATTATAAATGTCGGGCATACGGTAAATTCCCAATGCTCCGAGGAACAGGAATATACTACCTATAATAATAAGTATGCCGGCGATAATTTCCATAATACTCATAGCGCACCCTCCAAATATCTGGCAATTACAATTACTCCTATAAAGCCGAGTACTGCATAAACCAATGCCACATCAACGTATATAAAACGCTGAAATACAAAGGCAAGCAGCACCAGTGCCGATACCCCAATGGTAGTAAGTGTGTCGAGCGCAACAACTCTGTCACCGGCCGTGGGACCTTTAACAAATCGTACGGCTGACATAATCATACCCAGGGCCATAAGCGAAAATGCTATGTAAATAATGTATGTCATCATTAAAATATTTTTAATAAAACTTTTTCAAACGATTCTGCTATCTCGGTAAACGCTTTTTCGGGGTCGGTGGTTTTTACATCAATCCAATGGATGTAAAAAGTGTCGCCCACAACATCAATGGTAAGCGTTCCCGGGGTAAGTGTAATGCTGTTGGCTAAAACCATTTTTGAATAATTTGTTTTCAGTTTGGTTTTAAACTTAACAACACCGGGGTTAATGGGAAGCGAAGGGGCTATTACCCTGCGGGCAACATCGAGGTTGGCCTGAATCAGTGCTACCAAAAAAACACCGAAGTAATAAATCATCCAAAAAATCTTTACGGGACTTAATAGTGATAAATCACAGCAGGTGAACAGACGAATGCTTAAGAATGAGATAATCATGGTTAACAAACCACCGACAATCAATTCCTGAGCAGCAAACGTACTGGTAAACATAATCCATAACAGCATAAGGAATATCCAGTTTACGATAAACCTCCCCATTTTTTGATTGAATGTTAATGCTTGCATATAACTTGTTTTTAAATTATCCGAGGTTGTATTTTTTGCCTTCGAAATAGCGCATAAACTGAACTCTTTCGTACTCGGCAGGGTTCGGGCTTTTCTCCTGGCTCATTTTGCCTTTAAAGTCGGCAATGCTGTTAAACCCGTGTTTTTCCATCCATGCTTTCATCTCTTCAAGCATGTCTTCGATGGATTCGATACCATGTTTATATAATGATGATACCACCTGAACAGCATCGGCACCGGCCAGAATTTCTTTAACAACGGAAGCGCCATCGTGAACACCGGTAGAGGCAATCAGGTCGCTGTCAACACGGCCTGCCAAAATCGACATCCAGCGCAATGAAATGGCGAGGTCGGATGAGCGGCTCAAAACATTGCTTGGTACCAAGGTAAAGTTGTCGATATCAAAATCAGGGTGGAAAAACCTGTTAAACAGTACCACACCACTGACTTTGGTTTCGGATACTTTTTTAACAAAAGCAGCAAGGTTTGCCGAGTAGTAACTCAGTTTTGCAGCTACCGGAATTTTTACCTCAGCTGTAATCTTATCAATAATGGTAAGATAAGTTTCTTCAACTTTGTTACAGGTTAAATCAAAATCGGAAGGAAGCACAAACATGTTCAGCTCAATGGCATCGGCACCGGCTTCTTCAAGCTTCTTAGCAAAGAAAGCCCATTCCCACGAACTTTTACAGTTGATGCTGGCAATAACCGGAATCTTCAAAGTGCTTTTTGCCTCTTTAATTAAATCAAGGTATTTTTTAATGTTATCCTGCTTGATTTTGTAATCGTAATAATCCAAAAAGCGAACATCAGGAAATTCCAGGTCTTTTTCCTTTTCCAGAATGCTTTGATATTCGTAAAATATTTCTTCTTCGAAGATTGATTTTAAAACAACGGCTCCGGCACCACTGTTCTCAATTTTCTTCAGGTTTTCAATCGATGCGGTTAAGCTGGAGCTACCAACTACAATCGGATTTTTGATTTTCAAACCTAAGTAACTGACTGACAAGTCCATAATACTATGTTTTTAATTTATCATTAGCTAATTATGCGACAAAATTACTTTAATTGAATTTGTATGAAAGCCTTCATATATGTTGTCGGTTAATTTATTTTCAGTTTAAATAAATTTGGAGAGATAAAAAGAGAAAAATAAATCATTTTTAGAGATTTACATCAATTATAATAACTGTTTAACAAATTGTTTACTGTTAATAATATCACTATAAATAATCTATTTTGATTCAGTAAAAATGTAAGTCTGATAACCGGAAATTTAAAATTACGTGAATCTCTTAACGGATGAGTTCAATGCCTGTTTAAAGCGATAATTTAAGTAGAATGGTTTTGTAGGATGCAGACTTATTATTCACCACTAAATAACTTACTTTTGCAACAAAATATTAAACTTATAAAGTCATGGACAGTAAAAAATTTACACTTTCAGGAAACATTGTAAATATACATACTGAAACAATTTTTAAAGGTACCGTTTATGTTGAAAACGGTTTTATCAAAGACATTGTTAAAGATGATTCGGTTTTGGAAGAAACCTATATTTTACCGGGACTTATCGACTCGCACATACACATTGAAAGTTCCATGCTTATTCCTTCCGAATTTGCCAGGTTGGCAGTTATTCACGGAACCGTGGCAACAGTTTCCGACCCCCACGAAATAGCCAATGTGCTTGGTATTAACGGCATTAAATACATGATTGAAAACGGGAAAAAGGTACCTTTTAAATTTTATTTTGGTGCTTCTTCATGCGTACCCGCCACACCTTTTGAAACAGCCGGTGCCGAGTTGGGCGTAAAAGAGTTGGATGAGCTGATGGCCATGGACGACATTAAATACATGGCTGAGATGATGAACTTTCCGGGCGTTATTAATCGCGATGCTTTTGTGATGGATAAACTGGCGGTTGCCAAAAAATACAACAAACCGGTTGACGGCCATGCACCGGGCGTAAAAGGAGATGATGCCAAAAAATACATTGAAGCAGGCATTACCACCGACCATGAGTGCTCTACCATGGAAGAGGCGCTGGAAAAGATTAAATACGGCATGAAAATCCAGATTCGCGAAGGTAGTGCCGCCAAAAACTTTGAAGCACTGGTTGACCTGCTGAAAGATAACGCCGATGACGTACTGTTTTGTTCGGATGACAAACATCCCGACGACCTTGCCGAAGGACATATTAATCAGCTAATAAAACGTGCAGTTGATAAGGGGTATGATATTTTAAAAGTATTGAAAAATGTAATTTTAAATCCCATCAACCATTACAACCTTGAGGTGGGAACCCTGCAACCGGGCGATCCCGCCGATATGATTGTGGTGAACAATCTGAATGATTTTAATGTTTTGCAAACCTATGTTAACGGTATTAAAGTAGCTGATAAAGGCAAAACACTTATTAAGTCGGTGGAAGCTGAAGAACCCAACCTGTTTTTGGCCGAACCTGTTTCGGTTGATGATATTGTTGTTAAGGCTTCCGGTGATAAAATGAAAGTAATTCAATCGTACGATGGTGAGCTTATTACCGGAGTTGCCACCGAAACGCCAAAAGTTGAAAACGGAAATGCAGTTAGCAATGTTGAGCAGGATATACTTAAAATTGTGGTTCTCAATCGTTACGAAAAGTGGGTCGAACCCGCCGTTGCCTTTATAAAAGGTTTTGGATTAAAACGGGGCGCACTGGCTTCCAGTGTTGCGCACGACAGCCACAATGTGGTGGCGGTGGGAACCTCTGACGAAGAGATTGTAAAAGCCATGAACCTTGTAATTGCTTCCAAAGGAGGTGTTGCCGTTGTTGATGGGGCGATTGAAGAGTTACTGCCCCTGCCCGTTGCCGGCCTGATGAGTACGGAAGACGGATTTACGGTAGCAGAAAAATATCACACCCTTGATATGAAAGCCCACGAGTTGGGATCAACCCTGCGGGCACCGTTTATGACCATGTCGTTTATGGCTTTGTTGGTCATTCCTGATATAAAGCTCAGCGACAAAGGGCTTTTTGACGGAACCACCTTTAGCTTTACAAACTTGTTTATTTCATAAGGTTTAGAAATGTAGCTCCTGCTTACTTTGTTAATTATTAAGCTTTTAATGGGATATTGTTACATTTTTCTATAAGTTGTCCGAAAGCCCTTATC
>Ga0256831_1001389_pt1 | contig 12767 bp, 8 predicted proteins | sample 132544metaG_FD_189087 | JGI IMG/M metagenome (GOLD analysis project Ga0256831, IMG submission 189087) | Hydrothermal vent microbial communities from Lau Basin, Pacific Ocean - 132-544 | ecosystem: Environmental > Aquatic > Marine > Hydrothermal vents | place: Pacific Ocean: Lau Basin | collected... | reverse complement strand
TATTTGTAAATATTCTAAATAATAATCATCACTTACTACATAATCCAAACATTTTTCCACCACTGTAGTTGGATATGAAATGCAAGAAATGGATTTCTTACCTTGAAACCAAGTTTATGCATAATTCAGGCTAAAGCATTGGTTTTTAATTCTGTAACATTTTCCTTTGCGGAGAGGAAGGGATTCGAACCCCCGGTACCCTTACGAGTACACATGCTTTCCAGGCATGCCATTTCAACCACTCATGCACCTCTCCAGTAGGTTGCAAAAGTAGAATAATATTTTGGACGGAGTAACAAAAAACAAAAAATATATTTCGGGTTACTTTACATTCCTCTTTTTGGTTAACTTTGACATGAATTTTAATGATATAATATTTCCAAAAATTATGAAAGGGGTAAAACAGTTATTTATAGCAAGCTTGTTGCTAATGTTTTTTGCATGTAATTCATTAAAGAAGCTTGAAACCACACAGTCATCGGCGCAAGCAGCGTATGAGTCAGCCAATTATAGCGAAGCATTAACTTTGTATGAGCAGCTTATTCAGTTATATAAAGATAATGGTAAGGATATTCCGGTTGATATTAAAATGAATGCCGGAAAATCAGCTTATGAAATTAAAAATTATGATATTGCCAAAGGCTATCTCACTGAAGTGTTTAAAGAGAATAAAAATGTTGAACCGTTAATGATGTTAATCGATATCAGTAAGCAATCGGGCAGTAGGGATGAGCTGAAGAGTTTGATTGAGAATCATACTGAACTGCTTAAAGAGAACGGAGAGGGTGATTTTGCCAATACTGAACTTTTCAATATTAACTACTCCAAAGGAGATATGGAAGTTGCCTATTCAAACTATAACAGTATCGAGAATCCCGATAAAGAGTTGTTTGATGAGTATTTGAATATATTGATGGATTTGGACAAGAAAAAGGAGGCTAAACAGTCTTGTATTGAAGCATTGAAAAGTGATGACAGTAACGTTGCTGCCTTGGAGTGGTTAGCAATAGATGAGTACACAAATGCTGAAAATTGGTATAAGAGTATGATGGCAAAATACAACAAAAATAAGAATGCTACATCTTATGCCTATCTACGTCGCGACCTTAAAAAAGTGTCTGTACAATATAGGGGTGCACGCGATAAGTTTTTGAAACTTAGAGACATTGATCCTGATAATAAGAAGTACATTAGATATCTGGAGAATTGCTACCTGCGACTTGAGGTGAAGGATAAGGCTGCTGAAATGGACAGGCTTTTGAAATAATATTTTATAAATGATGAAACAGATTTGGCCGGATGCGTGCGGGAATTAGCAGACTATTTTTGATTGTTCTATTTTTTTTATTGAGTGTGAATAGCTACGGGCAGGTGTCTGTTGATTCGTTGTACAATAGGCTGACTGAGAATCAGCGTTTGTCTCTGCTGTTTATTTCAAATAATAACTATAGCCAAAATCAAGGCTATAGTCTGATTAAGGCCTCCGAATTTTTCGGACAAAACTTATCTGTCAATGCAGATTGTCTTGTGGATATCTCTTCCGGTTTTACCGATAATCTTCAACTACCATTTCCAGATTTTTATACTCTAAATTTTGTAAAGGATACAGGAGCGATAAAACGGCTGATTGAAAGCAGCTGTAACTATTTTTGCAGGGAGGGAGCTGTGGGAGTGCTTTTTAAGTATTTAGGCTATAGAGGAGTTAATAGTTCACCCTACCTGATGGCGTCCTACAATAACGGTAAATTTTTAATAACAAGGGTTGCCCTCTTTGATGGGTTGGCTCTAATGAAACCGCTTATGGATAATGAGAGCTTCTACTCCGAGAGGCTCTCATTCAGTAAAGAGCACAATAGTTTTAAAAATTGGGTAGGTTTGTTTAGTGATTCCCCCTCCGGTCTACTGGTTAGTTTTGAGGAGCTATTGAAAGATGGTACTCTTTTCTACACCGATAGTCTTGAACGAAGTATCGATAAATTACAACGAGCAATAGAGAGTAATACTATTGATAAGGAGCTGATTAGCAAATATGTAAAACTTGCGTTAGTGCGTAAAACGTCCGAAGTGGTGGATGTTGAAGACGAGCAGAAGCAGATAAAAGGGAGATGGGAGGTATGGCTCAGAACGTTTAGCATTGTTCAGCGCATGAGAGATATTGATGATGAACACTCTTTCATCTCTGTAGATTCTAATTATGGTGTTCTTGACCTTACCGGTAATTTTGTTACTGTAAAAAGCAGATATAAAAACCCTGAGTTTATTGTCTCTGATTTATCCTCTCTTGATTCCTTGCCTGATGTTAAACAGTTAATAGTTGTTGTATCAGAAAGAGATAGTCTGTCTGCTGAGTACCTTGAGAATTTACAGAGTTATTTTAAGTTAAAGCTGATATATCTTGGAGGCAGAAAGGGATTTAAGCAGTGGCTGTATAATTCACTCTTTTTTGATAAGATACTTTACTCGCCAAGTAATTTTTCAGGTATCGATCTTCTACTCGATCAGGTAATTTTTGGTGGAGCAGCAGTAAACGGTGTTATACCATATTCCGATGAGTTTGTAAGAAAAGGGTTTGGACAGGTTTCATACGAAAACCTGCGGATAGGATATGGCTTTCCGGCTTTGGTACAGATGAGTGCTGATACTTTACGAAGAATAGATTCGATACTTAGTGTTGCGGTCAAGAAGAGGATGACACCGGGAGGTCAGGTTATGGTTGTGAAAGATGGTTATGTGGTCTACAACAAATCGTTTGGGTATACTACTTACCGTAAAAATACCAAGGTAGATAGCCGTAAAATTTATGATCTTGCTTCACTCACAAAAATTGTGTCTACGATGCCGCTCATAATGCAGCTGTACGATGAGAAAAAGATTGACCTCAATGCTAAGCTAAAAAAGTACCTGCCCGAAACAGACACTCTGGAGACAGGAGAGTTGACTATTAGGCAGTTACTTTTGCACGAAGCGGGACTGCCATCTTACATTCCCTTCTATTTCGATTATGTCGATTCCACATCTTTCAGAGGCTCAATGTATAGTGGACACTATTCGCGCACATACAACATTAGACTCGACAGGCACTTCTTTTTCAACAAAAATGTGAGGTATAAGAGCAACGTGTTCAGTAAGCACCTCGACACACTATTCAGTGTTAGGCTATCTGAAAATACATATATGAATTACCATTACAGGGATTCGGTTTTTAAGAGGGTAATTAATGTGAAGTTAAGGCACGATAAGGAGTATCTCTACAGCGATGTTGGTTACTATCTTCTTATGAAGGTTATTGAACGGGTAACGGGTTCTGACTTTGATAAGCTGTTTGAAAATAGGATTTCCAAACCATTAGGAGCTGATGAATTAATCTTTAATCCTTTGCACGGCCATTTAAAGAGCGATATTGTACCTTCGGGCAGGGATGTGATTTTCCGTAAGGAGATGTTGCAAGGATATGTTAACGATGGGGGTGCAGCAATGTTAGGTGGTATTGGTGCTCATGCCGGACTGTTTGGAAACAGCGCCGACCTTGCTGAATTTGCACAGATGCTGTTGAACAAGGGTAGTTATGGCGGATTCTTACTAATCGATTCTTCTACGGTTAACCTCTTTACATCGAAACAAAATGACCATAACAGGCGAGGATTAGGCTTTGATAAACCTGAGTTTGATATCGATAAAGACACGCCTGTGTCTATTTATGCCTCACCGTCATCCTTTGGTCATTCCGGATTTACAGGAACATTAATGTGGATTGATCCACACTATAACCTTGTATACATCTTTCTTTCTAACAGAGTATATCCCGATAGTTATAATAGAAAATTAATCACCCACAATATACGTACTAAAATTCAGGATGTGATTTACCGGTCATTTCTTACGGAAGATGAAATTAAACTAATTGACACTATTCGTAATAAACAGTAGAATAATTTATATTTTTAAGAATATTTTAACTTAAATAGTCCTTTCAAAACTACAATATGTATTAAATTTGCATTTAGGTATTAAGAATCCTAAAATGAAAAAAGTGTTATGATAGAAAAATTTAACAAAAAAATTGCTATTTCCGGGTCTTTTAAAAACGATGGGTATCATAACGATCCCTACCTGCGGTCGCTTATTACCAGCCATGAGAAGATATCAACAAAGATTTATAAATCTTCAGAGCAAGGGTCAAAAGCAATCGCAAACGAGATATCATCGATAATTAAGATTAAAGAGCTTGAGGAGAAGAAGTGTGTGTTGGGACTTGCCGTAGGTTCGGCTCCCAATGAGGTATATAGCGAGTTGATACGTCTCCATCAAGAGGAGGGATTGAGCTTTAAAAATGTTATAGTTTTTGGTGTGATGGAGTATTATCCTATTGCACCTGACGCACTGCAGAGTTTTAACCGCAGTATAAGAGATAAGCTTTTTAACCATATCGATATCCCCAAAGAGAACATAAATTATATTGACAGTACAATATCGCAGGAGAAAGTTTACGATTTTTGCATTAAGTTTGAAGAGAAGATTGAGAATTTGGGTGGAATTGACATGCAGGTGCTTGGCGTTGGTAGTACCGGCCATATTGGATTGAACGAGCCGGGCTCTTCGGTAAACTCTCTGACGCGTATTGTATCACTTGATGATATTACCCGTACTGCCGGTGCATCTGATTTCTTTGGTAAAGAAAATGTACCCCGAAAGGCCATAACAATGGGAATTAAAACTATTCTTAATTCAAAGCGGGTACGACTTTTGGCTTGGGGTGAAGGAAAAGCCAATGTTCTGGCTCATACCATTGAAGGAGATATGAGTGAAGAGATTCCTGCATCATTTTTACAGATACACAAGGATGCTCGTATTGTTATGGATGAAGCAGGTGGAGCCGAGTTGACACGTATCAAAACGCCATGGTTAATCGATTCTGTTAAGTGGGATGAGGGCTTGATAAAGAAAGCAGTTGTTTGGCTCTGCCAGAAGATGAATAGGCCTATTCTGAAGCTTACAGACAGAGATTATAACGACAACGGAATGGGAGATCTGCTTACCGAGAAAGGCTCTGCATACAATATTAATATCGATATCTTCAACCAGTTGCAGCGCACCATAACCGGATGGCCGGGTGGTAAACCCAATGCTGATGACTCTAACAGACCTGAGCGTAAGGATCCTCCGCAAAAGCGTGTGCTGATATTCTCTCCACACCCCGATGATGATGTAATCTCAATGGGAGGTACTCTGCTTCGTTTGGTGGATCAGAAACATGAAGTTAACCTTGCCTATCAGGTTTCGGGTAATCTGGCTGTTTCGGATGCTGATGTGTTACGTTACCTTGATTTTGTAAGCGACTACGCAGGAACAATCACCGAGGAGCATAATTTGATAATGAAGCAGCATAAGAAGATTAGGAAATTCCTTGAAAACAAAAAGCCTGATCAGATTGATTTACCTGAGGTGAGAGTGATAAAAGGGTTGATTCGTAAGGGTGAAGCAAAAGCTGCGTGTCGTTATGCTGGAATAAAAGATGAGAATGTGAACTTCCTTAACCTTCCTTTCTACGAGACAGGTGGTGTTGAGAAGAAACCTATAGGGCCGGATGATATTAAGATTATTGTTGAGCTAATACAGGAGATTAAACCTCACCAGATATTTGCAGCTGGTGACCTGTCTGACCCGCATGGTACACACAGGGTTTGCCTCGATGCTATCTTTAAAGCAATCGATATACTCAAAAAAGAGGCATGGATGAAGAATTGTTGGGTTTGGTTATATCGTGGTGCATGGCATGAGTGGGATATTCATCAAATCGAGATGGCTGTTCCAATCAGTCCTGAAGAGTTGTTGCGTAAGCGTACCGCTATTTTCAAACACCAGTCGCAAAAAGATGGTGCAATGTTTTTGGGAGGTGATAGCCGCGAATTTTGGCAACGTGCCGAAGATCGTAACAAAGGAACTGCAAACACTTATGACAAGCTTGGAATGGCTGAATATGAAGCCTTTGAAGCGTTTGTTAGATACGAGTTTATTTAGACCTTAAAGCAGATAAAGGCAGATTGTCTGATATATTTAGTCGTTTTGACTTGATTTGAGAGGCTCACTTGTGTTATTAAATAGGATGCAGAGAGACTGAAGGGTAAAGCAAAGTTTTCCCCGGATTGCATTTAGGACATGTAAGTCAGTTCGGTATTGAAAAGGTTGTGAATAGTATGTATCGAAAACGGGGTACTGGGAGTAATCTTCTTGCTGGGCAACGAATTCAGCGATGAAGACAGGAAGGTTTTCTCTAAAGTTGCAGATGAATGACAGACACCGACATATACAAAACTATTTCGCATAGGGCTGAGGGAGCTTACAAGGAGAAAGGAAGTAAGTTTCTGGCTTTTGCTTTTCCCGTTTTTACCGAAGATGAAATTAAAGAGCATCTTACAAAATTGAAAAAGGATTTTTATGATGCCCGCCATCATTGTTATGCCTGGAAACTGGGGCTTGATGGTAACAGGTTTCGTACAAATGACGATGGTGAACCCTCCGGTACTGCCGGCAAACCTATCTACGGACAGATGCTCTCACATGAGCTGACTAATATTTTGGTTGTTATTGTGCGCTATTTTGGAGGTACTAAGTTAGGTACTAGTGGTCTGATACACGCCTACAAAACGGCAACTAAAGATACATTTGCAAATGCCACCTTTGTTGAACGTACAGTGAATACCAGCCTTGTAGTTAAGTTTGATTATGGTGTGATGAATGATGTAATGAGGATTATTAAAGATGAAAACCCTGAAATTGTTACACAGGATTTTAATCTTAATTGTAAAATGGAACTTAGCATCAGAAATTCCAAAGCAGAGATGTTGGTTAGTAAATTAAGAAAGCTGGAGTCTGTCAGGGTAGAGGTGTCAGATTAAATGTGAAATATTAACCTCATTATTAAAATATTTTAATAACCTATTTAGTTTATATGTAAAGATGCAAAAGATGGTTAAGCGTATTGGGTTGATTGTTATTACATTTTATTGTGTGCTATTACGCATATTAATTGAAGTAATTTAGATAATGAGGCATTTTGTTATTGGTGATATTCATGGCAGGATTACTGCCCTGAAGCAGTGTTTGGAACTATCCGGTTTCGATATGGACAGGGATATGCTTATCAGTCTGGGTGATGTGTGTGACAGAGGAGATTTTGTTAAGGAGAGTTTTGACTTGCTGTTGAAAATTAAATATCTCAAATATGTTCTTGGTAATCACGACAAGTGGTTTCTGAAGTGGGCTATTACAGGAAAATTGGAGTTTCAGTATGGAGAGGAGAGCATAAAGAGCTACAAAGGAGAGGCAGTTCCTGAAAGCCATATTAATCTGCTCCAAAACTCATCGCTATACTATCTTTTGGATAACAGGCTGTTTGTTCATGCCGGCATTGATGTATACAAACCGCTGAGACAACAGACTGAGTTTGATTTTTTGTGGAATAGGAGCTTGGTAGAGATGATTATGAAATCAGGTGAAAACCCGAAGACTCCTTTTGATGAGATTTTTGTGGGGCATACGCCTACCACGGTCTACAATTATGAAAAGCCGATTTTAGTTAATGGCATAGTGATGATGGACACTGGTGCCGGCAAAGGAGGTAAACTCACTATCATGAATGTTGAAACTAAAGAGTTTTGGCAAAGCAAGAAGACAGGTGAGAAGTAACAACGTAGAAGAGTGTTTGATTCTATTAACGCTCGAATGTTCTCCAAAGGATTACGAGGTGAGTTTGGCTACTTTTGCACATAAAAGGTGCATTATTAGAGTTTTTTTAAAAGGTTTGTGTCTGAATTAATTTTAATGTGAATTAATCATCATTTAAAATATAGTGATTATTTTTGCCCTGCCAACCAAGTGGTTTTTCAATATCATAATTTTTTAGTAAGCGGCCTTTAACAAAAGGCAAAGCAGTTATTGGATTGCTTAAACGAACTCCTTTAATTAGTAAGTCCTCAACATCATCAGCAATTATAGGAATCCGTATATCGGTATTTTTATAACCAAGAACAAGATTGTTAATTGAAACTCCTTTGGCATGCCTGATATACAAGCCATAAGAAGGTAGATTTTCCCACGCATCTGGTTGTGGATACCCTTTTTCAGATTCATCGACAACAGTCTTAAAGTCACCATCGGCAACACCACCTTCAGTAAACAATTGGATATTGCTCAACATAATATTTTCCACTTTGTGACCAGGAATACCGGTTATTGATGAGCCCCAACTTCCTGCACCATAAGCAGTAACATTATTAATGGTAATACTGGAAACTTTACCAACATCGGGTATTGGAGCATTAGATATATGCGGACGAGCCCTGTTGCCTAGGCGAACATAAATTGGTGACATTGTTCCGTAAATTGTAAGGTTACTAACTGTTATCCCTTCCATGGTTCCACCATCAACGACCATCAAAGAAAGTCCTGATATTCCGGTTTTCGGGGTGTTGAAAATGGGTTTTTCTTTGGAAATAGAAGGCTTTACTACACAATTTGAAATGGTGATGTTTTTAAACCCTCCCGTTGATTCAGTCCCTGCCTTAATGGCGTTACAAAAACTGCTCACAACACAATTGGTAATAACAATATCTTCACAAGGGGCGGGGCCTGTACTTTTTAAAGTGATGCCATCATCGTCTGAATCAAAGATACTATTTGATAAGACTACACGCCGGCAACCATCAATATCAATTCCATCGTTGTTTCGGTTGCTGTGATTATAGACTGATATCTTGTCCACTTTTACATCTTCACAATCCAGATAATGCTGATTCCATAATCCTGAATTTCTTAAATGAATACCTTCTATGCGTATGTTTTTACATGAAATAAACAGAAGATTTCTTGGGCGACCATCAATATCACCAGCAAATTTATTTTCTCTTGATTTCTGAAGTTTCCCTTGTCCATCTATAGTGCCAAAACCAGTTATTGCAATATTTGTTGTGCCTTCGGCATAAATAAGGGAAAAGAATCCTCCCATTTGGTCTTTATGAGATCTGTACTTAGGTAACGGCTGCATCGGGAAATCTTTATGCTGCGTACTGGCCAGTAGCGTTGAATTTTGTTCTAGGTACAGATGTACATTATCTTTCATTATAATGGTACCGGACAAATATCTGCCAGAGCTAAGAACCACCTTTCCACCACCTAAAGCATTGCAAGCGTCAATTGCCGATTGTATCGCCTTTGTGTTAATGGTTTTCCCATCCCCCACAGCACCAAAATCATTACAATAAAAAACGTTGCGATTATTTATCGGTTTTGATATCTCTATGCCATAACTATTTTGAGATAAAAAAATAGATGCGAAAAAAAGAGAGTAGATTATTGGTAATTTTATTGAAGTTAATATCCTATTTAAACATACGTCTTGTATCATTATTGTGTCTTTTAAATTAATGTTTAGGAGCTTACGGGCTAGTCTATTGGGTGAATTACTGGCAGGATTCTGAACATAGCACAGCCAAATCCAACATTTTCCCTATACTCAATCTTTATATCGTAGTGTTTATCCTTTTCGAGTTTTACAATGGCACTTTTCCAATCATTCAACGGATTTGTATCCCAATAATCAAGAATTAGCTTACCATTTAAATACATACGGAAACCGTCATCTGCCTCCATGCCAATTCTATAACTTTCTGTCTCCAGTACTTTTAGAAACCCTGTCCAACGGATAGAGAAATGGTCGTCCGACAAACCTGGTGCAGGAGAACTGCCGCCCCAATAATTAAAATCAATTGTTCTGTCTGTTTTTTCATAGACGGGGCTGCCCTTTAAGTTTTCATTGTTATAGTACGAAGCTTTAAGTCCGGGTTTACTCTTTTCTGTGAACAACACATCAGAAAGCGTAAGTGGTTTCTCTTTCTCTGCAAGTTGTACATTTTCTTCCGACAGTCCATTTACCCATTCAAAAATTCCACCCTTTTGTGCGGCGATATTAATATTCTTAAGGGCTACACCGTCAACGGGCTCATGTGCCGTTCCTTCCATGCTGATTGCAATATCTGCATAATTACAGTCGATACTACTAAAATTAAGATTTTTGAATACAGGGTAGTTCTTTCCGTTTTCCGATGCCATAAAGGCGCTGTAATCGGTTTCTATACGAATGGCTTCATGGCGTATGTTTTCCATTTTAATATTTTCAAAAAAAATATTTTTAACGTAACCGCCTCTGGAGGCATTCGATTTTATCCTTATGCCAATGCCAGTATTTTTAAATAAACAGTCATGGACAAATACATTTTTTATACCTCCGGCTGTCTCACTGCCAAATACAGCACCGCCATGGCTAATTCCGGTGGTTATGTTCCTGATAACAATATTTTCCGAAGGGATATTTACCCGACGACCGTCTTCGTTGATTCCCGATTTGATGGTAACGCCATCATCACCAGCATTGATGTAGCAATACTCTATTAATGCATCTTTAGATGAATCGAGATTGACACCGTCTGTATTATGCCCTCCCCGCGTTTCCAATTGCAAACCGCGTACAATCACATTTTCGCAATAGACAATGTCAAATGTCCAAAATGGACCCGGGGAAGCGATCGTAAAACCCTCAAAATAAACATTCTTACAATTTATGGGGCTTATAAACTGTGGCCTGAGTGCTGCTTTAGGTGTTCCGCATATTCTTTTTTCCGGAGGAATACCTTTTAATACTTGATTTTTGTAGATGTCCTTGATGGTTTTTTCCCCTTGCATTGTCATGGGCCACCATTTTTTACCGTGACCAAATAATTTTCCCGATCCGGTAATGGCAATATTCTCACAGTTATTGGCATAAATTAGCGGTGAGTAATTATAAAGTTCGGTACCGGCCCAACGTGTAAAAACAACCGGGAGGTAATCTTCCGGGTCGTCACTAAAATGGATTTCTGCTCCCTCTTCAAAATGAAAATTTACATTACTTTTTAAATGAATGGCTCCGGTGAACCATTTCCCGGCCGGAACCAACACCTGACCGCCGCCGGTAGCATTACATGCTTCGATTGCTTTTTTAAATGCCTTTGTGTTTTTTGTTGTTCCATCACCTTTAGCACCATAATCAAGAATATTAAAGGTCTTATCTTGAAATATAGGCTTTTTTAATTGCGCCATTTCAAACGGTGCATTTATTGATTCAATCTCTTTAGGTCTTTTCGTAGCAGCCTCTATTTCCTGGGCGTTTTGTGCAATTAAATCGTAGGTTCCTAAAAACAAACCCAAAATAATGGCTAATAATAATTCTGAAATTTTCATGTGTCTATATTTATTATTATTTTTTAACGGTCATTTGCTGTTCGCTGTTAGTCATTTCCTTGGGTGATAAATAATTTAGCATCCTCGTTTCATATTTTATAAAAATGTATTTTCAATTAAACTCATTCATAGGATCTGGAACTAAATTTCTATCCGGATGTACTTTTAAAGTAGATATATTCAGTAAAGTAACAAAACTTTCATCAATTTCTCCTTTGTTATTTGTGATTTTACCAAGATCCAGATTCAAATGTTTTGCAAGAAATTTATAAGCAGGTACTCTTTTTGAGAGGCCATAATCATGCACCTCATCCTTAAAAAAAGCATATTCCACATTCTTTTCCACTTTAAACAATTTATAGATGTGTTGCACAAATGGATATTCTACTTCCGGTAGGTTTTGTGTCCAATCATCTCCATCACCTATCAGCAAAAGAGGTTTGGGTGCAATAGACGCTGCAATCTCTACATTGTCAGTCTCGAAATCACCTCTTTTATGAATGGGTTTTCCACTTTCACAAACGCAACCACCAAAAAAATGTGCAGAAACCATTACCACAGGTACAGATACATCAACCCGATAATCCAGAGCAGCAATGATAAAAGTTTGCGTACCTCCACCAGAAGCACCTGTAACACCTATTCTACTGGTATCAATATCTGGCATGGCACTTATCCAGTCTAAAATTCTTATGCTGTTGTAAGTCTGCCATTTTAAGGCGTCTGGGTCTAGATGCTTGTGCAGGGTATCTTCACCAGTTCCAAACATATCCCAGGCAAATACAATAGCTCCCATTCTTGCAAGTGAGGCACATCTTTTTTGCATGTCGGGTCTAAAACGACCATAATCGTCAGGTTTAAACCAATGACCATGTGGACATAACACGGCTGCTAGCTTTCCAGTTACTGTTGTTGGTCTGTAAAGATTACCTGTAATAAAATATCCGGGTTTTGTCTCTAAAGAAATATTCTCTACGGTATAACCATTCATGATTTGTTTTTCGCTCCTGATCACCTTGATTTCAGCGTCCCATTCTTCTTGAGATATTTTATCAAGGTCGGCACCCGTATAAATATTCATTTTTATTTCCTCTACATGGCTTTTCCACTTTGCAAGCGTATTGTACGTTTTTGCCTTTTCTTTTAGTTTCGCTGCACCCTCTTTTTCGGTCAAGTAATCAGCCACACATAATTCGACCTTATTTTCTTCCTGAGCTGTTAGTTCTGATGAGATAATTGATTTTGTTTTGCACGAAACAATCGTAAGTATCACTAATAAAGTAATTGATGTAATTTTTTTCATTTTTTTTCGGTTTTTTTAGTTGATTTTATCACTGGATATAAGCCTGTAATATTTTACCACTTCTAGCCTGAAGATATTCAAGTCTAATTTCATGAAATCTCGACTTTAAAGCTATTCCTTATGTTTTTTCAGAAAACACATGCCTTCCATCATTTGAAAAAACGTTAAAGAATGACAACTTGTTTAAATT
>Ga0256831_1001388_pt1 | contig 12772 bp, 11 predicted proteins | sample 132544metaG_FD_189087 | JGI IMG/M metagenome (GOLD analysis project Ga0256831, IMG submission 189087) | Hydrothermal vent microbial communities from Lau Basin, Pacific Ocean - 132-544 | ecosystem: Environmental > Aquatic > Marine > Hydrothermal vents | place: Pacific Ocean: Lau Basin | collected... | reverse complement strand
AAATCCTTGGCGTTTGGCCCCCATCACTTCGGGGCGATTGGAAAGATCGGGCATCGTTCTGGAATCTTCGAGGTTATCGAAAAGCACATGCCCCTCTCGGGTGATCAGCGTCACGCGAATGGGCCGCCCCATGATCTTCTCGATCTCTTTGGCCGCCTCTTCGATCGATTCGCCCTCGGCCATCTTGGAGTGGACGTAGGCGATTTCGCTGCGAAGCTGCTGAGAAAACTGATCGATTTCGATCTGGCGGACCGAGTAGTAGACGACGATGGAGAGAATCGCCAGCGCCGCGGTCAAAACGGCGATGAAGTTGAAAAAGAAGATATGGGATAATTTATAGTAGCGCCGTTTCAACACACCCGATACCCTATGCCTCGTACCGATTCGATGTAGTTTTTGGATTTGTCGGGATCGATCTTCTCTTTGAGGCGGTTGACCGCGACGTTGACGGTCTTGAGCTGATACTCGTCCCCGCTGCCCCAAACCCGCTCCAACAGATCGTCTCGACTCAATACCACGTTTTTGTTTTTGATCAACTCCAACAGCAGATCGAACTCACGCTTGGTCAAATCGATTCGTTTGCCGTCGACAAAGACCTCCCGGCTTTGCGGATGCATTTGAATATCCCGATAACGTACCACATCCTGCGATTCGGGACGGCTGCGCCGCAACACCGCTTTGATTCGGTGCATCAGTTCCCGATAGCTGAAAGGTTTGCGCACGTAGTCGTCGGCACCTCGCAAAAACCCCTCTTCGATCTCTTCTTCCGATCCTTTGGCGCTCAAGAAGATGACCGGCACGTCGATCCCCTCTTTTCGCAACTTCGCGACAAATTCACTCCCCTCCACACCCGGCAAATTGCGATCGACCAGCATCAAATCGGGCGTCTCCTCTTCCAACAGTTTCTCGACCGGTTGCGTCGATAGGGCGGCGAAGACCTTAAACCCCTCTTTTTGCAGCCGGTACTCCAAAAGTTCCAGCAGATCGGGTTCGTCTTCGATGACGACGATCAGTGCCATGGCTTAAAAGATCTCCAACTCTCCGCCGGTTTTGACGAAAAGCAACAGTTTTCCCACGTTGATGGCGTGGTCGCTGATATGCTCCAGTTTCCGGGCCAATTTGAGAATCGTAATATAGTCGAAGGGATCGATATCGATATGACACAGCGTTTCGGCGATATCTTTTTGAACGATCGAGTAAAGATCGTCCCCTTTGGACTCTTCCACTTTGATCGATCGATACAGCGATCGGATCTCCTCTTCGCCGCGGGAGAGGTCGAACATCTTTACCATCGCCGTCACGGCACTGAGCGCGCTTTGATGCAACGCGTTGAAAGAGGCTTCCATCCTCTCTACGGGAATTTCGGAGGCTATGATCGCTTTGTTGTGCTTGACATAGGAGCGGATCGATCCGGCGGTGTTGACCAGTTCGTTGGTGATCTTGAGATACCCCACCATCTCCCTTAGTTCCGTCGCCTCGGGCCCGTAAAGCGCCAGGGCTTTGATGATCTCGTTGTCGATCTCGTTGGCTTTGGCCCGCACCCCTTTGACGGCGTCGCGCGCTTCATCGAGAGTCTGCATATCCTTGCTTTTAAATCCCTCGAACGCCAAGGACTCGCCCTTTTCGATTCGACGTGCCAGATCGGTCATCTTTCGGTTGATGTCACTCAGTTTCTCCTGATAGTTTGAAAGCATCTTTTTCCTTTTCCATCCTTTTGGTTTCATCGTATTTTACCGAGGAGTTATCACCGTTTGGTTACAACGATTATACCCCATGTAACCGTTTCGTATCCGATACGCTTTACAATGGCATCGTCAAAAAAGCCAAGGAGCACACGATGTTGAAAAAGAGTCTTTCCATTCTCGCCACCGCGGTCATCGCCGCAAGCGCAGCCGATATCAGCGGCGCGGGCGCATCCTTCCCCGCACCTTTATACTTCGACTGGGCCTATATGTACCAAAAAACCACCGGCAATCAAGTCAACTACCAATCCATCGGTTCCGGCGGCGGCATCAAGCAAGTCAGCGCCCGAACCGTCGATTTCGGCGCCAGCGACAAACCCCTCAAACCCCGAAAACTCGACCGCAAACGCCTCTGGCAATTCCCCGCGGTTATCGGCTCCATCGTCGTGGCGTACAACCTGCCCGGCGTCAAGGACGGCCAACTGAAACTGGAAAACAAAGACGTGGCCGACATCTTTTTAGGCAAGATCAAGTATTGGGACGACAAAGAGATTGCCGCCGACAACCCCGGTCTCAAACTCCCCCACAAAGCGATCGTCGTCTGCCACCGCGCCGACGGCAGCGGCACCACCTTCAACTTCAGCTACTATCTGGCCCACGTCAGTGAGGATTGGGCCGACAACGTCGGTATCGGCAAAGCGCTCGATTGGCCCGTAGGTCTGGGCGGCAAAGGCAACGAAGGCGTTAGCAGTCTGATTAAGCAAAACCCCTACTCCATCGGCTACGTCGAATACGCCTACAAACTCAAAAACAACTTCGGCGCCGCCACGCTCCAAAGTGCCGACGGCCACTGGGTCGCACCCACCGAAGCCAACTTCAAAGCGGCCGCCGCCCATGCCAAATGGAGCGGCAAAAAGCACTTTTACGAGATTTTGGCCCTGCAGCCCGGCAGCGACAGCTACCCCATCGTCGCGGCCACCTTCATCCTCCTGCCTCGCGAAGCGATCCAGAAGGATAAAGAGGTGGTGAAGTTTTTTGATTTCGCCTTCAAACACGGTGACGTGGATGCCCAAAAACTGGGATACATTCCACTGCCCGAAAAGACCAAAGATATGATCCGCGCCTACTGGAAAGAGCACGGTATTTACTAAAAATAGCAACATTGAACAAAAAAGGATAACGCCATGAAACGGATCGCACTCTCCACAATCGCGCTCACAGCTCTTTGCGGCACCCTCGGCGCCGCTACGATCACCCTCTATCAAGATACGACTACCGGCGCCATCTACACCAAGCCCGGAGCCAACCGCGTCAAACTGGGCGATTTCGTCGACGCCAAAGAGCTCAAAAAGATGAAAGCCGACGAAACGGCGCAGATCAAGAAAGATCTGGGCGTCAAAGTCAAATCGGGCGTGCCGGTCCTCAAATTCAGCGGCACCCACTACCTGGGGTATCGCTACACCAAAAAAGACAACGGCCCCAACACCAGCCAGTTCGAAACGCGCCGGAACTATTTCGAGGTCAAAGGGTACTGGAACAAGACCGACTACATGCGTTTGACCCTGGATACCTTCCAGGCCCACACCGCCAGCGACTCCAACATAGAAGGAAGCTGGGAAGTACGCCTCAAATACGCCTACCTCTACCTCAACCTCGACAAATGGCTTCCCTACACCGGCGTCGAAATGGGTCAGGTCCACCGCCCCTGGATCGACTACGCCGAACACCACGGCTGGCTCTATCGCGCCGTCAGCGAAACCTTCGTCGAAACCAGCCACGGCGCCCATACCATCAACTCCGCCGCGCCGGGAGTGAATTTCAAAACCAACACCGACTACTTCACCAGCGAAGTGGGCTTTTTCAACAACGGCGGCTACCACTCCATCCAAAAAGGGACGGGTCAAAGCTTCGAATGGCGCCTGACGGCCAATCTGCTGGGCAACGGCCGCAAGCACGTCCACGCCACAAAAGACAGATGGCTCAACGTCTCTTTCTTCGGTCGCTACCTCACCGGCAGCGAAAACGGATTGCGTAAAGACACCCTGACCGGTATCCACGCCGTCTATAACCAACCGCTCTTCTTGATCGGCGGTTACTATATGAACAACGACAGCGAAACGACACAGCATATCGCCAGCAAAAAAGAGGGCGACGGCTGGAGCGTCAACGGCGAGCTGCGCCCCATCGACAAATGGGCACTTTTCGGTCGCTACGACAATTGGAAAGTCAAGGGTGACGGCAAATCGACCGACTTTGACGACTACACCCGCGAAAACATCATCGGCGGCATAGCCTACACCTACAACAAGCACGTGCGCTTCATCTTCAACGGTATCTGGTTCGATCCCGACGACAAGGTTGGCAACGATAAAACCGCCGACTACATGGCGACTGCCGAGGTGAAGTGGTAAACGCGTTCAAAGCCCGCTTCGGGCTTTGAACTCCCCTTTTTCTATCGCACTCCCCGTAACCGCTGCGTAATCAAATCCCTCTATAATCACCGAAAAATTCAAAAGGTCGTCCATGGACAGATTTTTGGACAAACTTTTCCAACACGCCACCCGATTGATGGCCGTGTCGGTCCTGCTCGTACTAGGAGCGCTTTTTGTCGTTCTTTTCAAAGAGGCCAAACCGGCCATCGACGCCTTCGGTCTGCACTTCATCGTCAACACCAAATGGGCCCCCAACATGGACATCTTCGGCGGATGGCCGGCGATCTACGGCTCCATCGTCTCCACCGCCATCGCCATGCTGATCGCCACCCCCGTCGCCATCGGAGTCGCGATCTTTTTGAGCGAACTGGCTCCCCCGGCCGTCGCCGCGGTCGTGGGGATGGCGATCGAACTATTGGCCGCGATCCCCTCCATTATCTACGGCATGTGGGGGCTTTTTTATCTCGCTCCCGTGCTGCGCAACCTCTGGGGCGGCAGCGGATTGGGGCTGGCTACCGCAGGGGTGGTGCTCTCGATCATGATTTTGCCCTTCATGGCCGCCATCACCCGCGACGCGATGAAGACCACCCCCGCCATTTTGAAAGAGTCGGCCTACGGCATGGGCGCGACACGCTGGGAAGTGCTCAAAGATGTGGTGCTGCCTTTTGTCAAAAGCGGCATTATCGGATCGATCATTCTGGCTTTGGGGCGCGCGGTCGGCGAAACGATGGCCGTCACCTTCGTCATGGGCAACGCCCATAAAGTCCCTCACTCCATCTTTGAGCCCGCCACCTCCATCCCCGTCACATTGGCCAACGAATTCACCGAAGCCGATACCGATCTTTACTACTCCAGCCTCTTTTATCTGGCGCTCATTTTGTTGGTGATCAGCTTTACCGTCATCGCCTTGGCCAAATTCTGGTTTCTAAGAGATCGTCGGGAGGCGCGGGTATGACACGCCGAGAAAAACGGGTTTTAATCGACAAAATCGTCATGACGCTTTCGTGGTTGGCGGCACTTAGCGGCCTGCTCTTTCTCTTTTGGATTTTGGCGGTCCTTTTTTACAAAGGCTTTTCAGCCCTCAATCTCAATATCTTCATCTACGACATGGCGCCGCCGGGCCGCGAACCCAGCGGTTTGCGCAACGCTTTGGTGGGGCAGTTGATCCTCGTCGCGGGCGCCTCGGCGATCGGCATTCCCGTGGGAGTGCTGGCGGGAACCTGGCTTAGCGAATACGGCGGCAAAAAGAGTAGACTGGCCCGATTTATCCGGGACATCTCCGACATTATGATGAGTACTCCCAGCATCGTCATCGGCGCCTTTGTCTACGCCATTCTCGTCGAACCGATGGGGCACTTTAGCGGCTGGGCGGGTATCGCGGCGCTGGCGGTGATGATGGTGCCCATCGTGCTCCGCACCACCGACGACATGCTCCAGCTGGTCCCCGGCAGCCTGCGCGAAGCCGCCATCGCTCTGGGCGCACCCAAATACAAAATGATCATTCAAGTGGTCTACCGGGGAGCCAAAACGGGAATGTTCACCGGTATTTTGCTCTCCGTCGCCCGCATCGCCGGCGAAACGGCCCCGCTGCTGTTTACCAGTTTTTCCAACAACTTCTTCAGCACCGATTTGAACAGACCGATCGCGTCGCTGACGGTCACGATGTTCAACTACGCCACCAGTCCTTTTAAAGATTGGATCGATCAGGGGTGGGCGGCGGCGCTGATATTGGCGCTTTTCGTACTGGGATCGAATATCCTGGGACGATGGATCATCCGACAAAAAAAAGGAGAGCGATAAATGGCCACGATTTGTGAAGTGACCCACGAACACATTCTGGAAGTCAAAAATTTCAGTTTCTACTACGCCGGAAACGACACCCCCAATCTCAAAAAGATCAACATGCCCATCGGCAAAGGGGCCGTCACGGCGCTTATCGGCCCAAGCGGCTGCGGCAAAACGACGCTGCTAAGATGCTTCAACCGCATGCATGATCTCTATCCGGGCAACCGCTACGACGGAGAGATCCTCTTTCACGGTAACAACATCCTGGATAAAAAGGTCGATCTGATCAAACTGCGCACGCAGATCGGAATGATTTTTCAAAAGCCGACCCCTTTTCCCATGAGTATCTACGACAACGTCGCGTACGGTCTTCGCCTACAGGGCATCAAGAGCAAAAGCGAACTCGACGGACGGGTCGAACAAGCGCTCAAAGACGCCGCACTTTGGAACGAGGTGGGCGATCGTCTCAAAGCCGACGGCACGGCGCTTTCCGGCGGCCAGCAGCAGCGGCTCTGTATCGCCCGGGCCGTGGCGGTGGAGCCGGAAGTTCTGCTTTTTGACGAGCCGACGTCGGCTCTGGATCCCATCAGCACCCAAGCCATCGAAGAGCTGATCATCAAACTCAAAGAAAAAGTCACGATCCTCATCGTCACCCACAACATGCAGCAAGCCGCCCGTATCAGCGACTACACCGCTTTCATGTACATGGGCGATCTGATCGAACTGGGTGTCACCGAAGAGCTCTTCATCACCCCCAAAGAGGAGATGACCGAACAGTACATCACCGGAAAGTTCGGATAAGTGTACGCTAAGGTGCTACGCAACTTCTCTAATTTTGGTTCGTAAATTGAAAGAGCGCCTTTTGTAGTCACTTTTAAAGTTCCCTTCGATACTATAATCCAAAATCAATTATCAAGGCGGTGAACATGGAAATCGGCACCTTCGAAAAGATTCAAAAGAAAGCGGCCAAAAAGAGTCGGGGCGACTTTTTAAAACTGGGGCTTTCGCTTATCTTCATGGCCCTGGTGTTGCTGGCTACGTGGAACAAGATCCCGGGTAACCCCTTCTTGGCCGTCGCGGCGGTCTTCGGGGCCTATATGGCGATGAACATCGGCGCCAACGACGTCGCCAACAACGTCGGGCCCGCGGTGGGCTCCAAAGCGTTGACGATGATGGGAGCCATTATTATCGCGGCCATATTCGAATCGGCCGGTGCGCTAATCGCCGGTGCGGATGTCACGGGCACCATCAAAAAAGGGATCATCGATCCCTCCGCCTTCAGCGATCCGCAATTTTTCGTCTGGGCGATGACGGCGGCGCTGTTGGCGGCGGCGCTTTGGCTCAACCTCGCCACCTGGCTCAAAGCCCCCGTCTCTACGACCCACTCGATCGTAGGCGGCGTCATGGGAGGCGGCATCGCCGCGGCGGGAAGTTTTGGCATCGTGCATTGGGGTACGATGGGCAAAATCGCCGCCAGCTGGGTCATCTCCCCGATTCTAGGCGGCCTTATCGCCGCCGGTTTCCTTTATGCGATTAAAAAGACGATCATCTACAAGCCCGACACCAAAGCCGCGGCGATGAAGCTGGTACCGCTGTATGTGGCGATTATGGGGTGGGCTTTTGTCACCTACCTCATCATGAAGGGGCTCAAACATATCGTCAAAGTCGGATTCCCCGTCGCTTCGCTCATCGGTTTGGCCGGTGCCGCGGCGATCTTTTTCCTGGTCAAGGGCGCCATCGCCAAATATGCCCATACCCTGGACAATGAACGCAAAAGCGTCAACGTACTTTTCACCATTCCCCTGATTTTCGCCGCGGCGCTGCTGAGTTTCGCCCACGGCGCCAACGACGTCGCCAACGCCGTGGGTCCCTTGGCAGGTATCTACGATGCCTTGGCCCACGCCGCCATCTCGACCAAAGCGGCGATTCCTCTGTGGGTTATGGTCATCGGCGCCGTAGGTATCTCTTTGGGCTTGGCACTCTACGGCCCCAAACTGATCAAAACCGTCGGCAGCGAAATCACCGAACTGGACCAAATTCGCGCCTTCTCCATCGCCCTGGCCGCCGCCATTACCGTGATTCTCGCTTCTCAGCTGGGGCTGCCGGTTAGCTCCACCCACATTGCCCTAGGCGGCGTCTTCGGCGTCGGGTTCTTGCGCGAATGGATCGATCGTACCCAGCGTCTGGAGTATCGCATCAAAGAAGAAGAGGAGAAACTCGAAAAATTGAAAAGGCGCCTTGAAGGCTACAAAAAAGAGCTGGAGCTTTTAGAAGCCAAAGAGAACAAGAGCCAAAACGACTACGAACGCATCGTCGAACTCTTTGAAACGATCGAAGCGTTGCAAAAATCGATCAAAAAAGAGGCCAAAGTCCTCAAAGAGGTGGCCAAAACCAAATATGTCCAGCGCAGCGCCGTCAAAAAGATCGTCGCCGCCTGGATCATCACCGTCCCCGCCGCCGGCATCGTAGCCGCCGCCATCTTTTATATGATCAAGGGGATGATGATTTGACGACACATCCATAATCTCCCTATCAAAACGGATTGAAAGCGATAATGATGAAAAAATGTTTCCTTATAGATGCAAGATTGGGTACAATATTTCGATGATAAACAGTTACCGAAAACCCAGCTCCCACTACCATATCGACGAAATATCACAAGATTTCGGTCGGATCAAGCGAGATTATCGCTTCGACGAAGACGATATTCAGCGGCTTCGGACTTTGATTCCTCTTTTTGAAGAGGAGGTCGATCGTATCATACCCGGATTTTATGACGTGATCTTCTCGTTCGAGCATGCCCGAACTTTCCTTTATAGCGAGGAGATCGTAGCCCGGCACAAGCGGGCGATCCGCCGATGGTTCATGGCCCTCGTCAACGGCAACTACGACGAACATTACTACCGATGGCTGGCGGGTATCAGTGAGATCCATGTTCACATCGGCCTACCGTCGCACTACGTCAACTGTGCTTTCAGCTATATCCGTGAAACGCTCAACGAACTCTTAATCGAAAAAAACCGTCTCGAAGAGCTCCCCTCGCTCAACAAGATCGTCGACATCAACCTCGATGTTTTGAGCCTCACCTATAAAGATGAAGAGCAGCAGCGCTTAATCTCTGATATCGTTTTGTTGAAAAACTCGCTTCGCTCCGGTACCGTCGAAGTCCATTTGCAGCCCATCGTCGACGCCCGCACCGAAGAGGTGGCGAAATATGAGTGCCTGATGCGTATCCGCGATCCCAAAACGGGTCGCACCCTTTCGGTCGCACCGCTTCTTAAAACCGCCAAAAGTATCTATCTTTACGAAGGCTTGATGGAGTTGATGGTCGACAAGACGCTGCGAAAATTTGAATCTCTCGAGTGCGCATTTACCCTCAATCTCGGATATGAAGATATCTCGGATCGACGTTTTTTGCACTATCTTCACCATAAAATCGTCGATTTTCCCCACCCCGAACGGATCACCTTTGAAATTCTAGAAACCGACTTCATCGGTGACTTTAATATCATCGCCTCCTTCGTTGAAGAGGCAAGAGTCCTGGGCTGCACCATTGCGATCGATGATTTCGGATCGGGTTATTCGAGCATGGAGAACATCATACGAATCAAACCCGAATATATCAAAATTGACGGTTCACTGATCGAAGCCTTGGAAAATTCGGAAGAGTCACGCACCATCGTCTCCAACACGATCCGCATGATCAAAGAGCTGGGAGCCAAATCGGTCGCCGAATACGTCTCCACCGAATCGCTTAAAGAGCGGGTGATCGCCATGGGCGTGGACTACATTCAAGGGTACGCCGTAGGGCGCCCGTTTCCCGCCGATAATTTAACGAAATGCTAAAAAAGATTGTGAAAGTATAAAAAGAGAGGGGCACTCCCTTGCGGGAGTGCGTAAAAGGGAGGATTATTTGTCGCGAATGCCGAGCTCGCTGATGAGCTTGGTATAGCGATCGTAATCTTTGCGTTTGAGATAGCGCAGCAGGCGTTTACGCTGTCCGACCAGTTTCAACAGACCGAGACGAGAAGAGTGGTCTTTTTTGTTCTCTTTGAGGTGATCGGTAAGATATTTGATCCGCTCCGTCAAAAGAGCGACCTGCACTTCCGGTGAACCGGTATCGTTTTCACCGCGTCCGAATTGTTTGATGATTTCAAGCTTTCTAGCCGAATCCAAAGCCATGACTGACCTCCTGATTGGTGTTAAATTTCACTTTATGTTCCAACGGACGCATAAAGAGTGCGCAATTATACACAACTGGAACCAAAAAAGCAAAAATTTACGTTAATTGGAATAAAATAGCGGACCATTCCCGCGAAGACTATTTTCGGGAGATTCGCCGAAGGAGATCGGATGTTATTGACACGGGCCAGTGAATATGCACTCCTCTCTTTGGCTTTGATCGGTGAGGGCGGTGACCCCAAAGATGTGGAGACCCTGTCACGGCAATTGGATATCTCCAAAAGCTTTCTGGCCAAAATCCTTCAAAATCTTGCGCGAAACGGCATTTTGATCTCCTACAAAGGGGCCAAAGGGGGCTTTGCTCTCAATCGAAAATTCGACGAGATCTCCATCATGGAGGTGATTCAAGCCGCCGAGGGCAAACCTCCGTCGGTCTTCGAGTGCTCGCCGGCTAAAGAGTGTTGCCCCAGCGATCGGGCCGGCTCGTGCGTCATTTGGCCCTTTTTGAACCGACTTCAACACAAAATCGACGATTTTCTGGACAATTTGACCCTCAAAGACATTTTAGAAAAATAGGACGGCGGATAGAGATTTGGCCAAAGCGACCCGTTCCAACCTTCTCAAGCGCGCAATCCCCTTTTTAGAGACCATCGCCAGCGCCAAAGATTTGACGATCGTCGGCCTGATCATCGCGATCATGGCGATCATCATCGTCCCCCTACCCTCCCCGGTTCTCGACTTTTTCCTAACCGTCTCCATCGCCATTTCGGTGCTGATGATCCTGATCTCCGTCTTTATCGAAAAACCGACCGATTTCACCACCTTCCCCACCCTGATACTCCTGGTGACGCTCTATCGACTCTCCCTTAATATCGCGACGACACGGATGATCCTCTCCAAAGGGTACGAAGGGCCCGAAGCGGTCAGCGACATCATCACCAGTTTCGGCGATTTCGTCGTCGGCGGCAACTACGTCATCGGTATCATCGTCTTTTCGATCATCGTCATCATCAACTTCATCGTCGTCACCAAAGGCGCCACCCGCGTCGCCGAAGTGGCCGCACGCTTTACGCTTGATGCGATGCCGGGCAAGCAGATGGCCATCGATGCCGACCTCAACGCCGGATTGATCGACGAAAACGAAGCCAAAAAGCGACGTCAGGAGATTTTGCAAGAGGCCAGCTTCTACGGAGCGATGGACGGTTCGAGCAAATTCGTCAAAGGCGACGCCGTCGCCGGGATCATCATCACGATCATCAACATCATAGGCGGCCTGCTCATCGGCGTCTTTCAATACGACATGGATTTCGCCGATGCCGCCCATACTTTCACGCTGCTGACCATAGGCGACGGATTGGTTTCGCAGATTCCCGCTCTCATCGTCTCCACCGCCACCGGTATCATCATCACCCGCGCCAGCAAAGACGAAGAGAAAAACTTCGCCGAAGGGGCGATCAACCAACTTATCAAAGAGTACAAAACGCTTTTTATCGTCGGCTTCATCCTCCTGCTTTTCGCCCTGGTACCGGGTCTTCCTACGATCCCTCTGACCTTCGTCGGCCTACTCTTCCTGGGCCTTGGGTACCTGATCCGCAAACAGGGGATGCAAGAGCATCTCATAGGCCCCGAAGGCGAAGCGCTACCCGGCGAAGAGGAGGAGGAAGAACCCGTCTCACTTAAAAAAGTACCGACCAAGGAGGAGGAAGAGGCGGCACTGGAGGATATTTTAAAGGTCGAGATGCTGGAACTGGATCTAGGATATCAGCTGATCAAACTGGCCGACACCAGCCGAGGCGGCGACTTGCTGGAGCGCATCCGCTCCATGCGGCGGAAAATCGCGGCGGACTACGGCTTTTTGATGCCGCAGGTGCGTATCCGCGACAATCTGCAACTGCCGCCCAATATGTATCAAATACTGCTTAAAGGGGTCGAAATCGGCCGAGGCGAAGTCTATCCCGACAAATTTTTGGCGATGAACAGCGGCATGGCCACCGAAGAGATCGAAGGGATCCACACCAAAGAGCCGGCCTTCGGACTCGATGCCATCTGGATCGACGCGGACAAAAAAGAGGAGGCGATCATCAAAGGCTACACCGTCATCGATCCGGCCACCGTCATCTCCACCCACATGAGTGAACTGGTCAAAAAACATGCCGAAGATCTGCTGACCCGCCAGGAGGTCCAAAGCCTGCTGGAGAAGGTCAAAAAAGATTATCCGGTGGTCGTCGAGGATGCATTGAAGGTCGCTTCCTTGGGACTGATCCAGCGGGTCTTGAAACAGCTGCTGCATGAGCAGATTCCAATCAAAGACATGGTGACGATTCTCGAAACGATCGCCGACGTGGCCGAATACACCAAAAACGTCGACATCATCGTCGAACAGGTTCGCGCGCGCCTGGCCCGCGTCATCACCAACCTCTACAAAGATCAAGACGGCACGATCAAACTGATCACCCTCTCCGGCCCCACCGAACAGCGACTGCTCGATCATCTGCAAGAGACCGAATCGGGACGGCAGCTTCTACTAAATGTGGGGCAGATCAACAAAGTGGTCGAAACCGTCAGCGAAGAGGCTCAAAAAGTGCTCCAAAAAGGGGTGGCGCCGGTGATCCTGATCGTCGATCCGATGCTGCGCAAACCCCTGGCTGAAATCTTCGAACGCTTCGGTCTTGACGTCGTCGTCCTCAGCCA
>Ga0256831_1001387_pt1 | contig 12778 bp, 13 predicted proteins | sample 132544metaG_FD_189087 | JGI IMG/M metagenome (GOLD analysis project Ga0256831, IMG submission 189087) | Hydrothermal vent microbial communities from Lau Basin, Pacific Ocean - 132-544 | ecosystem: Environmental > Aquatic > Marine > Hydrothermal vents | place: Pacific Ocean: Lau Basin | collected... | reverse complement strand
CAAGCCTCTCGTAGCCCCTGTCAAGGTGGTATATCCTGTAAACCTCTGTTGTGTTTTCTGCACCAAGGCCTGCAACAACCAAAGAGGCGCTGGCCCTCAGGTCTGTTGCCGTAACCTTTGCGCCGGTTAGTCTTTCAACGCCCTTCACAACAACTGTGTTTCCCTCTATCTTAAGGTCTGCTCCCATTCTCTGAAGTTCAAGGGCGTGCATAAACCGGTTCTCAAATATGGTCTCTTTGATTACAGAAACGCCCTCTGCCGTGCACATGGCCGCCATAAACTGGGCCTGCATGTCTGTAGGAAAACCAGGGTAGGGCTGGGTTGTTATGTCTGTTCCCTTCAGCCTCTCCCTCTTCCTGACCCTTACCTCCGCAGGCGAGAGCTCCTCTATCTCAAGGCCGGCCTCTCTGAACTTATCAACAACTGTTTTAAGGGTTTCAAGAGGGAAGTCTTCTATAACAACGTCTCCGCCGGCGGTTGCAACGGCAGAGAGGAAAGTTCCGGCCTCTATCCTGTCGGGCATTACGGAGTGGAGAATGGGAGAGAGCTCTTCTCTTCCCTCAACAACTATAACGTCTGTTCCCTCACCTTCAATGTGGGCACCCGCCTTTTTGAGAGCCCTTGCAAGGTCAACAATTTCAGGCTCTTTGGCGGCGTTCCTTATAACGGTTTTTCCCTCTGCAAGGGTTGCAGCCATCAAAAGGTTCTCCGTTCCCCCAACTGTAGGAAAGTCAAGGGTGATGTCTGCACCTTTAAGCCTTCCGTTAACGGAAGCCACTATGTAGCCGTGGGATATCTCTATTTCGGCTCCCATTTTAGAGAGGCCTTTAAGGTGAAGGTCAACAGGCCTCAGGCCTATTGCGCACCCCCCCGGAAGTGAAACCTTTGCCCTGCCAAAACGGGCAAGGAGAGGGCCAAGTGCCAGAATAGAGGCCCTCATTTTCTTCACAAGCTCGTAAGGAGCCTCGGGAGTAACTTCCCTCTCTTTTACCCTGATACGGCCGGGTTCTCTGCTAACGGAAAATCCCATGTGTTCTAAAAGGTCGCAGGTTGTTGCCACGTCCATAAGGGCAGGAACGTTTGAAAGGTCAAGCTCACCGGTAAGGATAGAGGCAAAAAGTATTGGAAGGGAAGCGTTTTTTGATCCTGATACCTTTACCCTGCCGTGGAGCTCCCTTCCACCCTTTATAACAAACTTCTCCATTACCCTTTCACCCCCGTTACTACCCGCTCTATGCCAGAAAGGTCTTTTATAATGTTAACCGAATGGAAACCTGCAGACTCAAGTAGAGATTTAACTTTTCCGCTCTGACCCTCTCCCACCTCAAGGGCTATGAAACCGCCGGGCTTTAGTTTTTCCGAGACCTGAGCTATCAGCCTCTCTATTACCTCAAGTCCCGTCTCTCCCCCAAAGAGAGCAACTGCAGGCTCAAACTTAAGAACTTCTCTGTCTAAGCGCTTATCGTTTAAAGGGACGTAAGGCGGATTGGAGACAACAACGTCAACCGGAAAGTCTACAGGAGAGAGGAGATCCCCTTTGAGGAACTGAACTTTATAGCAGCCAAGCCTTTCTCTGTTTTCCCGGGCAACCTCAAGGGCTTTCTTTGAGATGTCGGTTCCAAAGAAGCTGTGTTTTCCACCTGTAAGTTTACAGAGGGTAAGAACTATGCAGCCTGAACCTGTTCCAACGTCAACAACAGTCAGCCCCTCTTTCCCTTTAAGGAACTCGTAAACGGCCTCAACTAAGAGCTCCGTTTCAGGTCTCGGTATGAGAACTCCCCTTTCAACGCAGAACTCAAAGCCATAAAACTCCTTCTTTCCCGTTATGTAAGCTACAGGTTCACCTTTAGCTCTGCGGATTATCAGCTGCCTGTAGTTTTCAACCTCTTCTTCGGTTAAGGGTCTGTCAAAGTTTGTGTAGAGCTCCACCCTGTTTTTAAAGCCCAGTGAGTAGACCAGGAGAAGCTCAGCGTCAAGCCTTGGCGAACGGCTCCCCCTTTCCCTCAAAATCTCTGTAGCTCGCTTTAAAAGCTCTCCAACTGTCCACTTCATAGCCGTGGAATTATAAACACTCTGCCGGAAATGTTATAAGATAACCGCCATGATGGTGGTTTACCTTGAGAGAGTAGACTCAACAAACGAAGAGGCAAAGAGGGTTCCTTTCTGCCACGGGCTCTGCATAGTTGCCAGGGAACAGACAGGCGGGAAGGGAAGGAGAGGTAAGAGGTGGCTCTCAGAAAGGGACAAAGGGCTTTACGCCTCTTTTCTCTTAAGGCCTATAGAGAGAAACGTTACCCTCTCAAGCCTCTCCTTTGGCTGGGCTGTGTTTAAAACCCTCTCTATCTTCTCAGAGGGCTTTTACCTTAAGTGGCCTAACGATGTCTACATAAACGGCAGGAAAGTTGCAGGAATCCTAACTGAAGGGCTTAAAGACAGAACAGTTGTGGGAGTGGGAATTAACCTCTACTACACCCGAGAGGAGCTCTCCCTCTTCCCGGTTCCGGCAACGTCCCTTGCAGCAGAAGGAATAGAGTTTGAGAGGGAAGAGCTCTTAAGGGAGCTCCACAGGAACATCCTTGAAACCCACTCACTCCTTGAAGAGGGAAGGTTTCAGGTGGAGCTCTTTGAGGAAAACTGCCCGCTAATTGGGAAGAGCGTAAAAGTTGAAACGGAAAGAGAGGTACTTACCGGAAGAGCTTTAGGAATTGACAGAGATGGAGCTCTAATAGTTGAAACGGAAAACGGGATAAAGAGGCTCTTCTCAGGAGATGTAAGCGTAAGGGAGGTGAGGTGAAAGAGATTGAGTTTCCCACTTATAGGGAGCTCCTCAAAGACAGGAGAATCCTCTATTACATAAACAGAGCCGACTACTTCCTTGAGAGAATGGGATACACAGACCACGGAATAAAACACGTGGGCTGGGTTGCAGAGAAGGCCCGCTGGCTTTTGATGGAAACGGTGGGAGACAGGCGGCTTTCAGAGCTTGCAGGAGTGGCAGGGCTCTTGCACGACATAGGCCACATCGTTTCACGGCACGACCACGCCCAGAGCGGAGCTCTCCTCTCCTACCAGCTCCTTAAGGGCAAAGGCTACTTAGACGACGACCTGACAGAGATAACCTTTGCCATAGGGAACCACGAAGAGGGAACTGGAGAGCCTGCAACAGAAGTTGCAGCAGCCCTCGTAATTGCAGACAAGTCCCACGTCCACAGAACAAGGGTCAGAAGCAGAAAAACGATAAGGGAAGACATCCACGACAGGGTAAACTACGCAGTCCTCTACAGCAACTTAGAGGTAGACAGGAGAAAAAAGACAATAAAGCTGGTTCTGAAGATAGATACAACCATTTCAGACCTTCTTGACTACTTCTCAATCTTTCAGCCCAGAATGGAGATGTGCAGGAGGGCCAGTGAAGTCTTGGGATTTAAATTCCGTTTAAAGATTAACGATACAGACCTGTAAGATTTTGTATCATTCAGACTCAAGTTCAGAAAAGGGAGTTCCAATGAAGAACCTGAAGTGGAAACTGCTCTTTGTTGTAGCTGTATTTTTAGGAGCCCTCTACCTTGACCTGACAAAACCGATAAACTTAGGACTTGACCTGAAAGGTGGAACCCATTTAGTTCTCCAGATAGATACAGAAAAAGCCCTTGAAGACGAAACTTCCACAGCCCTGAGGGAGATAAAGAGGAGATTGGAAGAGGAGAACATCCCTGTCGTTTCCGCCGTAAGGAAGGGAACGGAGATAGATATAGAGCTCCTCTCTCCGGAGTACACGGAAAAGGCGGTTTCCCTGATAAAAGATGACTACAGCCAAATGTTTAACATAACCGCAAAGGGCAAAAAGATAGTTCTGAAGATGAAGCCCTCTTACAGGAGTAAAGAGATAGACAGGCTGGCTGAACAGGCACTTGAAACGATAAGAAACAGGATTGACCAGTTGGGTGTTGCAGAACCGGTAATTGTCAGGAACGGAAAAGACAGGATAATTGTGGAGCTCCCCGGCGTCAAAAACCCGGAAAGGGCGAAAAAGGTTATCGGGAAAGTTGCAAACCTTGAGTTTAAAGAGGTTGTGGATACAGCAAGAACTCCCGACGAGCTGATAACAAAGCTTGGCGGAACAGTCCCAGAGGGCGCAACGGTCATCGTTAAACCCTCACCCTCAGGTCCTAAGTTCTTCATAGTTAAAAACGGAAAAGAGGAAGAGCTGAAAGTTAAGAGTTTGGAAGAACTTGTAGAGAAGTTTGGCGGCCACGTTCCTGAAGATCAGCAGATACTCTACGAGGAGATAAAGAACAAAGAGGGCAGAACCGTTGGCTACACCTTCTTTATCCTGAAGAGAGAGCCCATCCTGACAGGTGCCTACCTGAAAGACGCCTACCCGAGCCAGGATGAAACGGGAATGCCTGCAGTCAGCTTCGTTCTGAAGAGTGAGGGAGCAAGGATATTCAGCAACTACACCAAAAACCACATAGGAACAAGGCTTGCAATAGTCCTTGACAACAAAGTTCAGTCTGCACCTGTGATAAGGAGTGAAATTGGAGCAAGAGGCCAGATAACGGGTCAGTTTACATATCAGGAGGCGAGAGACCTCTCAATCGTTCTGAGGGCGGGAGCTCTCCCTGCACCTGTAAAGATAATAGAGGAGACAACCGTCGGCCCATCTTTGGGTAAAGAGTCTGTAGAGAAGGGAATAAAGGCCGGAATAGCCGGAATTGTAATCGTTATGCTCTTCATGGCACTCTACTACAAAACAGCCGGCGTTATTGCAGACCTTGCCCTTCTCATGAACGTGGTTCTTCTGTGGGCAATGATGGTGGTTTTAGGAGCAACCCTCACGCTGCCCGGTATTGCAGGTTTTATCCTTACAGTAGGTATGGCGGTTGACGCAAACGTCATAATCTTTGAGAGGATAAGGGAGGAGCTCCGAAAAGGCCGAAATCTCTTTTCAGCCGTTGAGGCAGGCTTCTCAAGGGCCTGGGGCACCATCCTTGACGCCAACATAACAACGCTAATTGCCGCTGCGGTTCTCTTCCAGTTTGGAACAGGTCCCATAAAAGGGTTCGCCGTAACACTTTCCTTAGGTATCCTCTCCAGTATGTTCACAGCCGTTTTTGTTACAAAAGTCTTCCTTGACCTTTTAGTCAAATTCAAGCCTCAAATATTCAGGGTTTAGGAGCAGAGATGAAAAAGTTTGACTTCATAGGAAAAAGATACTGGGCATACCTGTTCTCACTAACTCTCATAATCGGAAGCTGGGTCTACGGAGCTCTCATAAAAGGTCCAAAGTTTGGAATTGACTTTACAGGAGGCGTTTTAGTTGAAGTAAGGGTAGAGGAACCTCGGATAAATACAGGCACTTTAAGGGAGCTCTTTAAAGGAAAAGTTGAAGGTGTGCTGGTTCAAAACGTTGAGGGAGAAGGAAAAAACGAGTTTATGATAAAAGCTCCTGCAGGTAAAGACCCGAACAAAACGGTAGAGATAATAAGAGAAGTTCTGAAAGAGAAGTTTGACGGAAAAGTTGAAATAAGGAAAGTTGAGATGATAGGCCCAACGGTGGGCAGGGAGCTGAGAGAGAAAGGGATAATGGCGATAATCTACGCCCTGATAGGAATACTCATCTACGTGGCCTGGCGGTTTGAGCCCATATTTGCCTTCGGTGCCGTTCTGGCTTTAATCCACGACGCCCTTGCAACAACGGGAGTTTTCATGTCTGTGGGAAGGGAGTTCAGCCTTCCGGTAATTGCAGCCCTCTTAACGGTGATAGGTTACTCAATCAACGACACCATAGTTGTTTACGACAGGATCAGAGAGAACATGAAGGTTCTTCTAAGGAGCAAACCCTTTGAAGAGATAGTGAACGACAGTATAAATCAAACACTCTCAAGAACTGTAATCACTTCCCTTACAACCCTTTTCGTTGTTCTCTGTCTCTATCTGTTCGGCGGAGGAGTCATTAACGACTTCGCATTTGTTCTGTTGGTCGGAATCACAGTTGGAACCTACTCATCTATCTTTATTGCAAGTGCAATTGTTGTTGACTGGTACAAATACGTTAAGAAGGAGAAATGAAAACTCTCTACAGGTACATCTCCTACGAGCTTCTGAAACTGGTTCTAATCTCCTTTCTCCTCTTCCTCTTTGTAATCCTTGTAGACAGGGCATCAACCATCGCCGAAACGGTTTTAGGGCAGGGAGTCTCCTTTTTTGAGTTTCTGTCGGTTCTTATGAAGGGCCTTCCCGCCTTCTTCGGCATAGTGATTCCCATCTCCTTTGTCATATCAGTCATCGTTCTGTTTGTGCAGATGGAGAACAACAACGAGTTGGTTGCGCTGAAATCCTGCGGCGTCAGTGTAAAGCAGATATCCCTTCCGGTTCTCATATCAGGAGTGGTGTTTTCCCTCTTCTCCTTCTACTCTCTCATGTTCTTAGCTCCAAAGAGCAACGTTGCCATGAAAAAAGAGCTTGAGGAGCTCCTCAAGAAGAAGATAACAATGAGCATCACTCCCAAAAACTTCTCATCAAACTTTCCGGGAGTAACGTTTTACGTTGAAAAGGTCTTCCCTCAGAAAGGCCTCATTGAGAACTTTATGGTCTCCCTTCAGAAAAAGAGTGAGCTGCTGACAATTTTCGGGAAGAAGGGAACTTTAAGAACTGCAGGAGATACGGTTTTCCTTGACATATACAACGGCAGCGCCCAGCTGATAAACTGGAAAAAGCCAGAAGAGTTTAAACTCCTCAACTTTAAAGACTACACGGTGGAGCTCTACAGGTTCTCAAAGAAGGAGAAGTTCAGTGCAGAGAAGTACAAAACACTGTTCCAGCTTATAAAAGACAGTAGCGTGGAAGGGAAAACGGAGCTCCTTAAGAGAGTCTGCCTGTCCCTTTCTCCACTAATTGTTGGAATACTTGCATTTTCAGTGGCCGTATCCCTTCCAAGAGGGAGTATGGGAGCCGGTATCGCCTTCGGGCTACTACTTATTGTGGTTTACTACGTTATCTACACGGTTTCAAAGAAACTGGCCGTTAAGATGGGAGCTCCCTCAGTCGCCCTTCTACCCGACGTTCTCTTCGGCATTCTATCAGCGGCCGGATACTACGGAGCTGTAAAGGAGAAAATCTCGTTTAACACCGGGTTGAGATGGTAAAGATATTAGACAGGTACGTATTCTCTGAAGCCTTTAAAATACTGGTTTTATCGCTCCTCACCTTCCTGACGCTCTTTGGGATAGTTGACCTTGTAAGCCACATCAACCTCGTAATGAAAATCGGCCTCTCTAAAGGTCTTCAGTTTATCATCGGAAGGTTTCCGCTCTACACAGTTAGAGTTCTACCAATCGCAGTCCTGATATCAACCATGGTTACACTTTCTGTATTCTCATCAACAAACGAGTTAACCGTAGTTAGAGCTCTGGGAATCAGCATATACAGGTTCTCACTCCCTCTTTTTGCCCTTGCGGTAATCTCTTCCGCCTTCTCTCTCTTTGTTCAGGAAACGCTGCTCCCGAAAGGGTTAAAGCTTACACAGTCAATTGCTGAAGAAAAGGTAACACCGGAAAAACTCAACGGAGTCTGGTTTCAGGATAAAAAGGGAGATTTTGTCTTCTTATGGTCGTTCAACCTCAGGAAAAAGACCGGAAAGTGGGCAAGCCTTATAAAAGTAGAGAACTTCCAGCCTACAGAAAGGTTAGACGCCAAAAAGGTTTACTACATGGGAAGAGGCGTCTGGAAACTGGAACAGGTTTTAAAGAGAGACCTTATAAGTTTTAAAACGGAGGAGCTCCCATCCCTGAAACTCAACTTAGGAGTTTACGTTAAAGATTTAAAACTTTCAGGGCTGAATCCTCAACAGTCGGGCCTTTTAAAACTCTACATAACGATAAAACGGCTCAGGAAGATAGGCTACAACACAACAGAGATGGAGGTAGAGCTCTACTCAAAGTTATCTTTAGCTCTCTTTCCCATAGTGGTAACGGCAATCGGAATTCCCTTCGGAATCTACAACCCGAGAAACAGAAAGGGATACACCCTTGCCATAGCCAGTCTGATAGTTGTCGTTATGTGGGTCACAACAGCTCTCTTCCTGAGCCTTGGAAAGAGCGGCGTTCTACCACCTCTCTACGCCGCCTTTGCACCTTTAATGCTGTTTGGAGCTTTAGGGCTCTTCCTGTTAGGGAGGGTTGAATCTTGAAGTTCTCATTCAAAAAGGCAAAGAGAGCCCAGGAAGTTCTGAAAGAGAAAGTTAAACTGACACCTTTAAGTAAAGAAATAAAAACCATAGCCGGCTGCGACTTAACCTTCCTTGACCCTTTTAAAAACCCGACAACGGGAATAGGAGCCTTTGTCGTTTTAACTTTTCCGGAACTTGAGGTGGTTGAAAAGGTCTATGAGGTGGCCAGAGTTGAAATTCCCTACGTTCCGGGATTCCTGGCTTTCAGGGAGCTCCCTCTCCTCTTAAAAACCTTCCGGAAACTCAAAACAGATATAGACGTTGTTTTCGTTGACGGCCACGGAATAACCCATCCAAGAGGCCTCGGAATAGCCGCCCACTTCGGAGTTGTAACGGGAATACCAACGGTAGGGTGCGCCAAAAAACCGCTGTTCGGAGAGTTTAAAGAGCCCTGCAGAGAGGCCGGCTGCCACGAGCTGATACTCCACCCGAAAACAAAGGAGACAATAGGATACGCCGTAAGGCTCAGAAAGAACTCAAAGCCCGTTTACATCTCTCCGGGAAACCTGATAACACCGGAAGAGGCTCTCCAGCTTGCCCTGAAAACTGCAAAAGGCTTCAAACTACCGGAACCCACAAGACTTGCCCACAACTACCTTCAAACAGTCAGAAAAGGTATAATACACCGCAAATTACAGGAGCCGGAGGGTAAGAATGGCAGTTGAGAGGACTCTGGTTATAGTAAAGCCAGACGCCGTTAAGAAGAACGCAGTTGGAGATATCATCAGAATTCTCCAGGAGAACGACCTGAAACTCCTCGCAGTCAAAATGGTTCACCTTACGAAAGAACAGGCCAAGAAGTTCTACATCGTCCACAAAGAGAGGCCCTTCTACGACGAACTTACAGACTTTATGTCATCTGGTCCCTGTGTTCCGATGGTTCTTGAGGGAGAAAACGCAATAGCAAGGGTAAGGGAAATTATCGGAGCAACAGACCCTGCAAAGGCGGCAGAGGGAACAATCAGGAAGAAGTACGGAACAGACGTTGGGAGAAATGCGGTTCACGCATCAGACTCTCCTGAGTCTGCAGCCTACGAGATTCCGTTCTTCTTCAACCAGCTTGAAATTCACGACCAGTACTAAAATTTTAAGAGGGAGAGCCTTCTCCCTCTTCAACTCTATACAGGAGACTGTATGGACGACAGTTTTAGTCTATTAGGCATAAACAGGGAGCTCTGTCAGGAAGTCAGAGAATCTGGAACAGAGACCGAAGTTAAACACTTCGTTTTTGAAGACCTTTTAGACACATCCGAGAAACTCATCTGCTACTCAAAAGAGATAGGCGACTTTTCCGTCTATAACTACGTTCTCGTAAAAGAGAAACTCTCTTTCTTTTCCAGAAGGGAAGAAAAAGACCTTGGATGTTACCTGAGTTACAAAAACGGCTCTGTCTACACCTTTGAAGACTTCAACTTCAAAATAAACTCCTTTGAAGAGTTTACCCTTCTAACAGAAGCCGTAGAGGTAACTACGGGAAACTCCTTCTACTTTGAACTGTGCAACCTCTGTCAGCTTCCCGAAAAAGTGACAGGAGAACTTGACGTAGCCCTCAGCATATACACCCGGAACGTCAGGAAGATACCGCCTCTTACCCACTTTGACCAGATTGCAGATGAAAACAGGGAGCTCCTCAAACTGGTCCTAAAAGGAAATACCAAAGCGAGGGAAAAGTTAGAAGCAGAAGTGGGAGAGTTAGAAACAAAAAGGTTGATAGAAGAGTTCAAGTCAAAACCGGAAGAGCTCTTTGACACATGCCTTCTCTACCTTGGAAACAGCTACACAGTAATAGGGATAGTTACCTGCTTAAAAAAAGTAAACCTTGATAACCAGACTCTAACATCCATTGACATCTTTTCAGAAGAGATAGAGCTTACAGTACTCACACCACAGAAGATTAACCTGAACGAAGGTGAAAGAGTAGAGCTAAATGGTAGAATGTTCGGTGTAGCTGCAGTTTAGGAGGAGAGGTGAAAGTAGGAAGGTTTAAACACGGAGACAGAACAATCTACGGCCTAATAAAAGGCAGAGAAATAGTACCCATCAAAGAAAGGCGCATCTCAGAAATCATGGAAACCGTAACTCCAGAGGGAGAATCTCTCTCTTTTAAAGATGTAAAGTTTCTATCACCAACAAGGCCAACAAAGATAGTAGCAGTAGGCCTTAACTACAGAGCCCACGCCGAAGAGATGGGAAAACCTTTGCCTGAAGAGCCTCTCCTCTTTATGAAGCCATCAACGGCCGTCATCTCAAACAAAATGAAAATAATAAAACCAAAAATGTCCCAAAGAGTAGATTACGAAGGAGAGCTTGCCATAGTAATTGGGAGAAAATGTAAAAAAGTATCTCCGGAGGAAGCTTCCGATTACATATTAGGATACAGCTGTTTCAACGACGTAACTGCAAGAGACCTTCAGCAGAAAGATGTTCAGTACACAAGGGCAAAATCCTTTGACACCTTTGCCCCCTACGGCCCCTGGATAAACACAGACATAGACCCAATTGGATTAAAGATAACAACACGGGTTAACGGAGAGGTCAAACAGGAAGGAAACACAGAAGACATGATCTTCTCTCCTTTTGAACTCGTCTCTTTTATCTCGCAAATAATGACCCTTCTTCCCGGAGACGTAATAGCAACCGGAACCCCACCGGGAGTAGGCCCCCTTCAGGCCGGAGACAGAGTAGAAGTTGAAATAGAGGGAATAGGAACGCTTATCAACTATGTTGTAGATGAGGAATAGTCTACCTGTCTTAAACATCTTGTTCAGATAATTAGAATCAGGTAAAGAATATTGCCGGATTCAAGACAACCCTTCACAAAATACCGGCAGGCTTACACAGTTTGCACGAAGTAAAAACGGAACAAAGTTCCTTAAGTACATTTAATATCAACTCGTAGAATAATTAGATGGAAACAGAACTCCCGTCTGATAATTCATTTCAGGCAACCTACGCCCTTCCAACCACTCTTAATGCTGTTCAACTGTAAGGACGAATTTCAAAGGCTCCAACGAGGTCAAAAGAGCAAAGATGAAGGAACCAGAGGACATTTCGCCGGTTCCTGAAGGATTTGCAGGAAGTCCATTGGAAAGCTGGTGAAAGTTAACGGATTCTACGGCTAAGAGAATCTAAAATACGGGCTGAAAGATGAGATTCTGGAGAAGGCTAAAAGAATGTGCGGGAAGAATTTTGAAGACTGGGAATGTCCAGAGTTTGAAGAAGTTAAAAAGATTTTAAATACTTACGGAGAAAGCTGGGAAACCTTAAGGCGAGTTCTTGGAGAGAATAGGAAAGCACCTGTGAAAGTAGGTGATATAGTTCCAGCAGGTTTTAGAGGATGGGGAGAAACGAAGGTTATTAAGATCTACAAAGACCTCCTTGGAAACGAAATTTGGGCAACCAGGTTCACTCTTGAAGTTCATCTTGAGGAGGAACTCGTTTTGATTTCTCCCGCTACCGCACGTCGTATTCTTCCATCCATCTTCCAAAATCCAGATATAGTAATTTACGATAGAAAGAGTGGCGGTAGCATTCACTATGGGAAAGTGAAACCCGTAGGTGAAAAGACTTTATTCCTATTTGCAGTTGTTGGTCATCAAAGCTTGAGATTTTTTACGATAATTGACAGGGACAAAATCTATCCTAAAATTGGAGATAGATACTGGATATTGTGGGAGAAAAAATGAAGCTTCATTTTGAAGAAACTTTTTCAGGCTTCAGGTTGATAGGTCCTTACGACAGAGAGAAATCACTGGTGGGATACTATTCTTATGCTCCTTTTTCAGCGCAAGCTGATGCTCATCCGGAAACTAAAGAAATTATTTACTTTTCTTTAGTTTTTTACTACCCAGATGTTGATCCTATTAACCAGCTTAATACTGAAATCAACTATGCTGGCAAAGTTCCAGGCCTCTACACTGTCCCAGAACTCGGCGTAGAGAACGTTACCTTCAAAGAAGTCCTTGAAGCGGTGAAGAGGTATTACGAGGAGAAATTAACTCAAAAGCAGTCTGCTAAAACCACTGCTTAATCCTGTCAATTTCTGCTACCTTTTTCTTTTTCTGCCCTATCCTGAAATCAAAAAACCACTAGTTCAGATAAAAAGAGCAATAGAGGAAAGGAGCGAAAAGGCAGTTCACGGTTTAAATCCCATTAGTTCAGATAAAAGCTTTATCTCTTCCCCGACGGGAACGTTTTTGAGAACGCTTTAAATCCCACTAGTTCAGATAAAAGGAGATTTTTATAAAACTCCAATAAACTTCACTAAACCACTTACAACACAAGGGTTAAGGCAGAATCCTACAAAACTCCGACTCGCTGCAGGTGTTAGGTATCCCTAATCAATCCTTAAGGGCTAAAACCTCTCCTTCATTTTTTACATAGTCTATAAATCGCTTGTAAACAGGGTGGCTGGAGAGGGTTTTGGTGTTTCCTATCAGTATCAGCTTTCGGCGGGGGCGGGTTATTGCAACGTTGAGGCGCCTCAGGTCTTTCAGGAATCCTATCTCTCCCTCGTCGTTTGAGCGAACGAAGGAGACGATGATGGCC
>Ga0256831_1001386_pt1 | contig 12782 bp, 10 predicted proteins | sample 132544metaG_FD_189087 | JGI IMG/M metagenome (GOLD analysis project Ga0256831, IMG submission 189087) | Hydrothermal vent microbial communities from Lau Basin, Pacific Ocean - 132-544 | ecosystem: Environmental > Aquatic > Marine > Hydrothermal vents | place: Pacific Ocean: Lau Basin | collected... | reverse complement strand
GGCCTTAACCTCAACATGATCTATTGGAATAGGATGACAGAAAGGCATAAGCTCCGCAGTTTTTTTAGCCCCTATCAACCCCGCAATCTGAGAAGCAGCAAGAACATCACCCTTTGGAATCTCTCCATTTAAAATCATCCTCACAGTTTTCGGAGAAAGCCTAATTCTTCCAACGGCTCGGGCAGTCCTTAGAGTATCAAACTTTGTAGAAACATCAACTGTCCTCATTGAAACCTCCCTTACAGAGTTAAAACAGTGGAATTCATTGTATCAGTTGTTATAAAGCCGTGGAACCGGTATAATACCGTTCATCAAACAAAAGATACTGCTCCGGAAAGTCTATAAGGAGACACAAAGCAATGACAAATAGCCAGAACGATTTAATAGAAAAACTAAAAGAGAAACTCAGAGAAATATTTCAGTTTGAAAATGAAGATCTGGATTTCGGCATTTACAGAATAATAAATTACAAACGAAAAGAAATTGAAAACTTCATCAATAAAGAGATAATCAACGAAGTTAAAACACAACTGAGTGTTCTTAAAGAGGAAGAACAGCAGGAAATAGAGGAGAAAATAAAAGAAATAACATCTAAAACAACAATAAAAAAATATTTAGAAGCTTTGGAAAAAGGAGATGAAGAGAGAATAAAACTGTACAGAGAAGACTTCGCTGAAGATATATCCGAATATGAAAACCTAAAAAGGAAGTTAAAACAAGCCAAAGTTTCAGAAAATATTGAAAGGGAGATTTACAACCACCTGATAAACTTTTTCTCACGATACTACGATAAAGGAGACTTTATAAGTAAAAGGAGATATGGAAAAAAAGAAAAATACATTGTTCCGTACAACGGAGAAGAAATTCTATTTTACTGGGTCAATAAAGACCAATACTACATAAAAACAACAGAATACTTCAGAAAGTACTCCTTTCAAATACCTGACGGAAACATTACAGTAAATTTTAAAGTTGTAAAAGCAGAAGAAGAAAAAGGAAATGTTAAGTCAGTAGAGAAAAAATTTTTCATCCTGAGCCCTGAAGTATTTAGCCTTAATGGAAAAGAATTAAACATCTACTTTGAATACAGAACCTTAAGCGAAAAGGAAAAAGAAAAATACAAACAAGGAAACACAATATCCCAGGAAAAAATCAATAAAGAAACAGTAAAAATTCTTCAAGAAAAAATACCTGAAAACAGCTTGGCAAGAATAATCTTCAGAAAAGATCCATCTTCACAAACAGGCAAGAGCTACATTGAAAAACACCTCTACAACTACACAAAACGAAATCTTACCGATTATTTTATACACAAAGACCTGAAAACTTTCTTAGAAAGAGAGCTTGATTTCTACATAAAAAATGAGCTTCTACAGTTAGAAAATCTGGAAATCTTAGAACAAAAGGAGTACTTTGATAAACTAAAACTATACCTGTCTGAGGTAAAAGTATTCAAAAACATAGCTTCAAAAATCATAGAATTCTTAGCTCAAATAGAGAATTTCCAAAAGAAACTCTGGGAGAAAAAAAAGTTCATCATTGACACACACTATGTGATTACTCTGGATAAAATTAAAGAATACGCAGGAGAAGAATTTTTAAACGATATTTTAAGCGAAATTTTAAACAACGAGAAACAACTCAAAGAGTGGCAAGAGCTATTCGGAATCAACATAAAGGAAAAAAAAGATTTAATAGACAACAATACACTGCAAGGTATAGAGTGGAAAAAATTACCAATTGATACAAAGCACTTTAATGAAAACTTCAAATGGAAACTACTCACTGCTCTAAGTAAGAAAAATAATCTACACAAAATCTTAGACGGCGTCCTAATTAAATCAGAAAACTGGCAGGCCTTAAACCTCCTGCTGAATACCCATTATGAAAAAGTAAAAACGATCTACATTGATCCCCCTTTCAACAAGGAACAGGAAGCAGACTACCTCTATAAAGTGGGTTATAAAGACGCCACATGGATAACGATGCTTGAGAATAGAATAAGGCTGGCAAAAGATCTACTTAACGAAAAAGGAAGCATCTTTGTAAGATGCGATTACAACGGGAATGCTTACGTTAGATTACTTTTAAATGAAATCTTCGGTAAGGAAAACTTTAGAAATGAAATAAGCGTAAGAAGATTTAAGAAAAACGTCATGGAAAGAGAGATAAAAAAACTACCGGAAGGGTTAGATACCATATATGTTTATGCAAAAAACTCCGAACACTTCTCGTATGTCAATCCATTCAGAATGAAAGATGAAAAAAGAGAAGGATTCTGGAGACACATGGGTGACTCTTCAGGTCAGGGAAATCCAAAAATCTTTTTCGGTAGAGAACTATCTCCTCCCCCTGGAAAACACTGGAAATACTCTCAGGAAAAAATAGATCAGATGATAAAAGAAGGAAAACTCATCCTGCAGTGTAAACACTGCGGATACATCCACAACAGAAGTAATGGACTATGGAAAGGATGCCCCGTCTGTGGCAAAGATGATCCCCAACCTAAATACTGGGTTGAAGAGAAAGATACAGAAGTTTTAGACTCCAACTGGAGCGATATTTACGGTTACTCCACAAAATGGAAATTTCAGACTGAAAACTCCGAAACTCTTTTAAAACGTGTCATAGAATCAACTTCAAACGAGGGAGACACAATTTTAGATTTCTTCCTCGGAAGCGGTACAACAACAGCAGTAGCACACAAACTCAAGAGGAAATGGATCGGTATTGAAATGGGAGACCATTTCTGGAACATAATTTTACCGAGAATGAAAAAAGTTCTATTCTACGACCCATCAGGAATTTCAAAAGAAAAAGATGTCAAAGAGAAATACAATAAAAAAACAGCAGGCGGTTTCTTTAAGTACCATACGTTAGAGCAGTACGAAGATACTTTAGAGAACATAGAGTTTGAAGATCCACAGCCAACACTGTATGAGTTCCCTGACTATTTCGCAAGATACATGTTTGAATGGGAGACAAAAAAGAGCAAGGCATTCCTCAATATCAGTGAATTAAAAGACCCGTTTAACTACAAACTTAAAGTTATTGAAAATTATCACCTGAAAACGTTCAGCGTTGACATGGTAGAAACCTTCAACTACCTAATGGGACTAACCGCAAAAGCGTATAAAGCAGTAGAAGATAATGGTAGAAAATACATCTTTGTCTTTGGAGAAAAAGAAGGAAGAAAAATAGCTATTGTCTGGAGAAGCATGAAAAACCTTAATTTAGAAAAAGATAGAAAACTTATAGAAGAGAATATTAAACGTTATGGTCCAGACGAGATTTATATTAACGGAGATGCCCTCGTTAAAAACTTTAAAGCCATAGAGCCTATATTTAAAACACTAATGTTTGAAGGAGCCGAATAAAATGTATGATGGTCTGTCCCGTGATAAATCTGGAAAAAGAACAGACAAAACAGGCAAAAGAGACTTAACTTTCAACTACTGGCACAGAAAATACTTAAGCAACAAATGTTATGCAACAGACATTGATTTTTACGAATACAGAATAGAGAGAGATGGCAGATTTATACCTAAAGCGTTTTTAGAGGTAAAACAAGCTCATGTAATTCAGAAAAAGTACCTGTGTGGAGCGAACTCCAAAGCGATCTTTTTACTGGCAAAAAAATTGGGTATTAGATTTTTGATCATACTTTATGAGTTAAAAGACCCAAAAACTCTTGAATGTGATTTCTGGATCTGGGAACCAAAAAGTGAAAGAGAGTTTGATGAGTATGATGAAACTAAATTTGAAAAATTCTTCAGAAAATACACCAATACCCAATTAGCCCAGCTGCTTGAAAATCTATAGGACGAAAAATGGCAATAGAACTTGAAAAACATCTGATACTTAACAGATATTTCCTTCAGTTATTTGGAGTTGAAAGCTTCAATTCATTAAGAGAAAAACTTAAAGATACCAGAGAAGGATTTGATACTACAGGAAGAAGCTACTTCATTGATGTTTTAATTGGACTAAAGCCAGAATGGGAAGATTCACTCTTAAAGTACGATGAAGCGATAAGAAACTATGTAGAAAAACTAAGGCGAAACAGGAAACAACCAAATTTTAATCTAAAGTATTTTCAATATCTGGCAGTTTTATTTACAGAAATATTTTTAGATAGATACTTTAACGACAAAGAAAGATTCTTAAACGAACTTAAAGAGTTTTCTCAAAAGTTCAACATAGAAAACGGAGCAATTTCCATAGTTTTTACAGAAGAGGAGCTAAAAAAACTTGCCTTCTGGATGGCAACAGGAAGTGGAAAAACTCTCATAATGCATATTAATTACTGGCAGATATTAAAATACTCCAGAAACATCTGGGATAACATAATACTTATAACTCCTAACGAAGGATTGTCCAAACAACACTATAAAGAACTGAAATTAAGCGGTATTCCATGTAAGTTATACGATGGAAACATTGACAGTTTAAAGACAAGAGATGGTGAAGTTTTAATTATAGATATACACAAATTAACAAAAGAGAAAACAGGAGAAGGAACAAGAGTAGATATATCCTACTTTGATGGAAAAAATTTAGTTTTTATAGATGAAGGACATAAAGGGCAAAAATCAGAAGAACAGAAATGGAAGAAATTAAGAGATGAGATAGGTAAAAACGGTTTTTTATTTGAGTATAGCGCCACATTTGGGCAGATTATAGGTCAAAATAAAGAGCTACTTAAAGAATACTCAAAGGCAATAATTTTTGACTACTCCTACAAATTTTTCTACACAGACGGTTACGGAAAAGATTTCTACGTTTACAACATTCAGACAGAGAAAAGTAGAAAAGGGAAAGAGTACAGCGAAGAACAACAGAATTTACTGCTGTTAGCAGGATTGTTGACCTTTTATGAACAATTAGAAATATTTGAAAATCATAAAGAGGAACTGAGGGAGTATAACATTGAGAAACCTCTCTGGATATTTGTTGGTAGTAAAGTTACAGGTAAAGGCTTAAACTCAGACATAGTAAAAGTGGTTCAATTTCTTAACAAAATAACCAGCGATAGAGATTATCTTAAGAGCAAGGTCAGGCAAATATTGAATGAGAAATTGGATGATGGAGAAAGCAGTATTTTTAAGGGAAAATTTAAGTATATTAAGGAAAACCAGGATATTGATTCAATTGTAAGAAACATTTATCAAAAAGTATTTGGAGGAGAGGGAAAAATAGAAATTTATGAATTAAAATCTACAGAAGGTGAATTGGGACTTAAAACTTCTACAGCAGAGAAGTACTTTGGTGTCATAAACGTAGGAGATGTGCGACCTCTTAAAAAACTTCTGTCGGAAGCGGGAATTGAAGTTAAACAGGATCATTTTAGTCAGTCATTATTTTTCAGAATTAACGAAAGCGATTCTCCCGTAAGCATACTGATCGGCTCAAAAAAATTTATTGAAGGCTGGAACTCATGGCGTGTCTCAAGTATGGGTCTGATAAACATAGGGAAAAGCGAAGGCCCGCAAATTATACAGCTTTTCGGAAGAGGTGTTAGGCTTAAAGGAAGAAATTTCTCTTTAAAAAGAGAAGAAAACCCTGATTATAAGCTAAAGATGTTACAAACTCTTTTTATTTTTGGTTTAAATGCAAACTACATAAATGCGTTCTTATCAACCATAGAAAGAGAGGGTGTGGATTACAGAGAGATAACAATTCCCATTAAATTTAACAATATTAATGACTGGGAAGGAAAAATCTACATACTGCAAATTAGTGAAGATTTTGATTTTCTCAACTATCCTGTAAAGCTTTCAGTAGATGTGAACGTTTTAAGAAACGTTGAACTTGATTTAAGACCGAGGATCACCATAGCACACGGCTTAAAAGTCAAAACATCTGAAGAGGTAACTGATAAACCAGTAATCATTCCCGAGGAATACTTTGATTTCATAGATTGGAACTACATATACTCTGAAATAACAAATTATAAGATCACAAAAGGTATGTACAATTTAATAATAGACCTTGAAGTACTAAAGGAAATTGTAAGATCAAGAGAATATAGGGTTTTCTTGAGTAAAACGGAAGGAATAGAGGTCAAAAACGCTGGCGGAAGGCCTGTTTTAAGGATAAAATCATTTGAAGGAGTAAAGAAGTTTCAGGATATTGTGTTGTTAGTTTTAAAAAGTTACATCCAAAAGTTTTTTAGAAGGGAAGAAAAAAGAAAAGCAATGAACTATTTAAAAGTTGAACCGTTAAAAGTTAACAGGCACAGCTTTATGTTTCCAGAAAACAAGGAAATCATACTTAAAATTCCAGAAAGGTTGAAAGATGAAATTGCAGAAGTTGTAAAACAACTCAGAGAATATGATTCATCTGATAATAGATTACCTGAAGCCTGGAAATCTCTTAACTCTTTTGCCGTCCATCTTGACAACCATTTATACACACCACTGATAGTGTGGGAGAAAGATAAAGAGGAAATCAAGTCATTTCCCGTTAAACTAAATAGAGGAGAAACAAGATTTATAAAAGATTTCAAAATTTTCCTGGATAGGAACAAAGAACTTTTCAAAAATAAAAGTGTATTTATGCTAAGAAATCTTTCAAAAAGAGGTATAGGTTTCTTTATCCATTCCGGATTCTATCCCGATTTTATAATATGGGTGGTACAGGAAAATAAACAGAATATGATTTTTATAGACCCAAAAGGGATCAGAAATCTTGGAAATTTCAAGGATGATAAGGTTCAATTTTGCGTTTCATACATTAAAGAAATAGAAAAGGAAGTAAATAAAGGGCTGAAAAGGACAAAAGGTTCCTTTTATCTTCAGATGGATGCATTTATTCTATCTGTTTCTCCTTATTATGAGGTAAAAAGTGTATTTGGTGAGGGGAATCACTCTTTAAAAGAGTTTGAGGAACACAACATTTTGTTCCAGGAATCCTACAGCAATGGAGAGCCTGAATATCTCAGGAAAATCTTTAAGAGAGTAGGGGTATTTTAAATTTCAGCCTGAATAGTGCCATTTTAAAGGCTAATACAATATTTTGATTAGAGATAACAGGTGTAACAGGAGGGAGAGATGTATACAGTCTCTGAGGAAAGGGAGCTCCAGAAACTGACAGATGAACTGTTAAAGTTAATTGAAGGAAAGACAGAAGAAGACTGGAAAAAACTGAGCAAAAAAGAAGCTGAAAAGCTTGCAGAAAAGCTGAGAAGAGTTATCAGGTATCACGACTATAAGTACTACGTTCAGGCAAGTCCCGTAATTTCTGACTACCAGTACGATAAGCTCTTCCACGCACTTGAGGCCCTTGAGAAGGCCCACCCTGAAATAGTTACGCCAGACTCTCCCACTCAGAGAATTTCACCGGCGTTTACCGGAGAGTTTAAGAAAGTTAAACACTACGCTGAGATGACTTCCCTTGAAAACACCTACTCTGCAGAGGACTTGAGGGAGTGGGACAGGAAGGTAAAAGAGCTCCTCGGAACCGATAAGGTTGAGTACATAGTTGAACCAAAGTTTGACGGTGCAAGCGTTGAGCTGGTTTACGAAAAAGACCTTCTAACCCGGGGAGCAACGAGGGGAGATGGAATCTACGGTGAAGACATAACGATGAACGTTAAAACGATTAAATCAATTCCGCTGAGAGCTCCCTTCTCAAAACATGGAATAGATCTGATAGCCATAAGGGGCGAAGTGATAATGCCCAAAAGCGTATTTAAAAAACTCAATGAAGAGAGAGAGAAACAGGGACTTCCTCTTTTTGCAAACCCCAGAAATGCCGCCGCCGGAACGTTAAGGCTTAAAAACCCTGCAGAGGTGGCAAAAAGAGGACTTGACTGTTACGTCTATCAGATACTCTACTCTGAACCGAAAAAGCTGTGCAAAGACATAAAAACGCAGAAAGAGGCGCTGGAGCTCTTGACCGACTGCGGGTTTAAAACGCCCCACATTCAGAAAGTCTGTAAGAACATAGATGAGGTTATTGAAACGGTATTAAAGGCACAGGAGGAGAGGGAAAGCTGGGATTTTGAAGCAGACGGAATGGTTATAAAGGTAAATGACATCTGCGCCTGGGAAAAACTTGGGGAGACGATGCACCACCCTAAGTGGGCAGTTGCATACAAGTTCCCTGCAAAGCAGGCAGTTACAAAGCTCATAGACGTTGTGTGGCAGGTTGGAAGAACGGGAGCTCTCACCCCCGTTGCTATTTTAGAGCCAGTTGAAGTTGGCGGAGTAATTGTTTCACGGGCAACACTCTTCAATCCAGACTTTATAAGAATGAAAGACATAAGAATAGGAGACTACGTAATCGTTGAGAGGGCAGGGGAAACGATACCCTATATAGTAGGGCCTGTAGTTGAGAGAAGAACGGGAGATGAGAAACCGATAGAGGTTCCAAGCCACTGCCCTGTGTGTGGAGCTCCCATAGTCAAAGAGCTTGACGAAGCTGTTCCGAGATGTCCAAACATCAACTGCCCGGCTCAGCTGAAAGAACACATGATCTACTGGGGAAAGGTTTTAGACATAAAAGGACTTGGAGAGGCAACCGTCAACCAGCTAATGAGAAAGGGACTCGTTAAGTCAATCGCAGACCTCTACTACCTTGACAAGAAAGATCTGATAAAACTACCGGGATGGGGAGTTAAGAAGGCTGAAAACCTCCTTAAACAGATAGAAAAGTCAAAGTCTGCACCGTTCTGGAAAAAACTGACAGCCCTTGGAATAAGACACGTTGGAGAGAAAACTGCCCAGCTCCTTGCTAAAAAATTCAGGAACATTGAGGAGCTGATGAACGCAGGGTTTGAAGAGCTTGCATCCATTCCGGGAATAGGACCAATTACGGCAACAAGTATAAAGAACTTCTTTAAAGCAGAGCAGAACCTTGAGATGATAAGGAAATTAGAAGAGGCCGGATTCCGGTTTGAAAGGACAGAAGAAGAAGAGAAAGAAAGGGAGCTCCCCAAACCACTATCCGGCCAGAACATCGTATTTACCGGAGAACTTGACCACTTCACAAGGAAAGAAGCTCAGCACATAGTAGAGCTCCTTGGAGGAAATCCCACCAACTCGGTAACGAGAAAAACCAGCTTCGTTGTTGTGGGAAAAAATCCGGGCTCTAAGTACACAAAAGCTCAAAAGTTAGGTATTAAAATGTTAAATGAAGAAGAGTTTATAAAACTACTGAAAGAATTTGCAAAGGAAAACCCGGAAGTGAGAAAAATTCTTACAGAAAAAGGGCTCCTTTAGGGGAGCCGCCTTTCCATTTCCAGAACAAGCATTTCAAGAGGCTTAACCACATTCCTGTGCAGGGAGTGTAAATCATTCCTGTGTTTAACAAGGAAAGAGACCAATATTCTTTCTCCTTTCAGGGATATTAAATTCTTTCCTTTAAATGGAAAAACTGCGACCTCAAGATCTCCATAAGCTCCGTTCAACAGATAGACAAACCCGAAAAGGAGAGAAGTAAAGTCGGCCGGAAGTTTATTAAGTATCGGAGTACCATCAATTTCCAGATACATTATTTCAATATCGGAAATTGAATCTCTAATTTTTGCAATAAGAGTTTCAAGAATTTCGCTTTCAAGTTGAACTTTACCATTATTCAACTTCTTAATTCCCCTCTTTTGCGTAAGAAGGTCGGAAACAAAGATCTTTTTCGCCTTCTCATGAAACTTTTTCAGATAGATCTCTTTACTCTCATCGGGAGGCACAGAAGAAGCGTACTGCTTTACAACTCTACCGTTTAGAAAAATGGAAGAAATAACCACAGAACTTCCCTTGTCTTCCGTCTGTACTTCAAAAATGTATCTGCCTATCTGAATTTTCCCATTAACAGAAAAACCATTAACCTTTTTCATAAAGACTCCTTAGCTATCTATAGCTTGTTGCAAATCCAACTTAAGGTCTTTAAAAAGAGGAATCAGTCTGTTAAGTTTTATTGATTTTGAAGCAAGTAAAACCAACTTGAAATCGCTACTGAAAGTAGATACAAGAATACGTCCACTATTAAACTCTATAAAGACAAACTCTTCATCATTAACCTCAAGGCTGGAAAAAAGAGAAGTCAAAAGTGTAGAAATCCTCTCTTCGTCTATGTAGAAGAGAGAATAGGAAACAACGGGAAATCCTTCATTATGCAGAATTAAGACTCCATCAAGACCATTTTCCTTAACAAAGGAGGAAACTTTATCCTTTAGAACATCTACACCAAGAGTACCGGGCATAATTTCCCCCTCGTATTGTTCAGGTTAATTTCTATCAGGAATATATAAACCACAACCTCAATTTCAAGCTTTGATATAAGTCAAACTCAATGAGCGTTAAATTCTATTAATACTTCTCTGAAAAATTTCAGTTAGACTGAAAACAAATAAAAGATTAAGGGGGAAACCATGAGCAAGCTTGATGAAAAAATTGAGCTCTATAAGAAAACGGCAAAGGAGCTCAAGCTAAACCTGAGCGAGGAGCTTATAGAAGCGGTAACTAAAGGGCTTGGTCCATCTATTTACAACAAAGACTCAGAAACTGTTGCCTGTTCCGACAGATCCGAACTTGAAAGGCTCAGGGAGAACTTTCTAAAGAAGAAGTTGGGACTGGACGAACCAGACGAAGTTCTGGATAAAGCTATAGAGGAGGTATGCGAAGAGCTTAAAGGGTTAAGGAGAAAGTACAGAGCTCTCTTTTACGCTCTGCTTGCAAAGAAGTTTAAGAAAGAGGGCGTCTATCTGAAATAGAGTAATGTCAAAGTTTAACCGGAAGTTTATGGAGAAAGCCCGGAAAAGGCTGGAAACGGCAAAACTGGCCATTGATAGAAACTACGTTTGTTCTGCCTGTTCAAACTGCTACTATGCTCTTTTTAATCTTATGCAGTCCGTTGTTGGAAAGCCTATAGGCGGGAAGTGGAGCCACGGCGGGCTGCCTAAATTCTTTACCAGAGAAGTGTACCAGAACAATATTCTTCCCGGAGAAGAGATTAAAGGTTTAGTAAAGATGGCTGAAGAGCTCTACGCTTTCAGACGGGAATCTGACTATTACGATACCATTTTAGAGTATTCCGGAAGTGTTAGAAGGGAAATTGAAAGCTATATTTCAAAGGTAGAAAAGCTGATATATCTTTTAGAGGAAAAATTTAATGTATAGAAAACTGATGAAAATTATCGGTACGCTTGATACAGAGGTCTCATCAACACGGTTGAAGAGTGAGTTTTTGTCAAAATTGGGCGAAAAACTCTGTAATATAAGAGAGATTTCAGATGTTGTTCAGCAACCGGAATACAGAAAAGATATTGATGTTTCAATCAAGATTTTAATCTCTTCGCCCCGTTCTATAGAGCTTATAAGGAAGATAGCTGATGCGATTTCAGAAGCCAAGTGGGAAGTTTTTGAGGAGGTGGGGGAGCTCCCCGCCGTTGAGTGGGAAATAGAAAGGAAATTAGTTAAAAGCCGCAAGGAGAGGAGAAGTTACCGCTGGACAAAAGCTATCTACAGGTATGAAAAAAGACGTACACAGACAAAAAGGAGGGTCTCAAAACGGCAGAACAGGAGAACTTCTCTTAGAAGTCCGAAATTGAACCAACAGGAGGCGGAACAGAACAAAAGGAACTTCTAAATTCTCCGAACCATGAAGTAGTTACCGAGGGCAAAGAGAGCTCCCCCCTGCAGCGCAAGTGCAACTATGTCTGAGGTAAGTTCTTTTAAAGGAACTCCCTTTATAGCTATTGCGAAAGCTCCGTCTATGTAGTACTTCAGAGGAGATAGGACTGAGAGCCACTGCAAAAGCTTTGGCATAGCCTCTATTGGCGTCCAGTTCCCCGAGAGGTAGAGTATAGGTATCAGAAGGAGTATCGTTAGCTGGGAAACCTGAAGCATGTTCTCAGAGAGTGAAGCAATAAACATGGAGAGACCGGAGGCTGTAAAGACGTAGAGGAGGGTAAAAAGTAGAAAGTCTATTTCACCTCCTCTGAAGGGAACAGAAATAATTCTCTCAATTGTGAAAAAGAGGGCAAAGGCTGTAAAGGCGATAACTATGAGCCCCATAGCAACAGACTTTGCAACCATAAAAACGGTATTGGGAAGGGGTGAAACCGTAAGCATTTCAATGTTTCCCCTCTCTTTTTCAAGAACTACGGCAGAAGCGGGAAGGAGAAGGAGAAAGAGAGTTATGACTGTTAAGAGCTCTGAGTAAGCCATGAAGAGTTTACTTGAACAGTTCTGGTTGAAGTAGACTCTCGGAACAACCTTTAGGGGAGGTTTAAAGAAACTTCCAGTTATAAAGTTGTAGATTATCTGAGTTGCGTAAGCCGAAAAGAGGTAACTAACGGAAACTTCTGCTCCGTTAACTATAACGGCAACCTCTGTTCTCTCTCCCTTTTTTAGTCTCTTTTCAAAGTTGAATGGAATTTTGATAACTCCAACTGCTCTGTCTTTCAAAAGAGCATCTTCAACTGCCCTGTCTGAAAGGAGGTATCCTTTAAAGCTGAAGTAGGGAGGTGGGAATCGGGAAAGGAGCTCCCTTGAGGAGTAGGAGAGGTCGTAGTCTTGAGCGTAGAAGGGAGCGTTTTTGAGAGTGAGGTCTATTCCCGTTGCTGCAAGGTAGATGTCTAAAGTGAAAGCGTAAACGGCAAAGAGGAGAAGCCCTCTGTTTCGGAAAAACTGAACTATCTCTTTGTAAAGAAGTGTAAAAAAGCTGAAACTCATCTCTCCCTCTTTTTAAAGAGCAGGTAGTTAAGCCCAAAAAGGAACGTAAAGAAGGCTAAAAGGGTCAAAAGGTCTGGAACGAGGTAGCTAAAAGGAGCCGCCTTAAAG
>Ga0256831_1001385_pt1 | contig 12785 bp, 6 predicted proteins | sample 132544metaG_FD_189087 | JGI IMG/M metagenome (GOLD analysis project Ga0256831, IMG submission 189087) | Hydrothermal vent microbial communities from Lau Basin, Pacific Ocean - 132-544 | ecosystem: Environmental > Aquatic > Marine > Hydrothermal vents | place: Pacific Ocean: Lau Basin | collected... | reverse complement strand
TAATAATACCTTATTACTGGATAAGGGTATGATTCTGGACATTGATGAATTTCGTCGTGATCTGGAAAAAAGTGGTTATCAATGTGTTAATAACGTCTATGAACATGGAGAATTTGCGGTTCGCGGCAGCATTATTGATTTGTTCCCCATGGGCAGCCCTGTTCCCTACCGCCTTGATCTGTTTGATGACGAAATAGAAGCCATTAAAACCTTTGATATTGAAACACAATGCTCGGTAGAAGATATAGACTCTATACAAATGATGCCGGCACGTGAATTTCCACTGGATAAAAACAGTATTGAGTTATTCAGGGAACAATATCGAAATATTCTGGCTGGCGATCTGACTGAAAGCACTATTTACAATGAAGTGGGTCAGGGGATCTCTCCTGCCGGTATAGAATATTACCTGCCCCTGTTTTTTGAACAGACCACTACTCTGTTTGACTACCTGCCGGAACAGTCCATTATTATTAATTTTATGGAACTGGAAACCGTTACCGAGCAATTTATTACTGAAACTCAGGAACGCCATGAACAATACCGGCATAATATTGCCCGTCCTATACTGGAGCCACAGCAACTGTTTCTTAAAACCGATGAACTGTTTGCACGCTTAAAAAACTATCCACGTATTATTGTACAGTCCTTTGAGTTTCCTGAAAAAGCCGGGGTATTTAATTTCTGCACTGAAAAACCACCCTCTTTAACTATCGACACTCAGAAAGACCGACCGCTTGCCCAGTTAGAGCAGTTTCTTACCCTGGCAGCAGAACAGCAGCAGAAAGTCCTGTTCTGTACCGAAACAGCCGGCCGCAGGGAAACACTTTTAGAACTGCTGAAACCCTATAAAATTTATCCTAAATCATTATCCGGGTGGCAGGAATTTTCAGACTCAGAAAAAACCCCGGCAGTAACTACCGCGCCCCTGGATGAAGGTCTCTTATTAGCTGATATTACGGTTATCAGCGAATCACAACTCTATGGTCAACAGGTTATGCAGCGGCGGCGGCGTAAAAACCGCAGCCATGACAGCGATGCCATTATCAACACTCTGGCTGAATTACAGGTTGGTGCGCCGGTAGTACATGAAGATAATGGTGTTGGCCGTTATCTGGGCATGAAAACCATTACAGTGGACGATGAAACTGCAGAATTTCTGGAACTGGAATACGCTGGTGGTGATAAACTATATGTACCTGTTGCTTATTTACATTTAATCAGTCGTTATACCGGCTCCAATCCGGATACCGCCCCGCTACACAAGCTGGGCAGCGGGCAATGGGAAAAAGCCAAACGCAAGGCTAAAGAAAAAATTCGCGATGTTGCTGCAGAACTGCTGGAAATATATGCCCAGCGTGAAGCCCAGCAGGGATTCGCCTATCGTTATGATGAACAACAATACCTGGCCTTTGTCAGTGGCTTTCCCTTTGAAGAAACCCCGGATCAACAAGCGGCTATTGATAATGTCATTTCTGATATGACCGGACCAAAGCCCATGGATCGTCTGGTTTGCGGCGATGTAGGTTTTGGTAAAACAGAAGTAGCCATGCGGGCAGCTTTTATTGCCGTTTCCGCTGGTAAACAGGTGGCAATTCTGGTTCCAACCACCCTTCTCAGCCAGCAGCATACTGAAAATTTTCAGAATCGATTTGCTGAGTGGCCTGTTAAAATTGCCGGGCTGTCCCGTTTTCAAAGTAAAAAAGAACAGGACACTATTTTAAAAGGAGTGGCAGCCGGAACCATTGATATTATTATCGGCACCCATAAATTACTGCAGGAAAGTATCAAATACAAACAACTGGGTATGGTTATTATTGATGAAGAGCACCGTTTTGGCGTTCGTCAGAAAGAGCGCTTTAAAAAATTGCGTTCCAAAGTGGATATTCTGACATTAACGGCAACTCCCATACCCAGAACTCTGAATATGTCACTTTCAGGCATTCGGGATTTCTCTATTATTGCCACACCGCCTGCTCGTCGCCTGTCTATTAAAACATTTGTGCAGAAATGGAATAATAATACTATCAGAGAAGCCTGTCAGCGGGAAATTATGCGCGGGGGTCAGGTTTTTGTTTTGCATAACAATGTTGAGAGCATTGCTAAAAAAGCCCGTGAACTGACTGAGTTATTACCTGATGCCAAAATTAATATTGCTCATGGTCAGATGCGTGAAAAAAAACTCGAACAGATTATGAGTGATTTTTACCATCAACGCTTTAATATCCTGGTCTGTACCACTATTATAGAAACCGGCATTGATATCCCAACGGCTAATACCATTATTATTGAACGGGCAGATCGATTTGGACTGGCCCAACTCTATCAGCTGCGTGGCCGTGTGGGCCGTTCTCATCATAAAGCTTACGCCTACTTAACCGTACCGGATAAAAAATTAATGACTGCCGATGCTATTAAGCGGCTAGAGGCCATTGAAGCAATTGAAGATCTGGGTGCTGGTTTCACACTGGCAACCCATGATCTGGAAATTCGAGGTTCTGGTGAATTACTCGGTGAAGATCAAAGTGGTCAGATCCAGGAAATTGGTTTTACCCTTTATACTGAATTACTGGAACGGGCCGTTAAATCTCTGAAAGAAGGTAAAGATCCAGAACTGGAAACCTCTGCACATCATGGTACCGAAGTTAATATGCATATTCCAGCCCTGATACCCGATGATTATCTGCCGGACATTCACACCCGTCTGGTTATGTATAAACGTATTGCTAATGCCGGAAATGATATCGAACTCAAAGATATACAGGTGGAAATGATTGATCGCTTTGGTTTACTAACTGATCAGATTAAGAACCTGTTTGCTATTACTTCTCTAAAACTTAAGTCAACACCTCTGGATATTTTAAGTATTGATTTTAGTAACCAGGGTGGACGTATGATTTTCAGCAGCCAGCCAAACATTGATCCAATGAAAATTATCAGCCTGATACAAACCCAGCCAGATTTATATAAACTGGATGGTAATAGTAAACTCAGATTGTTAAAGAAAGAAGAACAGACTGACAGGCAGTTTAGTTACTTAAACGAACTGCTGGATAATTTCGTTTAAATCATAAACTGCTGTTTAGCTGCTGCTTTTTTAACATATCATAGTAAGCACCTGCCCCGCCTTTCATAAAATAATATTTTTTTAGACCCTGTTGTTCCAGAAAATACTGCAGCCATCGAACCTGTTTGCCTTTCTGATCATAAAAAAGTAAAGTGCTATCATTGCCAATGGCTTTAGCAACTATCCTTTTTAGCTTTTTGGTATTGTCCAGATCCACTGATTTATCTCTAAACACGAAAAGACCACTGCCGCCACGGCGCTGCTCACGATCTCTGACATCATAAACAAGAGTATTATCCATTAATACTTTCTGTTCAAATTCTTCCGGTGACAATAAACGCTTGGTAAATTTATCTTTAGTAATAATATGTTCTTTATTAACCGGTGATTTACCTAGTAATTCTGCTTTATCCGGATAGCTTTGAGCCCATTCAAAAACGCCGGCATCATATGAAAAACAGTTTTTTACATTGTATTTAATAGCTTTAATACCGGCATTATAGGATTTATAACAGGTTCTGCCATTACAGTAAAATACAATAGCCTTATTAGTAGAAGCGCGTAATTGTTTTAATTTATCCGGGAAGTTTTTACTCGAGACAGGAATATTGACGGCATTTAAAATTTTTAAAGTATTATATTCATAGTTCGAACGCACATCGACAACCACAGCCTTGTCATTTTTTAATCTCGAATAAAGCTGTTCTTTGGTTAATATTTTTACAGAGGGGTATTGTATTCGTCCTGGAAAGCCATCATCAGATAAAGCATTAACAGATAACAGGCAACCTAGTAAAACCCATAATAAATAGAACGAAAATTGATGTTTGATCATGTCTTTGCCTCTGTTAAATATACGTTACCTGACAATCTGTACAATTATTCCTTCCACCATGGGGAGAAGGGGCTAATTCATATTAATTTCTGGAATAATATACAGCCATATCAATCTTTCTCTTCCACCATCGTGAGAGCAGTTTTTTATTTACCAGCAACCGTTTACCCTGAGGAGAAACCAGTTCAAGCTGTGAAATTTTGCCCTGAGAAATCGACTTGACTACCGGTTGCAGATAATTTAATTCAAAACTCTTCAGCACTGACAGCCATTGCAATAAATCGTTATTCTCGAGTGGCTTTATAAACTGTTCAAATACATAGAGACCATTGTTCTGCCCCCCTGAGGAACAATCTCCCGAATGAGCACAGGGCGGTAAAAATTTATCCGGTAGTTTGATAATAGTTTGATTTAATAAATTTACAAGTCCCATAGAAAAATCATGATTCGAAAAAACGCTTATCTGGGAACGAGGTTTTATTATCTTTTTTAAAAATGGTTTCAGATGCTGAGAATTACCCCAGAACCAGACACAGTTAACAGCTCTTTCCCCATTCTGTACTCTGTTCTGATTAACTGGGCTTCGATGTAAAATCATCTGAAATTCATTAAACAGTCTTAACCAGTGCTGTCGATCCTGTCCCGTCAGTAAATAATTTTTGACAGATTGTCCCAATATGTTTTCCGGTGGAAAGGTGTCAATCTTTATTGCCTGATCAGACACCAGATACCAATGCTCAGCAGATACTGCATAAAGTGTCCAGAACGACTCTGCTGCCACATTCTCATAAAACTGATTTATTTCTGCCACCAGTTGCTGTGATTCTGACCTGGAAAGTCTGTTATTGCTGATATCTGAGAGTAATAGTTGATCACGATCCGGAGTCATAATGCCCGGATCTACCCGCATAACCCATTTCCCCTCCAGGAAGGACTCGCTTAAAACAGTCTGATTTTGTTCTGCACGCAATAAAATACTGGCAATAGGTAAAAATGACAGGTTTTTAAATTCATCCGTCAGACCCAGCTCATTGATATGGCAGGTATAAAAATTATAAGAACTGGAATCTGTTTTTTCGGATCCAGAAATTTTTGCCCGGGAGAGAATTCGTGTCCAGACAGGTAGTTCGGGAATTTCACCCGCAGGTATTTGTTCAAAATAAGGTACCGGATCAAGCAGACCCGGTACTATAAAGGTCAGTTTATTAGCCAATTTGGCTGCGGCTTAATAAAAACTAATCGACATCCAGATGTTCAAGGCGAATGCGCAACACTTCACCATCAACAACATTCAGAGCATGAATTTTATCCAGAGCCTCATTCATATTACGCTCTATCGTAGTATGGGTAATAATAATAATTGTGGCCTTATCTTTATCTGTATCATGTTCTTTTTGCAGCATGGAATCAATGCTGATACTATTATCAGCCAGAATACTGGTTATATTTGCCAGCACGCCTGTTTCATCCGATGCACTGATACGCAGATAATATGCCGTTTCTACCTCATCTATAGACAACACTGGTATGTCAGACAGTGACTCAGGCTGGAACGCCAGGTGCGGCACACGATTTTCCGGATCAGAGGTCAGTACCCGAACCACATCCACAATATCCGCAACTACTGCTGAGGCCGTTGGCTCGGCACCGGCACCAGCACCATAATATAAAGTGGGGCCAACAGCATCCCCTTTAACCACAACCGCATTCATTACACCGTCCACATTGGCAATCAGACGCTTTTTGGGAATTAAGGTTGGATGTACTCTTAATTCAATACCTTTATCAGTACGACGAGAAACACCCAGATGTTTGATTGTAAAACCCAGCTCACTGGCATAATTCACATCCTGTCGGGTGATTTTACTGATCCCTTCGGTAAAGGTTTTTTCAAATTGCAGCGGTATACCAAAAGCAATAGAAGCCAGAATGGTCAGTTTATGTGCAGCATCAATACCTTCCACATCAAAAGTCGGATCAGCTTCGGCATAACCCAGGCGCTGCGCTTCTGCCAGCACAGAATCAAAATCTCGACCCTTATCACGCATTTCAGTAAGAATAAAATTTCCAGTACCATTAATGATACCGGCCAGCCACTGGATATTATTACCAGCCAGGCCCTCACGTATAGCTTTAATAATGGGAATGCCACCGGCTACTGCTGCTTCAAATGCCACCATGACGCCCTTTTTTTGCGCCGCAGAAAATATTTCATTACCATGCCGGGCTATCAGAGCCTTGTTAGCTGTAACCACATGCTTACCATTAGCAATACTTTTCAGCACCAGTTCGCGCGCCAGGGTATCACCACCGATTAACTCAACCACTATCGAAATATCGGGATCTGTGACCACATCCATTGGATTTTCAGTTAACTGAATACCATCCGTTTTACAGATACGGGGCTTGTTAATATCACGCGCTGAGGCATGACTGATCATAATACCACGACCTGCACGACGTGAAATTTCTTCTGCATTTCTCTGTAGTACATTAACCGTACCGCCACCAACTGTACCCAGACCTAACAGGCCAACCTTAACCGGTTCCAATAGATTCTCCAATTATTTGTTTGTCACAATTATTTAAACTAATTGCCCGGAATTCGGGCTGATATTATAAAGCATTGAGTATTTTATTAAACTCAGATCACCTTAATCTTCTTTAAAAATGCCCACTTTATCTTTCTTAAACATTTCTCTCAGTCCACGCATAGCCTGACGAGTTCGGTGCTCGTTTTCTATCAGGCTGAAACGTACATGATCATTTCCGTATTCACCAAAGCCTACACCGGGTGATACCGCCACCTTAGCTTCTATTAATAATTTCTTGGAAAAACCCAGTGAACCCATGTCTTTATATTCTTCAGGAATGGGTGCCCAGACAAACATGGTGGCTTTAGGTTTTTCTACCTGCCAGCCAATGGAATCCAGACCATTGCATAAGACATCCCTGCGATCCTGATACATTTGACGAATATTATCAACACAATCCTGAGGACCATCCAGAGCATGAATAGCCGCCACCTGAATAGGAGTAAACATACCGTAGTCCAGGTAGGATTTTATACGGGTTAAAGCCGCAACCAGAGTCGGATTACCGCACATAAACCCAACCCGCCAGCCGGGCATATTATAAGTTTTGGATAAGGAGTAAAATTCTACCGCAATATCCTTCGCTCCGGGTATCTGTAGAATTGAAGGGGCTTTATAGCCATCAAAAACAATTTCTGCATATGCAATATCATGTACCACCCAGATATTATGTTCCCGGGCAATATTGACCACTTTTTCAAAAAACTCCAGTTCTACACACTGAGTGGTCGGATTACCGGGAAAATTCAGCACCAGCATTTTGGGTTTGGGCCATGAATCTTTAATGGCTTTTTCCAGCTCAGCAAAAAAATTCACATCCGGAGTCATGGGTACATGACGAATATCAGCCCCCGCGATAACAAAACCATAGGGATGAATAGGATAGGAAGGATTGGGCACCAAAACCGCATCACCGGGACCGACAGTGGCCAGCGCCAGATGTGCCAGCCCCTCTTTGGAACCAATAGTCACGATCGCTTCAGATTCAGGATCCAGATCTACATCATAGCTGCGCTTATACCAGTTGCATATCGCTTTTCTTAAACGCGGTACACCACGGGACATGGAATAACGGTGAGTATCATTACGCTGCGTTGCCTCCACCATTTTATCAACAATATGCTTAGGTGTGGGCTGATCCGGATTCCCCATACCAAAGTCAATAATATCCTCGCCTCGCGCTCGTGCTTTGGCTTTTAGCTCATTAACAATATTAAAAACATAGGGGGGTAAACGTGTAATTCGCTGAAAATCGTCGTTCAAAAAATTAGCCTCGGAAAAGGTGGATTATTATAAATTCAAACCCGTAAAAATACTAACCCAGCTCTGCCCTGTCAATCAATAAATGACCTTTTTTGGTTTTTTCGACCAGTTATTGACAATTGCAGTAAAAAATCGTGACTTCGACCCGGATTTTGCTCAAAATAATACCTTATTGTATCAAATACAGAACCTGGATCACTATTACTATGTTACAGATTGAAACCATATCCAATGCCTATTCTTTTTATTCCTATGATGAGCATTCGGCGCAGCTGATCAAACCCAACCGGAATATTAATTCCACTGAATCAACAGAAGATGATTTTCTGACTCTGAAAAACACCAGTCTTATTTTTAAAGACCAGTACACACAATCTCACTTTCCCGAACAATTCAAACAGTTTGACCAGCAATGTATTGAAGCTCTGCAACAGTATGATGCTGATATTTACCTTATTGGCACTGGTGGCACAACCCGTTTTCCGGATAAAGAAATACTGCAGTCCATCCAGCACAATAAACTCGCCATCGATTTTATGGACAATGGTGCCGCTTGCCGGACATTTAATATTCTCACCAGCGAATTTCGTAAAGTGGCGGTATTATTATTTTTTAAATAATTTAATATCTGAGAGCATGAACGTCTCATCCGCACAATCGTGAATGGCAGAAAGTCAGCAACAGGAGTAATTAACCGGGCTACCCATATAATGCCCATGTTTTAAGTTATTAATTGATTCAGGATAATCACTCAAGTATTAATAAGTTTGTCCTGTCTTTTTTCCATGGCAGCATAATAAACAACTGGAATGACTAGCAGAATTAACAAAGTGGATACCAGCAAGCCAAAAATTAGAGAAATAGCCAGGCCGCCAAAGATAGGATCATCAATAATAAAAAAACCACCGATCATTGCTGCAATTCCGGTTAGAATAATTGGTTTGGCTCTTACGGCTGCAGATTGCACAACAGCATCGTGCAATTCCATTCCACCTCTGACCAGCTGATTATTAAAATCAACCAGTAAAATTGAGTTACGCACAATAATACCTGCCAGAGCAATCATTCCGATCATCGACGTTGCTGTAAACTGCGCCCCCATTAGGGCATGGCCTGGTATGATACCGATAATAGTAAGAGGAATTGGTGCCATAATGACCAGTGGTACCAGATAAGAGCGAAATTGAGCGACGACTAATAAATAAATCATTAATAAGCCCACCGCATAAGCGATGCCCATATCTCGAAAAGTTTCATAGGTTATCTGCCATTCACCGTCCCATTTAAGATTGTATTTATAAGGGTTCTCAGGCTGATTAATAAAATATTGGGCCAGTGTTTGATTTTTTTCTATTTCATCAGAAATTTCAAACATACCATATAAAGGGCTATCCACCACCCCTCCCATATCAGCAGTGACATACACGACGGGCAATAGATCTTTATGATAAACATTGTGTTCACGTGTGCCTTTTTGTAAATGAATTATCTCCAGTAAAGGGATCAGTTTCCCACTGTCTGAACGGACTCGTAAAGCCAGCACCTGTTCTAAATCAGCCTTGTCAATCTCAGAGTATTCCAGACGCATGGGTGCTGGATACTTGAGATGTTTATCATGCAGATAAGTCACATCAGCGCCATTCAATACTGTAGCAAGAGCCTGTACTACACTGGACTGATTAACACCCAGCAAAGCAGCCTTTTGACGATCAACAATGATAGTATATTTGATCGATGGATATTCAATACTGTCATCAATATCGATAATATTGGCTGTATTTTCAAACAAGTGACGTATCTGTTTTGCCTTGCGGATCTGCCCGGCATAATCCAGACCATATATTTCAGCAACGATAGGTGCCTGTACGGGTGGACCAGGAGGTACTTCAACTATCTTGACATTTCCGAAATATTTTCTGGCAATGGTCTGGATTGGCTGTCGTATTGCAAGTGCTATCTCATGACTTCTTCGTTCTCGATGGTGTTTATCGATCAGGTTAACTTGAATATCACCAACATTGGCTCCCTTACGTAAATAATATTGACGGATTAAGCCATTAAAACTGATAGGTGAAGCCGTGCCTGCATAGACTTCATAATCAGTGACCTCCTTTACGCTGTCCAGAAAACCACCTATTTCATGCAGTACCCGACTGGTTTGTTCTAAACTTGAACCTTCCGGCATATCCAGTACAACTTGAAGTTCCGATTTATTATCAAAAGGCAGCATTTTTAAAACGACAGTTTTGTTAATGACCATCAGCAGAGCAACACTGATTAATAAAAAAATACCCAGTAATAATAACCAGCGGTTCCGTCGGCCGGCACGCCCCTGTAAAAAAGGTGACATCAGACGGCTAAAAAAAACGTTTAACTTATCTTTTTTTTGTTTTTCTGCTCTACTGGAATCAGAAGGTACTGCATTCTGGTTTGAATGGACTCCAGCCAGTAGAAAATGGGTTAACCAGGGGGTAAATACAAATGCAATAATCAGTGATAGGAGCATGCCCATACTGGCATTTATCGGAATAGGACTCATATAGGGGCCCATTAAACCCGAAACAAAAGCCATGGGTAAAAGTGCAGCAATAACAGTAAAAGTGGCCAGTATGGTTGGTCCACCCACTTCATCGACGGCAAGAGGGATCAAATCAATCAGTTTTTGTTTCCCCATGGCCATGTGTCGATGTATGTTTTCAACCACTACGATGGCATCATCCACTAAAATACCAATAGAAAATATTAATGCAAAGAGCGAAACCCGGTTTAAAGTAAATCCGTAAGCCCAGGATGCAAACAATGTAACCAGCAGGGTGACAGCGACGGCAGTACCTACAATGAGACCTTCACGCCATCCTATGGCAAAAACAACTAATAATATGACCGCAATCGTTTCAATAATTAATTTATGGATAAGTTTACTGGATTTTTCATTGGCAGTTTTACCATAATTTCGAGTAATAGTAACTTCTACATCATCAGGAATGAATGTTCCTTTGATTTGCTCAAGACGCTGGATAATATTTTCAGCAATGTCAACGGCATTACCACCTGGTTTTTTGGCAATGGCAATCGTCACAGCAGGTTGAGTAGTTGCAAGATTGATTCCGGCATGACCGGCTGAGATACCGGGAGAAATAGTGACATATTGATCAGGAGTATCAAAACTATCATTGATTTGAGCAACATCAGAAAGAAAAACCGGTTTTCCTCCATAAACACCAACGACCAGTTGATTTATTTCCTGAGGTGTGGTCATAAAGGTACCCGCCTGAACCAGAATTTCTTTGTTTTCAGCCGTAATTTTCAGATTATCCTCAGTCTGGTTTCCTGCACGTAATGCCCTGGATAAATCATTAATATCAATGTGATAAGCTGCCAGTGCCTGTGGATCAAGAACGATATGTACGACATGATCTGCAGCACCAATAGTATAGATATCACGTGTACCAGATACCCGTTTAAGCTCAACTTCAATAGCATGGGCTATTTGACCCAGCTCAAAAGTGCCTTTTTTTTCATCATTTGACCAGAGAGTTGCAGAAATGATGGGTACATCATCAATACCCTTGGGTTTGATTATTGGACGGCCAACACCCAGATTTTTCGGCAGCCAGTCTTCATTGGAAAAAATCTTATTGTACAGGCGCACAATCGCATCGGTACGATTTTCGCCGACTTTATAACGGATTGTCAAAACCGCCATGCCAGGCATGGAGGAAGAATAAATATGATCGATACCCACAATCTCTGACAGTACCTGTTCTGCTGGTGTTGTTACCTGTTGCTCTATTTCTGAAGCTGTCGCACCAGGGAAGGGAATAAATACATTAGCAAACGTGACATTGATTTGCGGATCTTCCTCTCTGGGAGTAACCATCACAGCAAACAGTCCGATTAAAACCCCCACAAGAGCTAATAATGGTGTTATTTGGGTAGTAAGAAACGCTTTGGCTGTAAGCCCGGAGATACCCAGCTTATTCACTCTGGTTCTCCTTTTGTTCTCTGTTACGCTGCTGAATCAATAATGCACCTGCAGCAATAGGATTTAATGCGACCAGTTCACCTTCGTCAAGGCCTGCAAGAATAATCGTTTTCCCCATTCTATTATTAGCACCACTACGGATTTGTCGAAAACTGATTCGGCCATCCTTAGCCACGACATAAACACCCGTGACCTCAGAACGATAGACAACAGCCTTAAACGGTACTGTTAAGCTCTGTTTCGATCCCGTTACCAGGGAGACCTTGACAAACATTCCGGGAAACAACTGTTTTATTCCGACAGGGAGCTTGAGACGAACCTGAAAAGTATGAGTAGCTGGATCGGCAAAAGGAAAAATGGTAATATTTTTTGCAGCTACGATCCGGCCCGTTTCTGGAAGTTTAATGGCAGCCTTGGAAAAATGACGTAATTTATTGATCAGACTTTGTGGGACTGCCACACTAACTCTTAAATGTTCAAGAGATATACCTGTCATAAGTGGTGTACCAGGCTGAACAATCTCTCCAGGTTCGACATGCCGCTGAATAACAATGCCACTGTATGGTGCTAATACCTGAGTATAGGAGAGCTGTTCCTTTGCCTGAGTTAATCCTGCCTGGGCAGCATCCAGTCTGGCATTGGTAGCGTGCAGTTGCGAACTTGCCTCATCCATGGTGGATTTGGATACGAGCTTTTTGTCATAGATTTTTTTTATCCGCTCATATTTCTGACGAGCTTTCAGGTTTAATGCCCTGGCCTCCTGTACAGCAGCTTCTGCCTTTTTAAAACTGGCCTGTTGTTCTGTATTATTTAAGGAAAGAATGATCTTGCCCTTGTCAACATAATCACCAACATCAAATAGAATTTCCTTGATTTCTCCCGCTGTCTGGGCAGAGGTAGTGGTTTTGTTGATGGCCTCAACAATACCATCAAGATAAAAATATCGCACTGCAGTCTGATGAATAACCGGTACCGTTTCCAGAGCCTGACTTATAGATAGATTTAATAACAAATAGCTTGCTAGTAAACACCGTATATAAT
>Ga0256831_1001384_pt1 | contig 12785 bp, 12 predicted proteins | sample 132544metaG_FD_189087 | JGI IMG/M metagenome (GOLD analysis project Ga0256831, IMG submission 189087) | Hydrothermal vent microbial communities from Lau Basin, Pacific Ocean - 132-544 | ecosystem: Environmental > Aquatic > Marine > Hydrothermal vents | place: Pacific Ocean: Lau Basin | collected... | reverse complement strand
ACCTCCATGTGTGCGTAAACCTGTCCCACCAACTCCGATGGTATGTCCTTCTTACCTCTCGTCCACTTCTTGCTTTCGACGAACTTCCTCAACTTTTCGTTCTTCTCCTTTTGGACGAATCCTATCTCCTCAACGAACGTCCTTAGCTGTTCCGCTCTACCAATTATCACTCTGTATTCGTTGTTACCGACTGTGTTGGCCCTGCTCTTTAGCTTTGCAAATATACCGAACATCGATAGAGCTATCAGCAGTTCGTGTGCAAGTTTCTCGCTTACAGTTACCGCTTCAATTGATGCGGTTCTCTCGTGATCTCTGAGGTAGAACGTTCCGTCTCCAGAGAAGTAACCTTTAAGCAATTTGGCCAACAGATCTTTTCTCAGAGATAGTGCAGGTTCTATCGTCTTGTTCCTTGCACCGGCTCCGAACTTCTTACATAAGTCAACGATCCACTTCGTCTTTATCCAATAAGAGCCATCCCTTTCATAATACTTGCCTTCTAAACTTTCTTCTCTCACTATCCTATCCAAAGTTTCAACTATCTCTCTCGATTTCGTATGAATCCTAACACAATTGTGATTAACGTCTCCTTCCGCAACGTAAAGACCTAAGAGCAGTGCTACATTCTCGTTTACCTTAACGCCGTCGATCTCATCGCTGTCACCGCACGGAACTCTGTTCACGAGAACTATCCAGTCACCCCTCCTTAGCTCCGAAGTTGGAACTGAAACGATCTTACCGTTTTTAACGGTGAATATCGAGTGATCTGTTGTAACCTTTACGCTTCTACCAGAGTTCGTTACGATCTCGACGATCGGAGACCTTCTGAGATGCTTCGATATCCTCTCTATCTTAGACCACCTAACCTTTCCGTCAACTACCGAAACGACCTCTATGTCGTTGCCCTTCAACCACTCCTCGTAAAGCTTTTCAACTTCCACAACCTTCACAACCCCGTTTACCTTTGCAACTACTCTCTCGTCACCCGTTATGGACTCACCGACCCACTTGCTTAAAAGCTCTGGCCCTTTAACGCTTATGAAGTTCGCATTAGCTTCGTTTGCAACAGCCTTAGCTAAGAGAGTCTTACCCGTTCCCGGTGGCCCGTAGAGCAGGATACCCTTGGGTGGCTTTATGCCCGTAGCCCTGTATATGTCTGGATACTTCAAGGGCCATTCTATAGCCTCTCTAAGTTCTTGCTTCGCATGCTCCAAGCCACCGACGTCATCCCAAGTGACCTTAGGAATTTCAACAAGCACTTCTCTCATCGCGGAAGGCTCTATGAACTTCAACGCCTCCAAGAAGTCTTCTCTCGTGACCTTGAGGTTTTCGAGAACCTCCTCTGGAATCTCCTCAGCTTCAACGTCTATCTCACCGCTCTCTATCCTCTTCCTCAAGGCGTGCATAGCTGCCTCCTTAGCCAAAGCCGCCAAGTCCGCACCGACGAATCCTACCGTCAGATCTGCCAACTCCTCAAGCATAAGGTCGATCAACCTGTTCCTGACCTCGTTGAACAGCTCCTCGTCCTCCTTCAAAATCTCCTTGATCTCCTCCTCGCTTGTAGCCTTTTCAACCTTCTCTATGAACTTGTCAACCTTCTTACCCTCCTCCTTCATCTTCCTCAAGACCTTTAGGACGTCGTTCCTGTTGTAATCGGGTTCTATGGGCATTCCCCTCGTGTGTATCTGTAGAATCTCCTTTCTTCCCTCTCTGTCTGGCACTCCTATTTCTATCTCCCTATCGAACCTTCCCGGTCTCCTCAAAGCTGGGTCTATCGCGTCTGGTCTGTTCGTTGCTCCTATGACTATGACGTCTCCCCTCGCCTCTAAACCGTCCATCAAAGCCAAAAGCTGTGCTACGACCCTCCTTTCAACTTCTCCAGTCACCTCTTCCCTTCTCGGTGCGATGGCATCTATCTCGTCAAAGAATATTATAGAAGGTGCGTTCTCCTTCGCCTCCTCAAATATCTCCCTCAACCTCTGTTCGCTCTCTCCGTAATACTTGCTCATTATCTCCGGCCCGCTGACGGGTATGAAGTGAGCGTCAACCTCGTTTGCGACGGCTTTAGCGATAAGGGTTTTACCCGTTCCCGGTGGGCCATATAACAGAACACCTTTAGGAGGTTCTATTCCCAAGCGCTGGAAGAGTTCTGGATGCTTGAGAGGTAGCTCTATCATCTCTCTGACCAACCTAAGCTCCCTCTTCAATCCACCTATGTCCTCGTAGGTTACGTTCGGAACGTTTCTCTTCACCTCTTCAACTGGCTTCTCCTTGAGCTCTATCTCCGTGTTTCTGTTGACTATCACGACACCGGTAGGCTTCGTAGAAACTATGACGAACGTCAGGACGTGACCGAAGACCTCGACCCTTATCTTCTGACCCCTCTTTACGGGCCTTCCCTCCAAGAGCCTCAGTAGATATGCTTCACCACCCATCAACCTGACAGGCTCCGTAGGGGCCAAAACTATTCTTTCAGCGGGTTTCGCTTCAACCTTTCTTATTTTGACCCTGTCTCCTATTCCAACTCCAGCGTTGTTCCTTATGCTACCGTCTATCCTTATGATACCCTTCCCCCTATCTTCGGGGTAACCGGGCCAAACTATGGCTGGAACTGTTTCCTTACCCACGATCTCTATCACGTCTCCGCTCTGCAATCCAAGCTTCTCCATCACCTCGGGATCTATCCTCGCGATACCCCTACCGACGTCCCTGTAATACGCTTCAGCAACCCTAAGATAGACCTCCTTCTTTTCGTCCACAAACATCACCCCCTAAACCTCCAAACGACCCTACCGTTTTCGATAAACCTCTCAACCAAACCCCTACTTTCCAACCTCCTCAGGGCGGATTCCACATCGGAATACATCAAACCGAAGTAATCCGCTATTTCGAATACGCTCAATCCCTTTATCAAGCCGTAGAGAACTATCTTTTCAACATCGTCCCTCGTGAACTTCTCCAAAGTTGCAATGAGGTCTTCGAGCATCTTCGTGATCTTCGAATTTATCCTATACTGCAACTTGGATAGAACGTCCTGCATTCTCTTCATCCTGCGTATGGTGTCGGACAAATCTCTCAAACCGTCTATGTATTTCACCTCATCTATGTTTCTTATCACATCGTATATGTCCTTTTCGTCCACGTTGCCGTTCTCTATCAACTTGGCGGAGAAGTTGTGTGGAGTTAAGGTTACCTCCAACCTCAGGCTCCTATCGATGTAGTAGTATCTCCTCTTTCCCTCTTCAAAGCTTTTGACTAACCCAACCCTTTCGAGTTTATCCAGGTGCTCTAAAACGACTTTCGGAGCCATCTTTAGACGATACGCTATCTCGCTGACGTAGCAGGGTCTCTGAGAGAGCAGATACAGTATCCTCCTTCTACTCTCGTTTCCGAGGACGTCGAGGAGATCGTCGACGTTCATTGAAATCACCTTAACTCTCTTTTACTAACTATTGGTTAGCAAAAATCGACTATATAAAAGCTTCGGTGGAGATTAATGTTAAACTATTTTTTATCTAAAAATTTAAAGTTATTGTTTCTTGACGTGAACGAATATGTGATCCTTGTGATACGGTTCCAAGGTGTCGTGAGCCACAACCTTAAAGCTCTCCTTCAGCCTCCTTATCACGTTTTTGAAAACATCCTCGGGATCGGCGGTCGAATCTATGCTCCTTGCCTTGACCATTATCAGACCTTCTCCCTCCTCCTTAAGGAAGAACCTCGCGTTGTCTTCGAAAATCTCGATCTGATTCTTTTGGGCTATGTCCTGATAAACGAAATCGACCTTCTCAACAATTCCGCTATACTTCCAAGGTTTCGAGGCATCTTGAAGGAGGGGAACTATGTTTCTCCTCTCCCTTGCAAGCTCCAAGAACTTTGCAAACGGTTTTGCTGAGTATTCAACCGCATAAACCACACCTCTATCCACTATATCAGCAACGTGGCTGACCGTAGTTCCGCTCGCAGCACCCAAGTAGAGAACCTTCCAGTTTGGTTTTATGTCCACCTTGTATCCCTTCATGAACATTGCGGAAAGCTTGCTTCTTGAAGGAATCCACTCCCTATACTCTCCTATCTTCCTCTCACCGTAGTGTGATCCGTATTTGCTCTTAGTTGCGAGTATCCTCACACCGTCCTTCTCTATGAAGTAAACGTTGTGAATAACCTCCCTGACCTTCATGGATGTATTTAACAGAGCATTACTTAAATACGTTCTCCCGACATGTGGATGGATGAAGCTCAAGGCATTGGTAGTGGACATAGACGGAACCCTAACGGACATGAGGAGGGCTATAAACTGCAGGGCGGTGGAGGCTTTGAGGAAGTTGAAGATTCCGGTCGTGTTGGCCACCGGTAACATATCCTGCTTCGCGAGGGCGGTTGCAAAGATGATAGGTGTTTCGGACGTGGTGATTGCCGAAAACGGAGGGGTTGTCAGGTTCAGCTACGACGGTGAGGATACAGTTCTTGGCGATAAAAGTAAGTGCCTGAAAGCCCTTGAAGTTTTAAAGGAGCGTTTTGAAGTTGAGCTTTTGGACAACGAATACAGAAAGGCGGAGGTTTGCCTAAGGAGGACTTTCCCCATAGAGGAGGCAAGGAAAATACTGCCAAAGGACGTGAAGATAGTCGATACGGGATTTGCATACCACATAATAGACAAAAACGTTAGCAAGGGGAGGGCATTGAAGTTCATAGCGGAAAGACTCGGTTTGGACGTGAAGGATTTTATAGCGATTGGAGATTCCGAAAACGACGTTGAACTTTTGGAGGTTGCCGGTTTTGGTGTTGCCGTCGCAAATGCTCACGAAAAGCTCAAGGAGGTTGCGGATTTGGTCACTTCGAAACCGAACGGAGATGGAGTCGTTGAAGCTTTGGAGTTTCTCGGATTGATATAGCAACCCTTTTATTTCAAAGATCTATTCGCGAGTGATGCTAACGCCCTTCGAGATCAGGATACTGAAATCGTTGGAGTTGGGAAGGGAGTATAGGATAGAAGAGGCGGAAAGAGTGGCTGGGATAAGCAAAGACGCAATTTTGAAGGGTGCTTACCTCCTAAAGGAGAAGGGGTTTGCGGATGTTAAGGAGGTCGTCAAGAAGAGATACAGGTTGACAGAGGAGGGAATGAAATATCTGGAGGAGGGTTTTCCAGAGGAGAGGCTTTACGAATTTCTCAAGGAGAGAGGTGAAGTTTCTCTCGAAGAGCTCGAGAGTTTTTTCGACAAGAAAACGATAGGCATAGCTTTGGGATGGTTGAAAAGAAAGTCTGCGATCGAGATAAGAGATGGTAAGATAAAACTCGTCAAGGAGATCGATTTTAAGGAGAGGGAATATCTGAAGATGATTTTGGAGGGAAAAGAAATCCCAAAGAACGTTTTAAAGGAGTTTAAGAGGAGAAAGCTTATAGTCGAGGAGGAGAAAAAGGAGATATACGTTAAAGTAGTTAGAAAGCCCGATGTTGAGCTTGGGGAGGTTATAACGGACTTAACTCCAGAAATCATAATATCCAAGTCTTGGAAAAACAAAGAGTTTGCCAGATACGACGTTAGGATTCCTTCGAAGGAGATTTACGGGGGGAAGATTCATCCCTACGAGAGGATAATAAGGGAGTGCAGGAAGATATTTCTCGAGATGGGTTTCACTGAGATAAAGGGGAACTACGTTCAATCCGCCTTTTGGAACTTCGACGCGCTCTTTCAGCCTCAGGATCATCCAGCGAGGGACATGCAGGACACCTTTTACTTGGACGGATACGTCGAAATACCTAAGGATTTGGCAGAAAGGGTTAGGCTAACTCACGAAAACGGATGGATAACGGGATCTACGGGATGGAAAGGTAAGTGGGACATAAAAAAAGCTAAGCAGTTGGTTTTGAGAACTCACACTACCGCTGTAACTATAAAGTATCTGGCCGAAAATCCCGAGCCACCTCAAAAGGCCTTCTGCATAGACAGAGTTTACAGGAGGGAGGCTATAGACCCTACACACCTACCCGAGTTCGACCAGCTCGAGGGAGTCGTTTTGGACAGGGATGTGGGTTTTAGACACCTCTTGGGATTGCTGAGGGAGTTCTTTGCAAAGATGGGTTTCGAGAACGTCAGGTTCAGACCCGGCTACTTCCCCTACACCGAACCGAGTGTAGAACCCGAAGTTTACGTTGAGGGATTGGGATGGGTCGAACTGGGAGGGGCTGGAGTTTTTAGAAAGGAGGTTACAGAGCCTCTGGGTATAAAGGGTAGGGTTTTGGCTTGGGGTTTGGGAATAGGAAGGCTTGCAATGTTAAAGCTGGGATTGAAAGATTTGAGGAGGTTGTATCTGCCGGACTTAGGATGGTTGAGGGAAATGCCAGCAAAAATTTAACCCTTCAGAATCTCCAACGCCTCTTCAACGCTCGCGTTGTTGTGAACTATTTCAGCTATTGCTTTGGTCATCAGAGTGGGATTTTCCGCTTGGAAGATGTTCCTACCTATGGCAACTCCCTTAGCCCCAGCATCCATCGCCATTCTGACCATCTTAAGTATGTCCTCGACGCTCTTCATCTTAGGACCGCCAGCGACAACTATGGGAACTGGACATCCCTCCACAACCCTCTTGAAGCTTTCCACACTTCCCGTGAAGTTCGTCTTTACGATATCCGCACCTAACTCCGCACCTACCCTTGAAGCCAAAGCCACAGCCTTCTCGTCGAACTGGTTAATCCCCTCACCCCTCGGATACATCATGGCCAGTAAGGGCATACCCCATTCCGCACATATCTTGCTTATCATTCCCAACTTCTTTAACTGTTCCGCCTCCGTTTTACTCCCTATGTTGATGTGAACGCTCACCGCATCTGCACCAAGCCTTATCGCCTCCTCAACTGTGCAAACCAAAACCTTCTCGTTCGGATCGGGTGAGAGAGAAGTCGATCCGCTCAGATGAACTATCAACCCTATATCCCTACCGTAGCCCCTATGCCCGTGAACGACCATTCCTTTATGCAAAACTACAGCGTTTGCACCACCTTCCGCTACCGCATTTATTATCTTCGGCATGTCCCTCAATCCCTCTATTGGCCCTAAGCTTACTCCGTGATCCATCGGAACTATCACGGTGTTTCCAGTTTCCCTGTTTATTATCCTCTCAATCCTAATCCTCTTACCGATCCACATACCCGTCACCTTGTTACTTTGTGACTTTGACTCATAGTGTGATAATATAAGGGTTTCGGTCAACGTGAGTGGTAAAACGACGTTACGGGTTGTCTTCCAAAGGCTCCCTTCGCGTATTGCAGGTAAATAACCGCCCCACCGTGATGTTCGAACATCCTGACATCGAAGCGATGGTAACCTTCGCTTAAATGCACGCTACCACTCCTTTCCCTCGGAGCGTGTAAACCTCCGTTATCTATTACAAGTCTTCCATCGATGTAGAGCCAAGAACCGTCGTCCGACGTGAGATAAAACGTGTAGTCACCTTCATGGAGGTATATCTTTGCCGAGAAGTTTACGCTGAATTCGTCCGTCTTACCTACAATCGGTTTTGGCCAGTTAGGTATGTCCGAAGGCCAGTGGCTTGCGAAATCCGCGAACCTTATTCTGCTGTGAGTGGTCACGTTTACGAGATTGCTCCAACTTTCGTCCGAATAGTAGTATGCTTCCCAAGTGGCGTTTAGGAACTTCTTCTCAGGAGTCCGTTCAACTTTTCTCTCCCATTCAAGCCTTACAACCGCCCCACCGTGATGTTCGAAGAACCTTACCTCGATGGGATGGTAGCCCTTCTTCAAGTGAACTGTTGCACTCTTTTCTCTCGGTGCGTGCAACCCCCCGTTATCTACGACGAGGTTTCCGTCTATCCACAACCACGATCCGTCGTCTGACGTGAGATAGAACGTGTAATCACCATCCTCTGGAACGTAAAGGTAGCCGACCCACCTTACGCTGAATTCGTCGGTTTTACCTATAATAGGTCCCGGCCAGTTCGGTATGTCTGAAGACCAATGACTTGCCGAATCCGCATACCAAATTCTGTTTTCAACTCTTACCTTCGCCAATTTGTTCCAAAGTTCGTCTGTATAGTAGTAGGCCTTTATTCCCCTCAAAATCGCCTTATTCATTAAATTTACTTTTATATTTTTATCTAAAAGAATTGTGTTCGATGGAACGTGAACTACCGTTACGTGTATAATTTGCGAGAGTGGTATGCGAACGTCAAAGGACACGCTATCTTCAACGCTTAAAACGTATTTTGGTATATTTACGACTCTCGGAATTGGTTGTCTCGATACGTTTTTACCCGACCATTCCAGTATGCATGTGGCGTATCCCGCCCATTCGAACATCTTCACCTTAACGGTATGAACACCAGCGGACAGGAATAAACTCTTTGAAACCGTTCTGTCCGCATGGAGTCCGCCGTTGTCTATGATCAGCTTACCGTCTATCCACAACCACGATCCGTCGTCCGACGTGAGATAGAAGGTATATACACCGCTTTCACTTACGCTCAATCGACCGATCCAAACGACTCCGAAGTAGTCCTTCAAATCGTCTCTTGGACCCCCCAAACCCCACTTGTAGTTTATACCGTTTTCATCCTTCGTAAAGACAAGATTCGAGAAAACTACGTCTTTCGGATCGTGACTCCTCGGATTCGTTGCAAACGTGTTCAACCTGTAGTAGTATCCTCTGAGGTCCGTGAAGCCCGAACCAAACCTGATATTTAATTTTTCGTTTCTTCCTATAGACTCTATCGTTACAGCCAAGTCTCTCAGGTCTATCGGATCGCCACCTTTGTGGGTCAGGATTATCTTTCCCTCTTCCGTGTTCCGATAGTAAGTTGCGGAAACGGATAGAACTACATTCGGAGGCGTGGCAACGCTGTAAACGCTTGAAAGTTTGAGAAGAACTACTGCAAAAATTATAGAAACTAAAGAAAGAAGTAGAACGCCCAAGATGGGAGAAAGAGACCTCGAATTTTTAAACATAAAAAAATAAAAATCAACTCAAAAGGTTTACTGCACCAACTGCTCGCTGTCGTATATTATCGTGTTCGTTGGTATGTGAACGACCTTCAGTTCGAGAGTTGCGGGTGTGTTGGTCGTGTTGAACAGATCGGTTGGCTCGATCAGAGCTGCGACGTCTCCGACCTGCAAGACTCCGCTTGCGGTTATGTGATACCTCAAACCGTCGTTATTTACGGTAAAGTTACTTGCACCGCTGTTGTAGTATATCGTTTTTCCGCCGAGCGGTGAAGAGTAGCTTTCGTTTACGAGAAGTATCGGTGCGTTACTAGGACTGTTAACGTCTTCAAACGCGTTGTCCGCGGAGTTCCAAGTTAATGTCCATATCTTGTTGTTGGTCTTGTCCGTAACTATGACCTTCAGCTCGTCGCACTTCAAAGTGTCTCCACCGTAGTGCTCGACGTAAAGGATCACGTCGTTGTTTGAGTCCAACTTGTCCTCAGCGTCGCTTAGAGCCAATTGGACGTTCGGTGCAGCCTTAACCTTGGAACCCATTCCGAAGACGAAGCTCGCTATCACCGCAGCTAAGATCACTGTTATTGCCACCATCAGTATCACTCCTATAACTGGGCTCACACCCCTCTTACCCCTCAACACCTTCTTTCACCTCCTTAACGCGAGGTTAAGTAACAGGAAATATATAATTTTTGTGTTCATATTAGGTAATGATAATAATCACAGCCACCAAGCGGTCAATTTGCAGGAGTTCCAATCTTCCAAAATCTTCTGACCGGCCCTGTGCGTATCCAGTTCACCTCCCCTCCTGAGGAAGTTGAACCTTTCGGCTATTCTAATTAGGGTTTCTTCGCTCGCCTTCGGTTTTAAACCGTAGAGCTCTTCGAAGTTAGACCCCTCTGCTTTTTCGATCTTCTCCAGCAATATGAACGCTGATTCCTCCACATCCCTCGGAAAGAGTATTTTCTCCCAGTCCCTACTGAAGAACTCCCTCGGGATTATACCGGGTGTATCTGACAAAACGATCTTACCCGTTATCCTTATCCACTGCTTCCCCTTAGTATGCCCGGGCTTCGGTGCGGTTGAAGTTGCGGAATACTGGGCCAGCATGTTTATCAGGCTGGACTTTCCGACGTTGGGATAACCGACCAAAACCAACCTGACCTTCCTATCGACGTCTTTAAAGTAGCTCTTCAAACTCCTCCTCAAAATCCAAAAACCGTAAAACTTCTTACTCGAAACGTGAACGACATCCACCGCATTGCTCTCCCTCTTCAAAACCCTCTTACACCTATCCGCAAATTCCTTTGGAACAAGGTCAACCTTGTTTATAACTATCCAAAGGGGTTTCCCCAACTCCTCGACCTTCTCCTCTACCTTCAAACACCTAAGCTCGTTCGGACACCTCGCATCTACGACCTCTAAAACCCCATCCGATCTTTCTATTTCTTTTAAAATCATTCGATCTCGACTACCTCTACAACCTCCAAGGGAATCCTCTGCAACCTCTTGCCCAGTTCGGATTTGGCAATCCTTATTGCGTGCTCCTTACTTTGAGCGTTGAAGACCTTCATCTCAAACGTCAATCCCACCAAAGCGGTGTTCGCAACCAAAAAGACGCTCTTCAAGTTTTCACCGCATTTTGGGCATTGCGTAACTCCTACATCGATTTCGACGTAGTCCATGTCTGGATTCAACCTCTTCCCAGCCTCAGCTACCGCTATGTTCATAGCATCCCTTACGCTCTTAACGTTCCTGACTATCCAAGCACCCTGAAGAACGACGAGATAGTTGGGCATTACAGCTCAGCTTCGAAATCGCTTACTGAATACGGAAACTCCTCAACTCCCCTGTTCTTTAAAACCTCCCTTGCGAGTAACCAGTAAACCAGTGCCAAAGCCTTCCTACCCTTGTTGTTCGTCGGTATTACCAGATCGACGTTTGCGGTGGAGTTGTTCGTATCGCATAGGGCTACAACAGGTATCCCTACGCGAGATGCTTCCTCAACAGCCTGTCTGTCTATCGCTGGATCTGTAACTATCACGACATCTGGCTCTCTGTATTCCTTCAGCATCGGATTCGTTAGGGTTCCGGGGATAAATCTGCCTACAACGTAATCGCATCCCACCGCTTTGGCGAACATCATCACAGGCTTTTGTCCGTATTGCCTTGCGGATACAGCCAAAATCTTCTCAGGCTCGAATCTCGCCAAGAACTTCCCCGCTATCCTTATCCTTTCGTCGAGCTTCTTTATGTCCAATACGTAGAGCCCGTCAGGTCTAACCTTGTATATGAACCTCTTCATGTCTCCCGTTCTTATCTGAGTCCCTATGTGGACGCCAGCAGCTAAGTATTCGTCTGGAGGAATCAGATACTCATACTCGACTACCCCTTGCATTGTCCAAAGATTGTCAGCTTGCTTAAATACGTTTCTGATGAAACCAAAGTTTTAAATTTTATTCCGACATTTAAATTCGGGGTGATCGAAAATGGTTAAGGCCGTGATACTCTGTTGCGAAAAGGTTAGAGACAAGGCCTGCATAGGTTGCGAGAGGTGTCTTACGGCTGCAAGGGAGAGATTGGGTAACTTCGAGAAGTTCGACAGGGTGGACGTCGTAGGAATACTCGGCTGTGGGGGATGTCCGGGATTCGTAGTTCCGAGGTTGAAGCTCTTCAAGAAGTGGATCGAGGGTTTCGACGACTTCGATGTGGTTTACATAGGGAACTGCATAAAGTGGGCAACTTCTGCGGGATGGTGTCCGATGGATCTCGACAAGGTTGTGGAAATGGTCAAAGAGCTAACTGGAAAGGAGGTCGTAGTAGGAACTCACCCATGGTAAACGTTTTGTAGCCTGCAACCTTTTTTAATTCATGCTGAAGGATCTCGAAAAGAAGAAAGATGAGATTGCCAAGGAGTTTAGGGAGTTCTTTCTGAGCAGGTATCCCATAAGACCGCCAATAGAGATCGTCGATTTTTTAGACGAATGCAGTAGGGGAATAGTTTACGCCATAGCCAAAAACGATTACAGAGATTTGGACTCGGCTTTGGACAACCTTATGAGGTATCTCGCAACGGATTCGAGGCTGTCCGCTGGAGGTAGTATAGGAACGCTTTTCCATTTGAGGGACATAGTGATAAAAAAGGTTAAACCGAACTTCGACGAACTTTTGGAGCTCGACAGGAGGTTCAGCGTAGTCATCTGTAAAGCTTTTGATCACTACATGAACGCGAGGGAAGATTTGTATAAGGCGAAGTATAAAACGATGGAGTTCGAACTCAAGGCCCAGATGAAGCAGTTCGAGTTCTGCATGAAGCACTGTCCCTTCTTAAAGAGGGGATTTGACGTTCCGCCTGATACGAAGAGGGTTTCACCAAACCCCGAGGAGCATGGAGATGTAGATGATTCCTAAGGTCATACTCGCAAGCTTATACATCTTCTTGGCCAGAGCTCTGTTCGGCGATTTGGCAAACTTCACCGCTTTGTAGAGGAAGTAGAGGGTAACCAAAGTCGAAATCGTGAGATAAAATCCGTTCAAATCCGCAACTACGTATATCAAAGCTATCGTTACCAACATCAGAGAAGTGCAAAACACTATCGCCCACGACGCCTTCTCCATTCCGACCACTATCGGATACATGGGAATTCCAGCCCTCCTGTAATCTTCCTCGTAATGCATCGTTATATACCATATGTGGGCGGGAATCCAGAGCAAGACGACGACTGACAAGAGAACTCCACCCAAGACATCTCCACCTTTAACCGCACACCATCCGGCCAACGCTGGCATAGCTCCAGCGAAACCTCCCAAAACTATCGAGTATGGGCTTTTCCTC
>Ga0256831_1001383_pt1 | contig 12794 bp, 6 predicted proteins | sample 132544metaG_FD_189087 | JGI IMG/M metagenome (GOLD analysis project Ga0256831, IMG submission 189087) | Hydrothermal vent microbial communities from Lau Basin, Pacific Ocean - 132-544 | ecosystem: Environmental > Aquatic > Marine > Hydrothermal vents | place: Pacific Ocean: Lau Basin | collected... | reverse complement strand
TGTATTAGTAATATTAGGATGTTCATAATGTAAAATATCGCGTAAGCTAATAAAATAGCTTGGAAGTATTTAATTTCAAAAGATAATATTTTTAAAAATGTATTAAAATGTCATTCGTGTGACACAATGTATTTTTAAAATCAATTAATAAAGTAAGTCGTCCTTTAGCTACTGATATTTATTTAAAAAACTATTCCCAATCATTATTTTAATAATTTTGAAAAGACCTCAATCTTCATTACTCTTTTTTTAATTTAACTTTATCCCTTACTGTCATTACAGATCCTTGTTTATTTAGTATTACTGGGCCGACAGTATTTAAAGTATTTGGCTCATTGAATATTACATTTTCGAGATCCAAATTGCCTCCATTAATAATTCCTCTAGTTTCCAAACCTTGACCTACTTTGATTTTGGCACGTTTTAATGTGAGTGATCCCGCAGGTGTAATATCAAAAACAGCTCCATTAATACCCTCTATTTGTAGAGTATCATTGTTGTCTAGTTTTATTAACAAGTCCTTTGATATGCTAATTGGGTTGCCGGTAATTTGAATAAATTGTTGCGATAAAAATGTTGAGTCAAAAACCATAGTATCCTGAGCGTTGGCACAACTAACAGCATTTCTCAGGGAACCTAATCCACCATCTGTTGTTTTAGATATCACAGCACAATTACAGGTATTGATAACAATAGGAATTGAATATGTGCCTTCTCCGCACACATTGGTTGCTCTCACTTCTAAATTAAATGTACCATTATAATTTTCAAAAGAAGTTGCAATGTTATTTGTATTATTTCCGGCTAATATTGTTACATTCATTGGGAATGTCCATTCCTAATTTGTTGCATTATCAATTAATGGCACAAAGAATATAGTTTCTTCATTACAATTTAAGAAAGTGTGAACAATATCTTCTGCATCTCCTGGAAGATCTTTTATATTTACTAAAACAGGACTTGGGTCACTATAACAGTTAGCATCCAAAACAGTATATGCCCGATATTCACCACTAAAATTACTATTTACATTACTTAATACTGGATTTTGGATGTCAACATTATAATTTTGCGGTCCTTCCCAATGATAAGTAATGTCACTCTGAGAAGAATTTGCTGTGAGGTTTACATTATTTCCTTGACAAGCATTCACATCACTATTTACAGTTGGACTTGCAGGTGGATTGCATATAACAAATGTTCCTTTTTTAATAATACTATATTCACCAAGATTGTCCAGAACTCTTAAGTATATATCGTGTTCTCCGGAACTTAAAGAAGCTACAGTAATACTCAAATCTTCATTTAGAGTATCTGTTGGCGTAAATCCGTCTCTTGTAGTACCATTGTTCTCGCCTGGAGCCGGTGTGTCAAAAAAGTATTCCACAGATATAATTGTTGGTAGTGGTATCGTTAATTTTTCAATTGTGTCTGAAATACTTATAGGCAATATTTTTGTCGTTCCCCAAAGATTATCATTTTGTTTTACCCGATATGATAAACGATGATAACCAATATCTAAGCTAGTTGTATCTATTTCAAAAAAACTATTGATAGAGCTATCTTGAGTCACAATAACCGATGTGGCTAATCCTGGTCCGGGATCATCTGACCCAATAAAGTACTCTACTTCAGTTATGTATTGTGGTTTATTCGTGATATTCAATATCTCTGTGTATAGAGTATCATAACAAAATCCATTTGTAATACTTACCTGATAAGTTCCTGCAGATAAAGCACTGATGATTTGTGTAGTATCTCCATTTGACCAATTGAAATTATAAAAATAGCTATTTCCATTATTAAAAATCACATTAGCACTACCATTGCTCATCCCAACATTAGCGGGGCTATTTTTAATAGAAAGCATCATATTCGGATGAACTTTAACGATAAGATCAGGACTTATTCTTTGGACATTATCATTATCTTTATAGCTGACTTTGTAGGTGCCGGAACTCTTTACAATAATATTTTGCAATGTATCACCTGTATTCCACAGATAATCTGTTCCAATCGGAGCAGTTAAAACAATACTATCCGGTGAACAAAATTCTGTTATTCCTGTATAACTTATTGTATCAACTTGATTAGAACCTACAAAAATGGTTTTTATAAGAGATTCAAAACAATTATCACCATTGGACACAGTCAATTTGACATCATAATAACCTGCCTGGGTAAATACATAAGATGGGTTTTGTTCTGTTGCATCCACTACATCGTCCATATTCATATCCCATTCGTAAATAGTATTTGTATCAACATTTGTACTCATATCAATAAAAGAAGCAGTCTCATTGATATTGACTTCATTTACTGAAAAATCAGCCTCAGGTGTAATACATAGTGGAGGATCTGTAAGATTAAAATCAAACTTTATAATATCACTCCATAGTCCATTTAATGTCATCACTCTAAGATACCCAGAGTGTGTACCTGCAGAAAGCGTATCAACATCAAATGTTCTACTTAGATTTATCGTAAAATCCGGATTTACATCAACAAGCATTGCATTCCCCACTCCCGGATCGTCAGTATAAAACACTTCTGCCTTGACAATTGGAAATTGAGTCAGATTATACTCAGGAATTGACATTTCTATAACAATAATAGCTTTTTTATCAAAACTCCATAATCCATCATCATCTTTTACCCGTATAAATAAATTATGTACACCCGGTATTAATCCAGTGGTTGGTATAAAGTCATGATGGTCAATCGTATGTCCTGAAACAATACCTGATATTGGCTGGCTGTTATCCACTCCTGTTTCTTCATTCCAATAATATTGTGCTCCAACTATAGGTTTCTTTTGTTCAAAAACAGGAATTGTTTGATTATTGTAGATTAATGATTTTGTTTGACTCCATAGTTTATTGTTGCTCTGAGTTCTGAAATGTAAATAATGAACCCCACCGGGTAATGAAGATACATCAAATTCAAAGAATGAATTGATTAATGAATCTTTACTAATACTAATAGAAGTGCCATTACCAATACCGGGATCATCCCCGATAAAGTACTCGGCAGCAATAATTTTATTAGTGATTCCGGATATTTCCGGGATAGTAACAATTAAGGTGTCTGGACAATGTGTATCTGAAACAGTCACCTGATATGTCCCATTCACCATATCTACGACAACTGGTAATTGTTGCCCGCTTGACCAATTATAACCATAGGAAAAAACACTTCCGCCGGTAGTAACAATCGCCGCAGAGCCATTGCTTAATCCTGTGTTTTCGGGCGAAACACTAATTTCATTAACAAGTGAAGAATGGACAGTAACATAGACTTCATTACTCACGGAAAATTTTGCATTGGGATCTTTGTAAGTTACTTGATAAGCTCCTGTTTCTTTTACTGTAATACTAGCGGTATTTACACCTGTGTTCCATAAATATTCAGTTCCTGTCGGAGCTGTTAATACTACACTATCACCTGAACAAAAGACCAAGCTTCCATTTACAGATATATCATTTGGATAACTGGAGCCTATCGCTATCTCTTTTATTGTGGAGGTAAAACATGAATCAGCATTTATTACTTTTAGTTTCACGGGAAATGTGCCATTTTGAGTAAATGTATATTCCATATCGGTAGTAGTAAAATCAATAGTTCCATCTGCAAAAACATCCCACTCATATTGAGTGCCGGATGGTAAAGTATCCAGAGAGGTATTTGTAAATGTCGTGATTTGACCTGCATTACCGGCTACATAGTTGTAATCAGCTTGAGGAATAGTGCAACTTGGTTGAGTAAGGTTGATTTCTATAAACTTTGATATACTCCATTGATTATTTAGAGTTTTGATTCTAATTCCAAGATTGTGAAGCCCGGCTGAATAAGTTCCCACATCTAGTATTTTGTTTATATCTATTGTGTCTTTTGGTGAGAGTAATACTATTTCTCCATTACCTTCTCCAGGATCATTATCCAAGAAAAATTCTGTTTCTACTATGGGAAAATCTATTGAATCAGGTAAAGGTAAATTCACATCTACCAATATATTTGTCTTAAATTCAATTCCCCATCCTCCCGATTCGTTTCTTGCTCTTACAAATAATTTGTGGATACCCGATTTCAATCCTGAAAAATCAAGCGTATAGTTGTTGTTTATAATATCTTGTATCGGATTAATTATTATAAATCTACCTGTATCCACTCCATGACCTTCATCAAAATAATACTGCAACTTATTGATGTCACCGGCTACAAATGGAGTATCAATGGGAATTGATTGCTCTTTAATGAATATTTTTTTATTTCTGGTAATTCCCCACAATTTATTGCCATTTTTAACACGAAAAGACATATCATGCATACCACCATTTAATCCTGTTAAATCAAAATTTGAATATACCTCAGCAGTATCTCCCCAACTCATCTTGAATGATATTCCATTGCCTAAACCGGGATCTTCATCGAAGAAGTATTCAGCATCCACTATTCCAACTCCAGCATCAGTTTCATTCAGTATCGGAATACTTATATCTACCGGACAATGCATATCAGATACGGTTACAGTATATGTACCAGCTGAAAGTCCATTTATGGCAAAAGTTGTATCATTTGTTGACCATATGTATTCATAACTCAAACTTGTGCCACCGCTTACCTCTAACGCTGCACTACCATTGCTATTATTATTAACTTCCGGATTGGAATATATTTGAATGTCCAGATTAGGATAAACAGTTGTGTTAATAGTATTTGAAGTGACAAGATTACCGTTTTGATCTGTGTAGCTTACTCGAAAATCTCCTTGGTTTTTTACTGTTATAATTTGATTTGTAAGACCATTACTCCACAAATAATTAGAACCCACCGGTGCTGTTAATTGAACTGAATCACCTTCGCAGAAACTTAGACTTCCATTGATCGCAATGGTTTTATCATATTCCGGACCTATGATTATTTGGTTTGTTAGAGAAACTTCACAAGAGTCTAAGTCATTGAAAATAGTGTATTTGACATCGTAAGACCCAGCTGTGGCAAATGTATGGCTAGCATTTTCGGTTGTATATTCTGAAGTTCCATCAGCATTTATATCCCATTGAAATGTAGCAGTTCCTGAAACTCCGTTTGATGTATTGGTAAAATCAATTTGCTGCCCTGCATTACCTGTATTGTTGGTAAATGAGATATCAGGTATTGTACAAGTGATAGGATTATTGATCGTAAAATCTATTGTAAATATTGATGACCATTGGCCATCTAATTGCATTACTCTAATACTTACTTTGTGATCTCCAACACTTAATAAGTCAGTGTCAATGCTGCGAAAAATATCAAAAGAAGAACCTATTGGAACAGACAAAATATCTCCATTTCCTTCTCCGGGATCCTGAGAATCGAAAAAATATTCTGCTTCCACCAATGGATTGTCAAATTCATCCAAATCAGCAATATTCCATGAAAATGGATTGACATAAAATAAATGTGTGCCAGCAACATTCCAAAGACCTGCACAAGTTTGGACTCTGATACCCAGCCAGTGAAATCCCTTTTCCAATCCCGTAAGTGGGATGACAAAATCTTCATCAATAGTATCGTTCGCTGTTACCGATATTGCTGTGCCAAAACCATATCCCGGATCAATGTCTATATAGTATTCTGCTGCTTCAATCACAATGTCTGCCGGAGTAAAGGATGGACAGGCATTCCTTATTTCTGCTTCACTATTACAACCTGAATCATTATTAAATATTCGAGTTGAAACCCCTCCGCAACTTGCCAGAGCTCCACAAATACTTGTCACTTCGCATTGGGAAAGAATATAATTATTAAATATTTCTATATCTTTTCTACTTGAATTATTGGAATTAATTCCAACAGGATCAATGTTTTCAATATCCTGAATATCAGTTAAAAGATAGTTTTGATATATTGCAAGGTATCCGTTTATAGATAAGAGGTTGCTTAAACCTGTCAATGATGTTAAAGCCGGATTAGTTGAAATGAGGACTTCTCCATTAACTGTTGTGAGGTTATCTAACCCTGAAAGATTAATCAATGCATCACAATATGTAACTTGAAAATACTTACCAATTTGTGTTAAAGAACTAAGACCGGAAAGATTTGTCATAGCATCATTGTCTGAAATCAATAATCCACCAGCTATTGAGTTTAAATTGCTTAAACCATTAAGATTTGGAAGAGCATTGTTATACCATACAAGTAGAGAATTACCCAATGTAGTCAAACTATCAAGTCCTGAAAGACTGGTCAGTTCACTATTGTAATATATATCCAAATAACCATTAATTTCCTTGAGACTATCTAGACCACTAAACGATATTAATTTAGGATTAAATGATATTCTAAAACTTCCGTCTATTAAAGCCAATTTCCCCAACCCGGATATATCAGATAAAGTATCATTTGATTCTAGTTTTAGCCCACCAACATAAGTTAAATTATCAAATCCATCCAGAGTAATCAAGGAATCGCAATTTAACACCTGCAAATACCCACTAATAGAATCCAAATTATTAAAGTTACTCAAATTTTTAATATCCGTTCCTCCAATTGTTACTTTACCGTCTATATAAGTATAACAAGATGAAAATGCGTCAACTTGTGCTTGTGAATTAAAGGAAATGTCACCTAAATATACTGAAGAAACTATTTCAATATCTGTGCCATTGTCAGTTCCAATAGTAGCTGGATTGTCTGCTACTACTCTAATTCTATATCCTGTACCTGAAGCTGTGTTTAAAGGAATTGTTGCAAATATAGTGTCCGCGATGGTTGAATTCAAACTACCGATAATGACAGGAGAAGCGAAATCTCCTGTTGCATCTGATAGTTCTGCATTAAAATTATTTCCTACATTAAAACTGATACTTGTAGAAAAAGTGATATCTATATTCTTACCAGTACAATAAAATATTTCGGAAACGGGGTATGTAAAAATAGGTTCACATTTTACATCTACTTCATATTCACTATTACAATCCATTGCATTATCATGAATATTTGTGGTTTTTCCTGAAATATCAAGCATGTCACAGATACTTGTTATAGAACAATTCGAGAGTTGAGGATTATCAAATATCTCCAAATCTTCATAATTGGCATCTTGTGATTCTATTGTATTAGGATCTATATTATGAATACCTTCAAGACTTGTCAATATTTCATTGTCCTGAAAAAGTATGTAACTTCCAATCGAATCTAAAGAACTCAAAGCAGTGATGTCTGTCAAAGCATCATTATTTGTAATTCTGAGAGCCTTTCCTAAAGTGGTTAAAGATTCCAAACCATTCAAGTTTTGAAGACCTAGATTGTCCCCGAAACTAATATTTGAACCAATTGAGTCTAGTGAATTTAAACCAGCCAGGTTAGACATATTATCATGTTGCCATACCCAAAAATTTGCACCTATTTTTGATAAGGAGCCAAGTCCGGACAAATTAGTTAAAGCATCATTGCTATAGACAGCTAAATTACCTCCAATAGTTACTAGATTATCCAATCCGGATAAACTTGTTAAGGAAGTATTTCCATTATCCCAAGATCCAATTTGTAGATAACCTCCTACTGTCGTCAACGAATTTAATCCCTGTAAGTCAGTTAAAGTGTTATTACCATCAAGATACAAATCACTAGGGATGTTTGTAATTCCATTTAATCCTGTTAAACTTGACAAATACACGTTATCATAAATTGTGATATAACTTCCTACAGATGTTATATTACTCAGAGCAGAAATATCTGTTAAAAAGTAATTATTATGAATATCTATAAATCCACCAATGCTAATAAGGTTATTTAATCCTGTTAAATTCTGTAAATTAAAATTATTTTTTATTTCCAGATAATCACCTATTAACGTTATATTCTCTAATCCGGTAAAATCCACCAATGCATCTTCATTGATAATTCTCAAATGTGTGCCTATATTATTTAAGTTACTTAGTGCTGATAAACTGGAAATAGAACCATTACTAATAAATGTTAAATATGTACCGATAGAATTAAGACTATTTAGTCCTGTTAAACTGGTTAAACTTCCATTTGAAAATAAAAACAAATACTCTCCTATTGTAGAAAGATTATCTAATCCTGATAAATCTGTCAAAGCATCATTATCATAAATAATCACATACTGTCCAACTGAAGTTAATCCTTCAAGACCAGTCAGGCTTGTCAAACTGGTATTTCCTTGAATCTTTAAATACGCACCTAAGGATCCTGAAAAATTACTTAGTTGAGAAATATCTGTAAGAGCAGTATTATCTGTAATTCTTAATTGACCTCCTATAGAAGTTACATTTTCCAGTCCGGATAAATTAGTCAAGGCAGTATTATTATATATTCTCAAATTTCCTCCATAAGTAGTTATATCGCTTATCCCATTAAGATTGGTAATATCCCCAGGTGTAGATTCTTGAATTGTAAATCCATCTTGCATATCCGTACAATTGGGATATTGGTTTGGCCAATCATCGATTTGTGCTTGAGATGTCAAGGAGTGATGCCCTGTGGGACATTGTGCCGATAAAATATTATTGCAAAAAATAAAAATAAATAAAAATATACATTTTTTCATCTGCTTGAGTTTGAGTTTATGTTTTATTTTCTTATGCAAAAATCTACTGATCTCTTGCATGATTGGTCTATTTACTTGTTTTTAGAGGAATCTATTTCCTATTGAATGATCACTTCCTAATATGTGCTTTGATATTTCCCTGTAAAGTACCATTGATAGGAACAGATGAATTTGGTAAACTCACTTCAGTTACAACTGGAAGTCTCGAGTTGCCCGGAATATTGTTGACACCATATACTCCTCCGGTGAGACCTATATCCACACTTGCTGTACCTGCTCCAATGGCAGGAGATCCTGCCTTCAATCCATAATCATGTGTCCACTCAAAGGGCTCTCCCAAATTAGCATAATTGATAAACATCGGATTAGTATTTTCTTGATTACCTGAACCGGTATTACTGCCGTATGGCATTGTATTGTCATTACATAGATAGGTCATATTATTATTGAAAGTTGAGTTTGTTGCACCGGTTGGTTCTGCTTTGAAGAAGATACAGTCTTCTACTACTATATTGTTCATATTGTATAACATATCAGCGGTACTTTCCATAAAAATACAGTTAGTGATATTTATACCATCATTCAAGTCATTTCCGGAACCACTAAAACGAGCAGATCCTGAGAAAATGCAATTTTCAAAACGATTATTGCTATGTGTGCCAGTTGTCACAATATTATAATTCTTAAAAACACAATTTCTAAATATAAAATTAGAAAAAGTGTATGAACTCATTGATACATAACGTAACACACATCTTTCGAAATGGATATTGTCCATCGTGAAGTCTTGACTTGATCCACCGCTAAAGTAACCAGAGATAATTATATTATCGGATAATTCAAGACCTAAAATAACAGAGCCACTGGCGCTGATAGTATTATTGAGTCGCCCAAGCGTTAATCCACTTATTTTTGTGTTTTCTCCATCCGGATTATTTGCCCCCTCACCGATAAGGGTCAAAACTTTATGAATAGTTGCTGATCCATAGCCTATACTTGATCCTGCAATCAAGAGTGTATCACCTGTATCCACACTATCGATAGCTGTCTGCAAGTCAGAAAATTGAGCAGGTCTATCAGGGTCATTGGATACAGACCACTGTTTTGCTTGTAAGCTAGTGGTTATTAGTAATAAAAATATGATTGTATTGAATGTTTGTATTTTATTTTTCATTTTTATTGTTTTAGTATTCTGCCTCCATAATTACCCGCCAACTAGGAAAATAGAATATTAGAGATAGAATTGTTTATAAAAAGACTTTTATTTAGAATTAATTGGGTAAGTCATTAATCTCTAATATGTGCTTGAATATTAATCTCCAAATTACCACCTACAGGTACAGATGAAGTAGGTAATACTAAATTGTCCACCACGGGTATTCTAGAGTGCCCGGGTATATTGGCTACTGGGGCATTACCGCCATCAAGACCTATATTTGTTCCATTGGTGCCCGTACCTATACCCGGTGAACCGGATAGTAATGTATAATCGTGTGCCCAATCAAAAGAGCCTCCAAGAGCGGGGTAATCTGTAAACATTGGATTTGTATTTTCCAGATTACCGCTACCTACATTGCTACTATAAGGTAATGTGTTGTTATTGCATAGATATGTGATGTTATTGTTGAAAACCGAGTTTTCTGCTCCGCTTGGTTCACATTTATAGAAAATGCTGTTTTCTATGATAATGCCAATGATATTGCTGAAACAACTATATATTCGATTCAAAAAGAGACAATTTCGAATGATTATTCCTCCATTCAAATTATTATTATGTTCACCAATGATTAGCTCACTATCAAAAACACAATTTGTGAATACATTCCCCAAATGATTTCCTTTAAAATAGACGTGATTAGAAAAAACACAATGACGAAAAAGGATATTAGAATAATTATATGATTCCATACGTAATTTTATATTAAAATGACACCTTTCAAATTGAATGTCTTCTATTTTGAAATCATCAGCATTGCCGCCACCAAAGTAACCGTTAATGTTAACGCTAGGACTAGAATAGGACATAAATAAAATTCCGTAAATTCTCGATCCACTTGAACTCATGGAGTTGTTTAATCTGCCAAATAAAACCGATGCTTGTACTGTAGTGTTTTCACCATCAGGATTATTGGCACCCTCGCCTATTAGTGTTAATGGGATTTTTATATCTATGGTTTGAGTATAATTAGTGCTCGATCCTGCAATCCTTAAGGTATCATTTGGCGCGGCATTATCAACTGCGGCTTGTATGGATGTGAATTGTGCCGGGCGATCAGGATCATTGCTTACGGTCCATACTGTAGCATGGACGATGTTACTGGTTAGTAATATGTAGATACTTGTTAGAATTAAGATTTTTAGTTTTTTCATAATTATTAATTTGTTGTTGTTAGATAATATGAGGTTTGAAATAATTTTTTTTAAAATAATTAAAATTTTGTTCGTTTTGTTAGAAATAATATTGTTTTACTAGTCGGTTATATTTTTATCTCCGATTGTCCCTGTTTTCTTTATCATTGTTTAAAATTTATTTATTACAATTTTCTTTTTTCCACTGAAGACATTCTTCATAAGAAGCTGGTCCAAATTTCAAGATAGTTGCTTGTGTTTTTGGGAAGTCATATGGATGTATATAACATGTAAAAGGATTGAATCCGTAGTTAAATACACCAAATTCAGGTAATTCATTCTCTACCTCTACAGTTAGTCCTTTCTTTTGATTAACAAATATAGAGATCATAGTATGTTTTTCATCTTTGATTTCTACACTTTGAGACCATGGTATTAGTGGCTTTTTACAGATTACGCAGTTGTCATCTATTGTTTCTTCAATAAAGACTTGGGCTTCTCCCGGATCAACCGAATATTGAATATTTCCTCCCGGATATTTATCAATTATTTTTGCAGAGTAACAAGAATCTGGCAATAAACCCTCTATTGTTACTTCAATGTTTTTACCATTTCTAATGGCATTTGCTTTTAATTTGTACATAATATTTGATTTAGTGGTTATTAAGTATTTCAATCAATTAATTTCAATAATTTATTTTATGGATAAGTTTGATCCCATACACATCTTATGGCATGACCGTTATTAGCGACTGTACTTACTGATCCTATGCTAGTCCAGGAAAAGTATAAAAAGTAGTTTGTTCCTCCAACAGTACTGGAATAAAAATCTGAAGAGTATCCCAGATTTACGAAATTTCCGTTAAAATATCTATATCCTCCCGGTACTCCAGTGAATTTGCTGCTATTTGTCGCTCCCGTATTGGGTGATATCCAGTGATCCAGTCCCTCTTCTTTCATTTTTCCTCCCGCGACACCAGTGCCTCCTAAAGTTGTAAATAATGTGTTCCATTCTGCTGTAGTTGGTACATGCCAGCCAACAGGGCATACATTGTGTGAAGCTGTGTCTGCTACTCCATAGAAATTGTATAAAGCCCCATAAACTGCAGCATAAGTAGTGGAATCATTGTGGGCATAACAATATGCAGCACTTGTCGTTGCAGCCCAATCAACAGATGATGTTAAATGTGGTATAGGCGTCCCGTCATTGAATTTTGTTGTTCTAAGGTTTTGTTGCATCCAACGTTGATTACCAATGGCAACTGTAGTATATTCGTTATTATCATAATCAGATATTGGATGAGGATTTGCTTTACTGATTCCGGGGATAATATCCCAATTATTGTTTCCAAGATGTAAAGTATCACCAAGGTCTGAAGTGATAAAAACAGGTATAAGTGTTTCTGCTACTGTACCGTCTAATTCTTTTATTAACATGGTTGTACCCGAATTAATTGTATCGGTTTCTGATACCTTAAGTTTACCTCCAATTTCTACAATTTGAGCATTGTTTTGGATTTGAAATAAGCAGAAAATTATAATCACGTAAAAAATTGATGTTTTTTTCATTTTCATTTTTTAATGTTTTTTTATATTGATTAAGTGGTTTAATTGCTATGCTGTTTTGAATTAATACTATTATAAAGTGTTTATCCTTTTATCCAATCACTCATCATTTTTTTATTCATTCTAGAAACTGGTAGTGTGATTTGGTTGTTTAGAATTATTTTCTGATCTGAATTAATGTACTTTGATAAATATCTAGCATTGATTAAATAAGAGGCATGTATTCTTAAAAATAATAGATCCTTAATTTTTTCTGCAAGTATTCCAAGAGTTTTAGAAATTAATAGTTTTTCCCCATTTGTAAAATAAATATATGTGT